>Ga0307305_10000541_pt1 | contig 13835 bp, 23 predicted proteins | sample ER_DNA_186_FD_194512 | JGI IMG/M metagenome (GOLD analysis project Ga0307305, IMG submission 194512) | Bulk soil microbial communities from the East River watershed near Crested Butte, Colorado, United States - ER_DNA_186 | ecosystem: Environmental > Terrestrial > Soil > Floodplain | place... | reverse complement strand
TGGCCGAGGAAGCTCCGCCCGCGGACGCGGTCGCAGAAGACGCGGTTGCCGAAGAGCCCGTAGCCGAGGAGGCTGCGCCGGAGCCTGCTCCCGAAGAGGAAGCTCCTCCAGCCGAACAGCCCGCCCCTGAGCCGGTCGCCGAGGAAAAGCAGCAGCCCGTGGCCGCCGAGGAGGCTCCTGCCGAGGCAGAAGCCGAGGGGCCGGTGGCCGAAGAGACTCCTGCTGAAGAGCCCGCGGCCGAAGAGGCTCCGGCTGAGGAGCCCGTGGCCGAGGCGGCCGCCGAGGAGGCGCCCGCCGAAGAGCGACTGGCGGCCGAAGAAGCACCTGTCTCTGAAGAGGCGCCAGCCGAGGAAGAACCGGCAGCGGAGGAAGAGCCCACGGCCGAAGCCCCGGCTGCGCCCGAGGTTGCCGCGAAGCGAAAAAAGAAGCGCCTGCCGCGCGCCGAGCGTCGCCAAAGGACGAAGCCTGCACGCGAGCGCCCCGCGCAGCGAAAGGCCATTACGCGGTTGCCGAAGCCCGAGCACGCACGCGGGCAGCGCAAGGAGCGCCGCGGCATCGTTGTCTCAGCGGCCATGGACAAGACGATCGTCGTCCGCGTGGACACGGTGAAGCCGCACCCGGTCTACAAGAAGATCGTCCGCCACTCGCACAAGTTCCACGCTCATGACGAGGCCAACGTGGCCAAGGCCGGCGACGTCGTGCGCATCGTCGAGACCCGTCCACTTTCGAAGACGAAGACCTGGCGGCTCGCTCAGGTTCTGGAGGAAGCGAAGTGATTCAGCAGGAGTCCCGTCTTCGGGTGGCCGACAACACCGGCGCCCGCGAGCTCCTCTGCATCCGCGTGATGGGCGGTTCTCACCGCCGTTACGCGCGCGTAGGCGACGTCATCGTCGGGACGGTCAAGACGGCGACCCCGCAGGGCACCATCAAGAAGGGCGAGGTCGTCAAAGCCGTGGTCGTCCGGACGCGGAAGCCGTTCGGTCGCAACGACGGCACCTCGATCGCCTTCGACGAGAACGCCGCGGTCATCATCGACGCGCAAAACAACCCCCGCGGCACGCGCATCTTCGGCCCCGTCGCGCGAGAGCTGCGCGAGAAGAACTTCATGAAGATCGTCTCGCTCGCACCGGAGGTGTTGTAGGTGGCTCAGGGGATGAAGATCCGGAAGGGCGACCTCGTCCAGGTGCTTTCGGGCAAGGACCGCGGCAAGCAGGGTCGGATCATCGAGGCCGACCCGGCCAAGCGGCGCGTCATCGTCGAGAACTTGAACCTCGTCAAGAAGCACCGCAAGCCGCGGCCGATGAAGGACTCGAGCCGCATGGGCCAGACGCAGATCCAGCCAGGCGGCGTCATCGACCTGGCTTCTCCGCTCCCGGTCTCGAACGTCATGCTCGTCTGCCCGACGTGCAACCGGCCCACGCGCGTCGGCCACGAGTTCCGAGAAGACGAGAAGGGACAGCGCGTGAAGGTGCGCGTCTGTCGTCGCGCCGACTGCGGGGAGGTGCTCGATAGGTAATGGCCGAAGCGAAGACCAAAGCCAAGCCCAAAGCCAAGCCGAAGGCGAAGCAGACCGACAGCTATCGGCCGCGCCTCAAGGACCGCTTCGACCAGGAGGTACGCGGTCGCCTCAAGGACGGGTTCTCGTACACCTCGCCGATGAAGGTGCCGCGGATCGAGAAGATCACGCTCAACATGGGCGTGGGCGACGCGAAGGTGAACGCGCGCGCTCTCGACAAGGCGGCCGAGGAGCTGACGATCATCGCCGGACAGCGGGCTCAGATCACTCGCGCCAAGAAGTCGATCGCCGGTTTCAAGATCCGCGAGGGAATGCCCATCGGCGCGAAAGTGACGTTGCGAGGTGCGCGGATGTGGGAGTTCCTCGACCGGCTCGTATCGATCGCCCTCCCCCGAATCCGCGACTTTCGCGGCCTCTCGCCGGCGAGCTTCGACGGGCGCGGAAACTACTCGCTCGGCATCCGCGAGCAGATCATCTTTCCCGAGATCGACTATGACGACGTGGAGACGATCCGGGGTCTAGACGTCACGATCACGACCACAGCCGACTCGGACGAGGAGGCCCATGCGCTCTTACGCGAGCTCGGCCTCCCGTTCCGAGAAGAAGCTTAAATGACGGTCACCTTCCTCACAGTCCGCATCCCTCGACGCGCTGCAATGCTTCTCCTCGCGACGTCCTCGGTCGCACCCGTAGCCTCCGGCTACGAGCGCTCCCTGCGTCCTTGCGAGGCTCGCATTTCGCGGTCGATGAACGCGCCCTGTTCCGAAGGCGACCTCTAGAAGGAGTCACTGCATGGCAAAGAAAAGCTTGATCGCGAAGGCAGCAAGGCCGCAGAAGTTCAAGACACGGAACTACACGCGCTGCAACCGCTGTGGCCGCCCGCGGGCCGTATACCGCAAGTTCGGCCTCTGCCGGATCTGCCTGCGCGAACTCGCCCACGAGGGCGTTGTCCCCGGCATGACCAAGTCGAGCTGGTAGGAGCAGAGATGCACACCGATCCAGTCGCAGACATGCTCGCCCGCATCAAGAACGCCAACAAGGCGCTCCACGAAACGGCAGCCATGCCTACCTCGCGCATGAAGGTGGAGATCGCGCGCCTGCTCGAGGAGGAGGGCTATATCAAGGGCTACCACGTCGACAAGGGCGAATCATTCGATACCCTCGTTGTCGAGCTCAAGTTCGGGCCCAAGCGCGAGCGGATCATCACCGACCTCAAGCGGATCTCGAAGCCGGGCCGCCGGGTCTATGCGCAGAAGGACAGACTGCCGCGGGTTCTCGGCGGTATGGGCACGGCCATCATGTCCACCTCGAACGGACTCGTCACGAGCCGCAAGGCGCAGGAGCTCGGCGTCGGTGGCGAAGTCGTTTGCTTCATCTGGTAACTCCATGAGTCGAATCGGAAAAAGCCCAATCCCACTGCCGAGCGGCGTTTCGGTCTCGATTCTTCCTGGCCGCGTAATGGTGAACGGGCCCCTCGGCGAGCTCACGCAGCAGATCCCGCAACGGATCCAGGTCGAGGAGAACGACGGTCAGCTGCTCGTCAAGCGTCCGACCGAGCGCGGGGAGGACCGTGCCCTGCACGGGCTCACCCGCTCGCTCGTCGCGAACATGGTCGAGGGCGTGACCAACGGGTTCACGAAGACGCTCGAGATCCAGGGTGTCGGTTACCGCGCCTCCATGCGTGGCACCGACCTGGAGCTCAACGTCGGCTTCTCGCACTCGGTTGTCAAGAAGGCCCCGCAGGGGATCACGTTTGAGGTCCCGGCGCCGAACCAGGTCATCGTCAAGGGAATCGACAAGCAGCAGGTCGGCCAGACTGCCGCGGAGATCCGCGCAGTCCGTCCGCCCGAGCCCTACAAGGGCAAGGGCATTCGCTACGACGGCGAGTACGTCCGCCGCAAGGTCGGTAAGAGAGCCTAGCGATGCCGACGCTGACGGTCAGAGAAGCTCGCGCGCGCCGCCACAGGCGCGTCCGCAGGCGCATCTTTGGGACAGCCGAGCGGCCGCGTCTCGTCGTGTTCCGCTCCAACCGCGGCATCCAGGCGCAGCTCGTCGACGACGTCGAGCACAAGACGCTCGCGGCCGCCGATCACACCGAGCTGAAGAAGACTTTCAAGGGAAGCAAGGCCGAGCAGGCTGCCGAAGTGGGCAAGCTGCTCGCGGCTGAGGCGAAGAAGGCGGGCGTCGAGTCCGTTGTCTTCGATCGCGGCGGCTATCTCTTCCACGGGCGAGTCAAGGCGCTCGCTGACGCAGCACGCGAAGGAGGACTGAAGTTCTAGTGGCGACCCCCTTCCTCACATCTTGCATTCCCGGTTTGGCCGCGAACCGTCGCCTCGCGGTGTCCTCAGTCGGGCCCGTAGCCTCCGGCTACGAACCCTCCCTGCGTCCTTGCGAGGCTCGGTTCTCGCATCCCGGAAACACAATCTGTTCGGAAGGTGATCGCATTTGAGTAGCGTCGAACGTCAGGTCGAACGGAACCTCGACTACGACTCGCGAGAGCTGAAGGAACGCGTCGTCGAGATCAATCGCGTCGCGAAGGTCGTCAAGGGCGGCCGCCGCTTCTCGTTCACTGCCCTCGTCGTTATCGGAGACGAGGTCGATCGGGTCGGTGTTGGCTACGGCAAGGCGCGCGAGGTCCCGCTGGCGATCTCGAAGGCGGTTGACGACGCGAAGAAGAACATCTTCCAGGTGCCCAAGAAAGGCACCACGATCACGCACGAAGTGCTGGGACGAGCAGACGCCGCACGGGTTCTCCTGCGCCCCGCGAGCGAGGGGACGGGCGTTATCGCCGGGGGCGGGGTGCGCGCGGTTCTGGAGCTCGCCGGAATCAGGGACATCCTCGCGAAGAGCCTCGGCAACCCGAACCCCGTGAACCTCTTGAAAGCAACCGTCAACGGCCTGCGCAGCCTGCGCCGGCCGGAGGAGGTCGCAGAGAAGCGCGGCAAGGCCGTCCACGAGATTCTGTTCCCCAGAAAACAAAAGGAAGCTGAGGCTGTGCCCGTCGAGGAAACAGCTCCGGCCGTTTCAGAGGATGAAGCTGAAGATCACCCAGACACGTAGCCAGATCGGCCAGTCTCAGCGGCACCGCGGGACTTTGCGGGCGCTCGGCCTGGGCAAGATCGGCCGGTCGGTCGAGCGCGAAGACACGCCGGAGACCCTCGGTATGCTCAGAAAGGTCCGCCACCTCGTCCGCATCGACGAGGACTAACCCATGCCGCCCGAGGAAGAACTCAGCCTCTCCACCCTCAAGCCCGCTCAGAAGCGGCGCCCCCGCAAGCGGGTCGGCCGTGGCCTGGGCTCGGGGAAGGGACGCTATTCCGGCCGGGGCATCAAGGGCCAGAAGTCGCGCGCGGGCTCGCACAAGATGCGCGCCGGCTTCGAGGGCGGCCAGATGCCGATCTACATGCGCCTTCCCAAACAGCGCGGGTCCACGTCGAAGGACGCGATGCCCATTGGCCCACACCGGACCACCACGGTTCCGGTCAACCTGCGCGATCTCGACCGGGTCTTCGACGAGGGAGCGGACGTCACGCTGGAGTTGCTCGTCGAGAAGGGCCTGATCAAGAACACCCGCACCGACGTCAAGATCCTTGGCCAGGGCGACCTCAAGAAGAAGCTGACCGTGACGGCGCATGCGTTTTCCGCGACCGCCCGGGAGAAGATCGAGAAAGCCGGCGGCAAGGCGACCGCCCTGCGCGAGCCGGTGGTGAAGAAGCGCAAGGTACGCAAGGCCAAGCCGGCCGAGATCGAGCCCGAGGAGACCGAGGAGGAGACGCCGGCGGGGGATTCAAGAGCGGAGGCCGAGCCCGCAGTGGAGAACGAGGCCCAGCCCGAGGCGGCGGCTGAGGCTGAGCCCGAGGCCGAAGAGGAGGAAACCTCCTAAGTGCTTTCCTGGCTGACCAACGCCTGGCGCGTTCCCGAGCTCCGGAAGCGCGTGCTCTTCACGGCGATGATCCTTGGGCTGTACCGGCTGGGTGCCTGGGTTCCGGTCCCAGGGGTCAACTCGTCCGCGATCGAGGGCTATTTCAGCGGGCAGGGCGGAACGATCCTCGGCCTCCTGAACATCTTCTCGGGCGGCGCGCTTGGACAGTTCGCGGTTTTCGCGCTCGGGATCATGCCCTACGTGACCGCCTCGATCATCCTCCAGCTCATGACCGTGGTCATTCCACGGCTCGAGCAGCTGCAGAAGGAGGGCGAGGCCGGCTACGCGAAGATCAACCAGTACACCCGCTACCTGACGGTCGTCCTCGCGGCGCTCCAGGCGCTCGGCTATGCATATCTCTTCGACCGGTCAGTTCCGGACTTCCAGCTGAACGCGGGACGGCTTGTTCTCATCGTCGTCACGCTCTCGGCTGCGACGACGCTCCTCATGTGGATGGGCGAGCTGATCACGAAGCGCGGGATCGGGAACGGGATCTCGCTCCTCATCTTCGCGTCGATTCTCTCGAGCCTCCCCGGCGGTATTCGCGCCTGGTACAACGGCGACGCCTTCGAGCGCGTCATGTTCCCGGCTCTCGCACTCGCGATCATCGTGGCCGTCGTGTTCGTCCAGGAAGGCCAACGGCGCATCCCGATCCAGTACGCGAAGCGGATGGTCGGCCGGCGGATGACTTCCGGAGGCTCGACCTACATGCCGCTCCGGGTGAACATGGCCGGCGTCATCCCGATCATCTTCGCGGCCGCGATCATGGCGTTCCCGCCCACGGTCGCGCAGTTCTTCCCCCAGACCCAGAGCTTCATCAACCAGCACTTCACCCCGAGCAGCTGGACCTACCTGTTCCTGCAGGCGTTCCTGATCGTGATCTTTACGTACTTCTATACGGCGGTCCAGTTCAACCCCGTTGACCAGGCGGACAACTTACGCAAGTACGGCGGGTACATTCCCGGGATCAGACCGGGGCCGCCGACGGCTCAGTACCTCGACCGCGTTCTGACGCGGCTCACGCTGCCCGGGTCGCTCTACCTCGCGGCCGTCGCGACGCTGCCGACGCTCTTCATCCGGTACGGCGGCTTCTCGCAGGCGACGCACAGGGCGCTCGGCGGCACGTCGATCCTCATCGTGGTGGGCGTCGCGCTCGACACCATGCGCCAGATGGAGTCGCAGATGATGATGCGCCACTATGAGGGCTTCCTCAAGTAGCCGACGTGGCGCTAGACATCGTCATCCTGGGCCCGCCCGGGGCCGGCAAAGGCACTCAGGCGGAGCTCATCTCCAAGGAGGCGGGCGTCCCGCATGTCAACACGGGCGACATGTACCGCTCGGCTGTCGCAGCCGGCTCCGAACTCGGAGCGAAGGTGAAGCCGTACATGGAAGCCGGCGAGCTCGTTCCCGACGATCTGACGATCGCGGTCGTGCGCGAGCGTCTCTCCCAACCGGACACTGCGCAGGGCTTCGTGCTCGAAGGCTTCCCGCGGACGCTGCCCCAGGCTGAGGCCCTCGACGAGATCCTTGCGGAATCGGAGCGCGAGCTTTCAGTCGTCCTCCATTTCCAGCTCTCGGACGAGCTGGCCGAGCAGCGCCTGCTCAGACGTGCCCTCGAACAGGGGCGACAGGACGACACGCCGGAGATCATTCATCGCCGGATGGAGACGATGCGGATACCTGAGGAGCTCGTCGAGTACTACCGGGCGAAGGGCATTCTCGTGGGCATCCACGCTGAGAGGACAATCGACGAAGTCTTCGCCGAGGTACAGCAGGTTCTGCAGGCTGCGGCGGCCAGATGATCATCCGCAAGTCCGAGAAGGAAATCGACGCCATGGCGCGGGCCGGCCGCGTCGTCGCCGACACGCTCGCTTTGCTGGGGGAGACTCTGCGCGCAGGCGTGACGACCAAGGAGCTCGACGAGGTCGCCGAGGAATACATCCGCTCCCAGGGCGGCGTCCCGAGCTTCAAGGGCTACCACGGGTTTCCCGCTTCGATCTGCACATCGCCCAACTCGATGGTCGTCCATGGAATCCCCGGCTCGTACCGGGTCGAAGAAGGCGACCTCATCTCGGTGGACGTCGGCGTCACCCTCGGCGGCTTCGTGGCCGACTCCGCTTACACCTTCGCGGTGGGCCAGATCGACGACGAGACCCAGCGCCTGCTCGACGTCTGCCAGGCGGCGCTCGAGGCGGGAATCGAGCAGGCCCGCGCGGGCAACCACATTGGGGACATCTCGGCGGCCGTGCAGCGAACGACCGAGGAGGCTGGCTTTGCCGTCGTGCGCTCCCTCGTCGGCCACGGAATCGGACGTTTGATGCACGAAGAGCCGCAGATTCCGAACTGGGGCGAGCCCGGCCGAGGGCCGGAACTGGCCCCTGGAATGACTCTCGCGATCGAGCCGATGATCAACGCCGGGTCGGCCGAGGTCGTCGTTGCAGAAGATCGCTGGTCGATTTCGACGGAGGACGACTCCCTGTCGGCGCACTTCGAGCACACGGTCGCGGTTACCGAGGCTCAGCCGCGGATTCTGACCCTCGCCGGCGTCCCGGTCTGAAGCCGTTTTGCTACGCTACACCGTTGCGGCCGAGCCGCGCTTTGCCGTGGCTTGCCGCATCTTCTTATGAAAGTCAGAGCCTCCGTTAAACCCATGTGTGACCGTTGCCGCGTGATCAAGCGGCACGGCAAGGTGCTGGTCATTTGCACGAATCCGCGGCACAAGCAGAGACAGGGCTAAGGAGAAGAATTGGCGCGAATTGCAGGAGTAAATCTTCCGCGTGACAAGCGGCTCGAGGTCGCCCTCACGTACATCTTCGGGATCGGACCTTCGACCGCCCGCAAGATCTGCGCGGAAATCGGACTCTCGCCGGACGAGAAGGTGCGCGACCTGACCGATCCCGAGATCACGAAGCTCCGCAACTACATCGATACGAATCTCCAGGTGGAGGGCGACCTCCGCCGCGAGCGTTCCCAGGCAATCAAGCGCCTGCAGGAGATCGGCGCCTACCGCGGTGTGCGCCACCGCCGCGGCCTCCCTGTGAACGGCCAGCGGACGAAGACCAACGCGCGCACGCGCAAGGGGCCGAAGAAGACCGTTGGCCGCGGTAAGAAAGCGCCGACCAAGACTTAATGGCTCCTCCTCGCAAACAACCTGCTGCCAAGGGCCGCACGCGCCGCCGCGTGAAGAAGAACATCGCGATCGGCCAGGCGCACATCAAGACGTCCTTCAACAACACGATCGTGACCCTTACCGACAAGGACGGGGCCGTGATCGCGTGGGAGAGCGCCGGCTCGGCCGGCTTCAAAGGCTCGCGCAAGTCGACGCCCTTCGCCGCCCAGGTCACCGCCGATTCCTGCGCGAAGAAGGGCATGGAGCACGGACTGCAGAAGGTCGAGGTCTTCGTGAAGGGGCCGGGCTCCGGACGGGAAACGGCGATCCGGTCGCTCCAGGCAGCCGGGCTCGAGATCCTCGGCGTCAAGGACGTTTCTCCCCAGGCGCACAACGGGGTCCGTCAGAAGAAGAGGCGGAGGGTCTAATGGCGCGGAGTCTGGGGCCCAAGTGCAAGCTCTGCCGCCGCGAGGGCATGAAGCTCTTCCTGAAGGGTGAGCGCTGCCTGACCGAGAAGTGCGCGGTCGAACGGCGCAGCTATCCGCCGGGAGAGCACGGGCGTGGCCGCATCAAGCAGTCTGAGTACCTGCTTCAGCTCCGCGAGAAGCAGAAGGCGCGCCGCTACTACGGCATTCTCGAGAAGCAGTTCCGCAACTACTACGACAAGGCGGCGAAGCGTTCCGGGATCACGGGCGAGGAGCTCCTGCGCATGCTCGAGACGCGCCTGGACAACGTCGTCTACCGGCTCGGCTTCGCGGCCTCCCGCGCGCAGGCGCGCCAGATCATCCGCCACGGCCACTTCCAGGTGAACGGTCGGCGGGTCAACATCCCCAGCTACCAGGTACGCGCAAACGACATCGTGGCGCTGAAGCAAGGCAGCCCTGTCGAACAGGTCGTCCGCGACGCGACCGACCTGACCGCCTCGGTCTCGCCGTGGCTCCAGGCAGACCACGACAACCTCACGGGCAAGGTTCTGAAGATGCCCGAACGCGCCGACATCGATACGCCGGTGCAGGAATCGCTCATCGTCGAGCTCTACTCGAAGTAAAGGAAGGCATGGCTACACGAACTTCTCTTATGGACTTTCAGGTGCCGAAGATCACCCACGAGGAGGTCAACGAGGACCGCGGCGTCTTCGTCATCGAGCCTCTCGACCGTGGCTTCGGCTACACGTTCGGAAACTCCCTTCGCCGCGTTCTGCTCTCGTCGCTCGAGGGTGCTGCGGTCACCTCGGTGAAGATCGAGGGCGTCGCCCACGAGTTCACGACTCTCAAGGGCGTGCGCGAGGACGTGACCGACCTCATCCTCAACCTCAAGAACCTCATCTGCCTGCTCCATGGCGATTCGCCCGAGATCGAGGTACGCCTCGACAAGAAGGGCCCTGGCATGGTGAAGGCTTCGGACATTGAGGCCCCAGCGGACCTCGAGATCCTCAACCCGGACCTCGAGATCGCCAACCTCTCGGACAAGGGCCGGCTCGAGGTGACGCTCACGATCGGCCGCGGCCGCGGGTACATCCCGGCCGAGCTGAACCGTGGACCCGAGCACACGATCGGTGTGATTCCGGTCGACTCGATCTTTTCGCCCGTGCGGCGTGTGTCGTACGAGGTCGAGGCGGCGCGCGTCGGCCAGCGCACCGACTACGACAAGCTGACGCTCGATGTCACGACCGACGGCTCGCTCTCTCCGCGGGACTCGATCGGCCAGGCCGCCGAGATCCTCATCCGCCAGCTGGCCATCTTCACCGACCTCGAGCGCATCGAGGGCTTCGGAGAGACGGTTGGGGAAGCGGAGACCGAGGCGCCGCAGGCCCACGGGATGGAGAACTTCCCCATCGAGGAGCTCGAGCTCGGCGTGCGGAGCTACAACTGCCTGAAGCGCGTCGGCATCGAGACAATCGGAGACCTCGTCACGAAGACGGAGTCCGAGCTCGCCGCGATCCCGAACTTCGGCAAGAAGTCGATCGAGGAAGTGCGCGAGACACTGCAGGCGCACGGGCTCACTCTCCGCGAGGAGTAACCCTTTGTTCGCAGCCCCCTCGCTCACATCTCGGGGCCGCGAAGCGGCTGCAACCCGTCGCATCGCGTCGTCCTCGGTCGCACCCGTAGCCTCCGGCTACGAGTGCTTCCTGCGTCCTCGCGCTGCTCGCGTTTCGCCGCCCGCGACCGCGATCTGCTCGAGAGGTGGCTGCTAATGCGGCACCACAAGTCGGGACGCAAGCTCGGGCGGAACTCCGCTCAGCGAAAGGCGCTCTACGCCAACCTCGCATCGGCTCTTATCGAGCACGGCCGGATCAAGACGACCGAGGCGAAGGCGAAGGAAGTGCGCCCGATCGTCGAAGAGATGGTCACGCTTGGCAAGCGCGGCGATCTCGCCGCGCATCGGCACGCGGTCGCGTTCCTACGCTCGAAGGGCGTCGCGCACGCGCTCTTCGCCGAGGTCGCCCCGCGCTTCGCAGACCGGCCCGGTGGCTACACACGGATCGTGAAGATCGGGCCGCGCCAGGGAGACGCGGCCCGCATGGTCTACCTCGAGTTCGTGGACTACGTGCCGGAGCGCGCCCCGCTCCCGGCCGCGCCCGCCGCCAGCTAGCCCCTTCGCACAGGCCGCACGTTCTTCGAATCGGAGAGCGGCCGCATGCGAATGCGGGCCAGGCGCTCGTCGTCCAGCCGCCGCTGCGCGGCGAGTTCCAGTGCGGTGGTGGGGTGGATGAACATGCCGTGTCCTTTCTGGTGATCGGGCCCCGCTCCGGCGAGCGAAAAGCGCACCGGGCAAGGACGGAGGGAGCTCGCGTATCGGAAATACGTGAGCGACTGAGGACGACGCCCGGTGCAGCTTTGCAGCGCCGGGAGCGAGGCCTCGATTGCCGGGAAGGGCACCTAGCTCCCTTCTGCGGCTTCCGCGTAGCGGCTGAGGACTTCGTCCCAGCCGGACTCGTAGTGCTCGGGGATCTCCTCGGCCGTCGCGACCAGTCGCTCCCAGCCGCGTTGCTCGAGGTCTAGCCGGGTGCCGTCGCCTGACACCGTGAAGCGAACCTCGACTTCCTGGTGGGTTTCAGGCCCTCTACCCGGGTGCCAAGTGAAGGCGAGCAGGTGTGGTGGCTCCCAGGCGAAGACTTCGCCCCATTCGTGCTCTTCTCCGCTTCGGACCTGCTCGTAGACGCGGCCGCCGACCCGCGGCTCGATCACGAGCCCGATGGAGTCCTCCTGGCCCACGGACTTCGTGGCGAGCGGCCACCAGGCACCGACTTGTTCTGTGAAGACCCTGAAGGCCGTCTCGATCGGAAGGTCGACCGTGACCGATTTCCGGATTGCAACGGACGCTGCACTCTCAGCCATTTGCGGCCTCGGCATAGCGGCCCAACACCAGGTCCCAGCCCTCGTTGTAACTGGCGATCATCTCCTCGAGCCGGTCGCCGAGCTTCTCCCAGCCCCAGTGTCGAAGCTCGACCCGCGTGCCGTCGCCTTCCGGAGTAAAGGTCACCTCGACTTCTTGCGCGGTGTCCTCCCCGCGACCCGGGTGCCACGTGTAGCCGACCCGCTGAGGCGGCTCCCACGACTGCACGATGCCCCAGACTTGCTCCTCGCCGCTCGTCCCGCGCTCAAAGAGGCGGCCGCCTTCCCGACCTTCCATCACGACCGTGTCCGAGTTCTCCGTGTCGACCGCGTGAGTGCGAAGGGGCCACCAGGTCTCCATCTCCTCGGTGAACACACGGAAGGCCTCGTCCACCGGGACAGCCACCGTCACCGACTTCTTGATGACGATCTCATTCGTTTGCTGACTCATGTGCCTCTCCTTTCTCTGCAACCCGCTTGAATGCAGCGAGCGCCTCGTCCCAGAACTCTTCGAAGTACTCGCGCACCTCGGCGAGCCCATCGCCGTTGACGCTGTAGAAGTTGCGTGTGCCTTCGCGTCGCTCGCGCACGAGCCCCGCCTCCTTCAGGACACGGAGGTGCTGAGACACGGCCGGCCGCGAGACCGGAAGCCCGCGGGCGATCTCCACGACGGGCCGGGGCCCGCCGCGAAGCCGCTCGAACACCGCTCGCCGCGTAGGATCGGCCAACGCCGCCATCGCTTCTCCGTAAGCCATAACTTACCGTAAGCATACACTTACGATGAGTGTTGTCAAGCTGACCTTCGCGTACGACGGAACGGACTTTGCCGGTTGGGCGGCGCAGCCGGGCCTCCGAACCGTCGAAGGCGTGCTCTCTGCGGGTCTGGACGAGAGCTATTCCGCCTGGGATTCACTTGCGGTTGCGGGACGCACGGACGCCGGCGTCCACGCGCATGCGCAGGTCGCGAGCGTGCGGGTGGACGGCGGGCCTCCGCTCGAAAGGGCGGCCGCTGCGCTGAACGCGGTCCTGCCTGAGGACTTGGCGGTTCTGAGCGCCGAGGTCGCCGCCGATGACTTCCACGCGCGCTTTTCAGCCCGCTCGCGCTCTTACCGCTACAGGGTCTGGCGAAGAGTGGAGCGGTCGCCCTTCGAGCATCGTCGAGCGCTCTGGTGGCCGCGCCCGCTTGACGAGCAGGACCTGGCCGAGTCGGCGGCACTCATCGTTGGCACGCACGACTTCCGCGCGTTCACGCCGACCGAGACCCAGCACGGAAGCTTCGCGCGCACAGTCACGTCGGCGGTGTGGGAAAACAATGGAGACACGCTCGAGTTCACGATCTCCTCCGACAGCTTTCTGAGACACATGGTCCGCACCCTCGTCGGTACGATGCTTGAGCAGGACCCGAAGGCGATCGCGCGGCTCCTGGACGGCCGTCCGCGGGACGAAGCCGGCACGACCGCGCCGCCCTGGGGCCTCTACCTCGAGCGAGTGGATTACTAGGAGGGCTTGACGGAATGTTGCTCGTCGTCGGGACGGGATGGTCGTTCCGAGGCAAGGACGCAGGGAGCCCTCGTATCGATTTCAGATACGGGGGCGACCGAGGACACAGCCTCGGGGCGAGCAGCGCGCCTCCGACGACACAAACCATTTTTCGTCAAGCCCTCCTTTAGTTTCGATGCGCTATCCGACCGTGCTGTTCGATCTCGACGGGACGCTCGTCGACTCGGGCGCCATCATCCTTTCCTCCTTCAAGCACGCGGCCCGCACGGTGCTGGAGCGCGACGTCGAAGAGGAGCAGATCGCGGCCCTCGTCGGGGGCTCGAACTTGCACGATCAAATGCGGGTGCTCGATCCGTCGCGCGTCGACGACCTCGTGCGGGTTTACCGTGAGCACAACCGCCCGCTCCATGACGAGCTCGAGGCATTCGACGGCGTTGAGGAGCTGATCGCATC
>Ga0307305_10000538_pt1 | contig 13859 bp, 10 predicted proteins | sample ER_DNA_186_FD_194512 | JGI IMG/M metagenome (GOLD analysis project Ga0307305, IMG submission 194512) | Bulk soil microbial communities from the East River watershed near Crested Butte, Colorado, United States - ER_DNA_186 | ecosystem: Environmental > Terrestrial > Soil > Floodplain | place... | reverse complement strand
GCCATGAATACCATAAATGTACGCGGCGCCCATCACCATGAAGCCGATGCGAACGAAGCGCGCAGCCAGCGGGATCAGGAACCAGTAGCAGATGTCGGTCACGATCTCGCGCTTGCGCCACCAGGGGCGACCCGGATTGCAGGCGGACCAGTGCGACAGCACGGCGAACACGATGCCGAAGGCGATCGAGATCGGAACCAGCTTGAGCATGGTCTCGCCGGCGACTTTAACGACGGACAGCAACTCGGCGAGCATCGTCGGAAACCTGGATCGTTGCGACGCTCTCCGGTATCGGAGCCCTGGGTTAAAATGCCATGAAGGGACGCCGCCGCCGCTGTCCTGCGCAGTTGGGTGTTCCGGGGGCAGAATCCGGTTTGTTGGGCGAATTAACGATTCTATTAACCTCTCTGTTCTCGCCGTAACGATTCGTTAACAAAGAAAGACCTCGCGTGACCTCGCACTGCACTGAAATCGAGCGGACGGCGCTAACCGAAAGGCAAGCTTGCCCGGCGTAACGTGGCGGCGCTGTTGTGCGTTGCGTAGAGAAAGTGAGTGGTCATGTTGACGGACGTAATCAGGCTTCTGCTGTTCCCTGCCCTGATGGCCTTTGCGGCATCGAGCGATCTCCTGACCATGACGATCTCCAATCGACTGTCGCTGGCGCTCGCGGGCGGCTTTTTTCTGCTGGCGCTCGTGATTGGCATGACTCTTTATGCTTTCGGCATGCACCTTGCCGCGGCCACCGTGGTGTTGGTGGTTGCTTTCATATTCTTTTCGCAGGGCTGGATCGGCGGCGGCGATGCGAAACTTGTAGCGGCGACCGCGCTCTGGTTCGGCTTCGATCATCTTCTCGATTACATGATCTATGCGTCGCTGTTCGGTGGCGCGCTGACGCTTGCGATACTTCAGTTCCGCAAGTTGCCGCTGCCGGCCTTTCTCGCCCGTCAGCACGGGATCATGCGTCTGCATGAAACCGGAGGCGGTGTGCCCTACGGCATTGCACTCGCAGCCGCAGCTCTCATCGTTTATCCGAAGACCGGCTGGATGCCGGTGTAAGCGCGCGCAGATCGCGGAGCGCTAGCGCGGCAAGATTATACCGCTCCTTAACCATACCTCGACCTTTAGCTGGTGAAATCCGTGCAAGCATGCCGGCAAGGGCGAGCGAACCACCGGAAGGAATTTCGACGGTCGTGTCGGCACGGCGGGTCCCGGTGACCTGCAGCGTCATGGCGTTTTCCGTCGAGAGGTCGGAAACCTCGGTCATGACTTTCAGGCTGATGCGGCCTTCCGAAAGCACGACCGGCGTGAACACCAGGCTGACGCCGAACTTCTTGAAGGTGATTTGCGGTTAACACAGCGGCGGCGAGCGCGTCGTGTCGCACGACAGCCCGTTGGGAATCGGGAATTCGCCGCCGCCACAAAGGTTGCCGTTTCGCCGGAGATCGCGGTCAAATTCGGCTCCGCCAAAGTGCGGATGACACCGGCGCGTTCCATCGCGCGGATCGTCGCGATCGCGATGATCTCGTTGACGATGTCGCGGATTTCCTTAGCGGCATTCCCCGAGAAATAAAGCGTTAACCCTAATGACTGGTTAACTTGTAAACTGACCTTGATTGCGCATGATCTTTTTCCTGAATAAATCCAGGCCTTCGATGCGCGACGCTGCGGAGTATCTATGCAACCTGTGTTCGTAAACGCCGGCAAGAAATTGCAGGCGACCCCGATCTGGTTTGTCCATTCTGGAAATCTCGATTCAGTCCACAAGGAGATCGGTGAACGGGGACGCGCCTTTGTCTCGACCGCCGGTTTCGAGGCCAAGCCGGGCCGGCTGCTGCTGCTCCCGGCTAGCGACGGAAAACTCTCCGGCGCGCTGTTCGGAATCGAAAAGCCCAGCGAAGGCGAAATTGACCGCTTCCGGCCAGGACAACTGTCCGGCCTTCTGCCGCCCGGCACCTACCGCTTCGCCAATGCGCCGCACGATGCCCGCCTGGCCGCGCTCGCATTTGCCCTCGGTACGTATCAATTCACGCGCTACCGCAAGGCGGACACACGCAAGGTTCACCTTGTCATTCCTGACGGCGTCGATGGCGACGATCTCAGCCGCATTGTCGAGGGTGTTACGCTTTGCCGGGACCTCACCAACACGCCGTCCAATGACATGGGCCCAGCCGAGCTGGAGGCGGCCGGCCGCGCCTTCGCCAGGCGACATGGCGCCAAGGTACGCGTCACGAGTGGCGATGCGCTCGCCAAGAACTTTCCGCTGATGCACGCAGTCGGAGCCGGCTCGACGCGAAAGCCCCGGCTGATTGACATCACCTGGGGAAAGCCCGGCGATCCAAGAATTACTTTGGTCGGCAAAGGCGTCTGCTTCGACACCGGCGGGCTCGACATCAAGCCCGATAGCGGCATGCTCAATATGAAGAAGGATATGGCCGGTGCGGCAACGGCGCTGGCACTCGCCCACATGATCATCGACCGCGGTCTGAAGGTCAGGCTTCGCGTCATCATTCCGGCAGTCGAAAACTCAATTTCCGGCACCAGCTTTCGTCCCCGCGACGTTTATGTTTCGCGCAAAGGCATTTCGGTCGAAATCGGCAACACCGATGCGGAGGGACGGCTCATTCTGGCCGACGCCCTTGCGCTTGCCGACGAAGAGAGGCCGGCGATGATCGTCGACTTCGCCACCCTGACCGGGGCAGCACGTGTCGCGCTCGGACCGGACGTTCCTCCCTTCTTCACCGATGATGACGCGCTCGCTGACGTGCTTTCGCGCGCCGGCGCTGCCGAGAACGATCCGGTCTGGCGCATGCCGCTGTGGCGGCCGTATCAGACGATGCTCGATTCAAAGGTCGCCGATCTCAACAACGTGGGGGTGGGCGGCCATGGTGGCGCCATTACGGCTGCGCTGTTTCTGCGCCGGTTCGTGAGCGCGAAATCGTGGCTACACCTCGATATTTTCGCCTGGACGCCGGCGGCAAAACCCGGGCGCCCGGAAGGTGCCGAGTGCCAGACGGCGCGCGCCCTGTACGCGGTGCTCTGCAAGCGTTACGCCTAAGCCATGGTCGCGCTCGATCCTCGCATCAATCCGTTTCGACCCGAAATCGCGGCGAAACATCTGCAGGGCCAGGTCGAGGCGAAACGATTTGTCGAAGGCAAACGTCACCAGGTGATCGAGCCGGTCGCGACCCTGCGGCGCGCGCCCTCGCATGACGCAAGGCTCGACAGCGAGGCGCTGCTGGGCGAGCGAGTCATGGTCTATGAAACCACCGACGAGGGCTGGGCCTGGGGGCAATTGGAAACAGACGGCTATGTCGGCTGGCTCTCGGCCAACGCGCTCGGACCAAGCGGTCCGGCCGCAACCCACAAAGTCGCGGCTCTCCGCGCATTGGCATTCCCGGGTCCGGACATCAGACTACCCCCACTCGCGGCGCTTCCCATGGGCGCGCAGCTGACCATCGCGCGGCAGGACGAGCGGTTCGCCGTAACCACGTCGGGCTGGCACATTCCCGAAGTGGGCCTCGCGCCGATCAGGACAAGACGCGCCGACTTCGTATCGGTGGCCGAGCAGTTTCTCGGAAGCCCCTATTTGTGGGGCGGCAAGACTTCGCTCGGGATCGACTGCTCGGGCCTCGTACAGGTTTCACTGCAGGCGGTCGGTATCCCCTGCCCGCGCGACAGCGACATGCAGGAATTGGCACTCGGAAAACTGTCGTCGCTCGCAAGCCTTCGCCGCGGCGATCTCGTTTTCTGGAAGGGCCACGTTGCAATCGCACGCGACCCCGAGAGCCTTATTCATGCGAATGCATATCACATGGCGGTGGCGATCGAGCCGGCGTCCGACGGCATCGCGCGCATCAAGGCCGCGGGCGGCGAGATCACCGCGGTGAAGAGAGTATCCTGACCTTACTGCGCCACTGCACCTTCGGGCGCGGTCTCCAGCTTAAAAGCGGCTGCGAAAAGCGCGCGCGTGTATTCCGTCTTCGGCGCTTTGAACAACTCCGCCGCCGCGCCCTCCTCCACCATCTTTCCGTGACGCAGGACCAGCAGCCGACTTGCCATTGCCGCGACGACCCGCAGATCGTGCGAGATGAACATGTAAGTGAGGTCGTGCCGCTTCTGCAGATCGCGCAGCAGATCCACCATCTGCGATTGGATCAGCATGTCGAGCGCGCTGGTCGGCTCATCGAGCACGATGAAGGTCGGCTCGAGCACCAATGCACGCGCGACCGCGATGCGCTGGCGCTGGCCGCCCGAGAACTCGTGCGGATAGCGGAACCGCGTCTGCGGATCGAGCCCGACATCGGTCAGCGCATCGACAACGCGCTTCTCGCGTTCCGGCCGCGATAGATCGGGGTGATGCACCCACAGGCCTTCTTCGATGATATCCGATACGGACATGCGCGGTGATAGGGAGCCGTAGGGATCCTGAAACACGATCTGCATGTTGTGCCGGAACGGCCGCATCTGCTTGAACTTGAGGCCGTCGATCTCATTGCCCATGAACACGATCGGGCCGGTCGAAGAAATCAACCGCAGAATGGCAAGACCGAGCGTCGTCTTGCCCGACCCCGATTCGCCGACGACCCCGAGCGTCTCGCCCTTGCGCAACTCAATGCTGACGCCGTCGACCGCCTTGATATGGCCGACAACTTTGCGCAACACGCCGCGCTTGATGGGGAACCAAACCTTGAGGTCTTTTGTCTCGATGACAACGGGCGCGTCCGGGCACGGCGGCGCCGGATCCGGCTTCGGCTCGGCCGCCAGCAGCGCGCGCGTATAGGGATGTTCGGGCGCGGTGAACACACGCTCTACCTCGCCCTGCTCGACGATCTTTCCGCGCTGCATGACGCAGACCCGGTCGGCCAGCTTGCGGACGATGCCGAGGTCATGCGTGATGAACATCATGGACATGCCGAGCGCGGTCTGGGTGTCCTTCAGCAGCTTGAGAATTTGAGCCTGCACCGTGACGTCGAGCGCTGTGGTGGGTTCGTCGGCAATCAGCAGGTCGGGCTCATTGGCGAGCGCCATCGCGATCATCACGCGCTGGCGTTGGCCGCCGGAAAGCTGATGCGGATAGCTTGCGAGCCGTCCGGCGGGATCGGGGATGCCAACTTGGCCGAGCAGTTCGATGATCCGCGCGCGGGCAGCGTCGCCCGCAAGCCCTTGATGCAGCATCAAGATCTCGCGGATCTGCTTCTCGATCGTGTGCAGCGGATTGAGTGAGGTCATTGGCTCCTGGAAAATGATCGTGATGTCGTTGCCACGCACGTGGCGAATTTGTTTTTCCGCCATGGTGAGCAATTCGCGCCCCTGAAACTTGATTGATCCCGACGGATGGTGCGCGGCGGGATAGGGCAGCAACTTCATCACCGAGAGCGCCGTGATCGACTTTCCGGACCCGGATTCACCGACAAGCGCCAGCGTCTCGCCTTTGCGGATATCGAATGACACCTTGTCGACGGCCAGCATTTCGCGGCTGCCGCGTCCGAAGGCGATCGACAGATCGCGAATGGAGAGAAGCGGGTCTTGCGCGCTCATCGGAACGTCTTTCTTGGATCGAATGCATCGCGCACCGCCTCGCCGATGAAGATCAGCAGCGACAGCATGAAAGCGATACTGAAGAAGCCGGTGAAGCCGAGCCACGGCGCCTGCACATTCGCCTTGCCCTGCGACAGCAGTTCGCCGAGCGAAGGCGAACCGGGCGGCAGGCCGAAACCGAGGAAGTCGAGCGCGGTCAAAGTCATCACCGACGATGACAAGATGAACGGAAGGAACGTCATGGTGGCCACCATCGCATTCGGCAGTAGATGCCGGAAGATAATGATCATGTTCGACACACCGAGGGCCCGCGCCGCCTGAATATATTCGAAGTTGCGGCCGCGCAGGAATTCGGCGCGCACCAGGCCCACGAGCGAAACCCATGAGAACAAAAGCAATATGCCGAGCAACACAAAGAAGCCCGGCACCAGCACCGACGATATGATCAGCAGCAGATAAAGCGATGGTATCGAAGTCCAGATTTCGATGAAACGCTGGAACAAGAGGTCGGTCCAGCCGCCGAAATAACCCTGAACCGCGCCAGCTGCGACACCGATGATCGAGGAAACGATAGTGAGCGCCAACCCGAACAGCACCGAGATCCGGAAACCGTAGATCAGTCGCGCCACCACATCGCGGCCGCCGTCGTCGGTGCCGAGCCAGTTTGTTTCGACTTCATCGCACTTGGCAAAGCCATGACTGGCGGCAAACTCGCAATCCTTCTTGGTCAGCAACCATGTCGGTTTGGAGGGGAATGGCGACGGCGGCCTGCTCACCTGCGTGTTGTAATAAAAGCGTACCGGCGGCCAGATAATGATGCCGCCTTCTTTTTTGATGAGATCCATCAGGTAGTCGTCACGGTAGTCGGCCGCGGTGCCGAACAGGTTCGGATCGTGCTCCTTGGCAAAGACCGTGTCCGGATAGGTGATGATGGCCGGGAAGAAAGACCGCCCGTTGACGTGGATGAAAATGGGCTTGTCGTTGGCAATGAACTCGGCAAACAGTGAGATCACGAAAAGCGCCAGAAAAATCCACAGCGCCCAGAACCCTCGCCGATTGGCCTTGAAATTCTCCCAGCGCCGTTTGTTGAGTGGTGAGAGCGATATCGCTTGTCCTGTCGGCGGTGCCGCGAGCCCCATCGGCGAGACGGCGGCGGTTTCCGGTGGCTTGATGCCGGTGCGTGCGTCCACCTCAGACCTCCCGCGTCTCGAAGTCGATGCGCGGATCGATCCATGTGTAAGTCAGGTCGGAGATCAAATTCACGACCACGCCGATGAGAGAGAAAATGTAGAGCGTGGCAAAGACCACCGGATAGTCGCGATTGAGAACGCTCTCGAAGCCGAGCAGTCCGAGGCCGTCGAGCGAGAAGATGGTTTCGATCAGCAACGCGCCCGTAAAGAAAGCGTGCACGAACGCAGACGGGAACCCGGCGATGACAATCAGCATCGCATTGCGGAAAACGTGGCCGTAGAGCACCTGATTGCTCGTGCAGCCCTTTGCGCGCGCCGTCAGCACATATTGCTTGCGTATCTCTTCCAGAAACGAGTTCTTCGTCAGTAGCGTCATGGTAGCGAAAGCCGACAGGGCCATGGCGATGATCGGCAACGTCAGATGCCAGAAATAGTCGAGAATTTTCTGCCACCAGGGCAATTGCGACCAGTTCTCTGACACGAGGCCGCGCAGCGGAAACCAGTCGAAGAACGAGCCGCCGGCAAACAGGATGATCAGCAAGATCGCAAACAGGAACCCGGGAATCGCATAGCCAACGATAATGACTGTGGAAGTCCAGACGTCGAAGCGTGAACCGTCGTCCATCGCCTTTCGGATGCCGAGCGGGATCGAAATCAAATACGTCAGCAATGTCATCCAGATGCCGAGCGACATCGACACCGGCAGCTTTTCCTTGACCAATTGCAGTACGCTGACGTCGCGGAAATAACTCTTGCCGAAGTCGAACCGGATGTAATTCCACAGCATCAGAACGAAACGTTCGGGCGCGGGCTTGTCGAAGCCGAACTGCGTCTCGAGCTTCTTGATGAATTCCGGATCGAGGCCTTGTGCGCCGCGATATTTCGATGTGGCGGCGTCAACCTGCGACGCGCCCTGCGCCAGACCCCGGTTGCCGAAATCGCCTCCGGCCGAGCCGGAAATGCGCGAGGTTGCGCCCGTATCCGAGCCGGTGAGCTTGGCAATGACCTGCTCGACGGGCCCCCCGGGCGCGAACTGCACCACGACGAACGCCACCAGCATGATGCCGAACATTGTCGGCACCATGAACAGCAGACGACGGATGATATAGGCGGCCATGCGCTCCCCTCAGTACCTCACTCCCGACCGGCGCGGAAACGCAGTGTTCCGCTTATTTTCGTTCCAGTTTGGCCGCCTTACCGCGATCATACCACCAGGTCTCTGGAATTCCCCTGAAATAGCGGGGTTTGGCGGCCGGATGATCGAATACATCCCAATAGGCGATCCAGTGCGACGCTTTATACCAATGCGGGATCCAGTATCGTCCGGCGCGGATGACGCGATCAAGCGCTTTGCAGGCAGCGGTAAGCTCGGCGCGGGTCTTGGCCGCGATAATAATGTCGATAAGTGCGTCCACCGCTGGATCGTGGATACCAGCACGATTCTGCGAGCCCTTTGTTTCGGCCGCCTGGGATGAAAAAAAAGTGCGCAGTGAATCGCCGGGCGTCGAGGAAAAGCTGAAGCGTTCAACCGTGATGTCGAAGTCGAAGCCGTCAACGCGCGCGCGGTACTGGACGGGATCGACGATACGTAACGTAGCATCGATGCCCAACACACCGAGGTTCTTGATATAGGGCAGATGGTGCGGCTGAAAGGTCGGCTCGTCGATCAGGAATTCGATGGTGATGGGCTTGCCGTTTGGCAGAATCCTTTTTCCGTTCCTGAGAGTGCATCCGGCGTCGCTCAGGAGTTGAGCGCCGCGCCTGAGCCACTGTCGGTCTTGCCCCGAAGTGTCGGTGATGGGAGGCACATAGGGCTCGCCAAAGACCTCGTCCGGGACTTTTCCGCGAAATGGCTCGAGCAAGGCGAGTTCGGCCGCATCCGGCTTTCCCTTCGCCATCATTGGCGAATTCTGGAACACCGAATGCGTGCGATCGTAGGACCCATACATGATGTTCTTGTTGGTCCACTCGAAATCGAACGCATCGATTAGCGCTTCGCGAACGCGTCGGTCCTTGAACTTTTCCCGCCGCGTATTGATGAACCAACCCTGCGCGCCCGAAGGCGTGTCGTCGGGCAACACGCTGCGTTTGACGCGGCCATCCTTGAAGGCGGGGAAATCATAACGCGTTGCCCAAAAACGCGACGTGAATTCCTCGCGGAAAAGATAGTTTCTCGCCGTGAAGCCTTCGAAACCAACCTCACGGTCCCGATAGTACTCGAACCGCATCACATCGAAATTGTACTGTCCCCGCGAAACGGGAAGATCGCCGCCCCACCACTCCTTGACGCGCTCGAATTCGATGAAATGTCCAACCTGGAAACGCCCGACCTTGTAGCCCCCACTGCCAAGCGGAATGTCGAGGGTCGATTCATCGAACGACTTTTTCGAATAGTAGGCACGCGAGAAGATCGGCAGCCCGGCGACGAACAACGGCACATCACGAGCGCGATTCTCCGCAAAACGCGCGACCACAGTGCGATCATCAATAGCTTCTGCGCCCGAGAAATCGCGCAGCTGCTGGGTAATGATCGGGTGGCCCTTGTCCTTCAATGTGGCGAGTGACCAGGCGACATCATGTGCCGTCAGTAGCGTGCCGTCATGGAACTTTGCTTCCGGACGCAATGTGAATGTGTAGGTCAGCCCGTCATCGGAAATGCGAACGCTGCGCGCGGCCAGGCCATACATCGCATCGGGCTCGTCGCCCGAGCGGACCATAAGCGTCGCGAACGTAAGTTCCATCCCCTGCGCGGCGTCGCCCTTAAGAATAAAGCTGTTGAGCGAATTGAAGGTCTGGAACGATTGGTTGAACTGGCGGTTCGGTCCGATCTGCGAGAACACGCCGCCCTTCGGCGCTTTTGCATTGACGTAGTTGAAATGCGGAAAATCCGGCGGGTAATTGAGATCGCCGAAGGCCGACATCCCGTGCCGGTCGGTATTCTGTGCAACGGCTGGAATGACGCGGTTGCCGACACCGGCTGCGGCCGCACCGGCAAAAAGCCCCAAAGCACGGCGGCGACTGAGCACCATTGATCTACGACCGTTGCAGCACTTTGGCAGCCCTTGCGGCATCCCACCACCAAACGGAAGGAAAACCCGAGCGACCGTATTTCGGCATTATTTCAGGATGCGCGAAACGATCCCAGCGCGCAGTGCGCACAAAGGGATAAGTCCACTGCGGCACCACGTAAAAATTCCACAGCAGCACCCGATCGAGGGCCTGGGTGGCGGCGACCAGCTCGGCCCGATCCTTGCTGAAGATCACCCGCTCGATCAGCGAATCGATTGCCGGATTCTTGATGCCGACCAGATTACGCGAGCCCGGCTGGTCGGCGGCCTGGGAGCTCCAGAAGCCGCGCTGCTCGTTGCCGGGTGAAAGCGACTGGGCCCAGGACGCTACGATGATATCGAAATCCCACTGCCGGAGCCTATTCTCGTATTGCGCCGAGTCGACCACACGCACGTCCACTTTCATGCCTGTGCGCTCGAGCGACGGCTTGTAAAACAGGACGAAGCGCTGCGCCGCGGGCTCGTCCACCAGAAACTCCACGGCAAATTGCTCGCCGGTTTTTGCGTCGACCAGCTTGGTATTGCGAATTTCGTAGCCAGCTTGGTGAAACAAGGCCAGCGCTTCTCTGAGATTGTTGCGCACCGCCTGCGGATTGCCGCCGACTGGGTTCGTGTACGGCTTGGTGAACAGGTCGGCCGGGACCTTGTCGCGCAGGGTTTCGAGAATTTCCAGTTCCTTGCCGGACGGCAAGCCGGTCGCGGCAAGCTCGGTACCTTCGAAATAGCTACCGATCCGCTTGTATTGGTCGGAAAAAAGCTGACGATTCATCTCCTCGAAATCGAATACAAAATTGAAAGCGCGGCGAACGCGCGGATCCTTGAACGTGTCGCGACGAATATTGAAGGCGAAGGACTGCATGACGCCGACATTGCGGATGGGAAACTCCTCGCGAATGACCCGCTTCTCCCGCACGGCCGGAAAATCGTACGAATTCGCCCAATCCTTGGCGCTGTTTTCCACGCGCCAGTCGAGCTGATCGCCCTTGAAGGCCTCGAGCGCGACGGTGGAGTCGCGGAAATATTCGTAGCGGAGGGTCTGGAAGTTGCGTGTGCCGACGATGACATTGAGATCCTTGCCCCAATAGTCGTCGACCTTTTCGTAAACCAATGTACGACCCGGCACGAAGTCCTTGAGACGGTAAGGGCCGGAGCCGAGTGGGGGCTCGAGCGTTGTCTGCGTGATATCGCGCTTGCGGCCCGATTTGTCCGTTCCTTCCCACCAGTGTTTCGGCAGCACCGGAAGTTGACCGACAATTTGCGGCAGCTCACGGTTGCCTGGCCCGTCGAAAGTAAATTTGATTTCCCGCTCGCCGACCTTTTCGACTTTCACGACATGCCGGTAATAGGCGCCGTAGAAAGGACTGTTCTTTTTCAAGGCATCGAATGAGAAAAGAACGTCATCGACTGTAACCGGCTTGCCGTCATGCCAGCGCGCATTTGCGCGCAGGCGATAAGTGACGTTCGAATAATCTTCAGGATAGCTGACCGCCTCTGCCAGCAGTCCGTACTCGGTGGACACTTCGTCCAGCGCCGGCGTGGTCAGCGCCTCCGTGAAAAGCTCGGTGCCGGCAGCGATGCTGCCTTTGACGCCAGACACCACCACATTGAAATTGTCGAACGTGCCGAACGCACTTTGACGCACGGTGCCGCCCTGCGGCGCATTCGGATTGACGTATCCGAAATGTTTGAAGCCTTCCGGATATTTGATGTCGCCGAACAAAGACAGCGCGTGCCGCCAAGCTTGGGTCTGCGCCGATGCCGGCCGTCGCGGCAATACGATGCCAAATGCGCCCAATGCCGGCGCAACCAATGTCGATGCGGTGGCGCGCAGGACAGACCGACGACTGAGCTTCATGCAAACACTCCGGGGTGACCGCTTTCGCTATGCGGTCGCTGGCAATTATGTCGCTTTTTCGGTCCCCCGCCAGCAGCCGACCCTGCTGCCAACGGCGCAGCAAGCTCAAATTTCCGTAACAAAATGGTCGCGCAAGAACAAAGGGCCGGGCGAAGGCCCTGCCGATCGAACGCGTTGCTATTTCTTGGCCGGTTCGCCACCGGCGGGCGGCGGAGCACCTTCAGCCGCCTTGGGGAGCGGCACCGGGTTGTCGGCCAGGGTGTGCAGATAATCGATGACGTCGGCGCGCTGCTCCGGCTTCGATATGCCGGCGAAAGTCATGGCCGTCCCGGGGATGTAGCCGCGCGGATTGGCGAGGAACTTGTTGAGTTCGTCGAATGTCCACGTCCCGCCTTTGCCCTTCATCGCAGCAGAAAAGTTGAATCCGCCGCGGCCTTCCCCGCGTTGGCTCCCGACGATGTTCCACAGATTTGGCCCAACGCGGTTCGGTGCGCCCTTCTCGAAGGTATGGCAGGCCTGGCATTGTTTGGCAGCAGCCTGGCCTTTTTCGACGGAAGCTTTGGCGAGCAACGTCTCGATCGGCTGCTCCGGCTCCTTGGCACCGCCGGCCTTTTCTTCACCCGTCTCCTTGACCGCAATGTCAAAGCCCGGCTTTGCCGGCTTCTGCGGCGCAAAAACGGCGCCCGCAGCGATATTAAGGGCGAGCAGGACGAGGCAGGTGCCAAGGATGGCGCCGAGGATCTTGTTAAGTTCGAAGGAATTCATCGAAAGACGGCTCCCGGAGCGGGGCGTGACGGTGGGGCGATTACCGCCATGGTCCGGCGGCGGCGATGAGATACCGGTTTGCCTGACCTATGGCAACCCGTATAAGCGCCTGCGGCATTATCGACACCCGTCATGTGGCCGGATTTCCCGGCAATTCCGATGCCCGACGCCATCGTCCTCATTCCGGCACGTCTCGCCTCGACTCGCCTGCCAGGCAAACCACTGGCCGATCTCAATGGCATTCCGATGATCGTGCATGTTCTTCGGCGCGCTCATGCGGCTGCCATCGGCGATGTGGTGGTGGCCACCGATTCGGAAGCGGTCGCCGCCGCTGTTGAAAAAGCGGGCGGCCGCGCCGTCATGACGCGCAGCGATCACGCTTCGGGCTCGGACCGCATCTACGAAGCCCTCGAGGCGGTCGATCCGGAACACAGCGTCGATATCGTCGTCAATGTGCAGGGCGACCTGCCGGCCATCGCACCTGGCGACATCCGCGCAGTGCTCAAGCCGCTCGCCAGCGAAGATGTCGACATCTCAACTCTTGCCGCCGTCATCACCGATCCCGCCGAGCGAACGAATCCGAATGTAGTCAAGGTTTCCGGGCGCGAGATCGCACCCGGCCGGCTGCAAGCGAAAAGCTTCACGCGCGCTGACGCGACCGGCGATGGACCGCATTTTCATCACATCGGGCTCTACGCCTATCGCCGCCCCGCACTGGAGCGCTTCGTCGAATTGCCGCCGTCGGTCAAGGAGCAACGCGAGAAACTCGAGCAGCTGCGCGCGCTCGACGCCGGAATGCGCATTGACGTGATGATCGTTGACGGCGTGCCGCTGGGGGTCGATACGCCGGAAGATCTGGAAACGGCACGCAGGCTGCTCGGCGGTTGACTTAAGGCCGCAGGTCTGCGTACGGAACCCCATCAAGGCGGTGGACATGGCGAAAAAGAAGATCATCTTCCAGGGCGAGCCCGGGGCAAATTCGCATCTTGCCTGTCGCGAAGCCTATCCAGATCACGAGCCGATCCCCTGCCCCACCTTTGAGGATTGCTTTTCCGCGCTTGTTTCCGGTGACGTCGACCTCGGCATGATTCCGATCGAAAACTCGGTCGCCGGGCGCGTCGCCGACATTCATCATCTGATGCCGACCTCGGGCCTGCACATCATTGCCGAATGGTTTCTTCCGATAAGAAATCAGCTGATGGCACCAAAGGGCGCGAGCCTCAAGACCGTCAAGACGGTTCAGAGCCACGTGATGGCGCTCGGCCAGTGCCGCAACATCATCCGCGAACTGAAACTCAAGCCGGTCGTTGCTGCGGACACCGCCGGGTCGGCGCGCGAAGTCGCGGAAGCCAAGGACATCACCCGGGCGGCAATCGCATCGAGGCTGGCGTCGGAAATCTACGGTCTCGACATACTGAAAGAGAATGTCGAGGACGAATCACA
>Ga0307305_10000537_pt1 | contig 13867 bp, 12 predicted proteins | sample ER_DNA_186_FD_194512 | JGI IMG/M metagenome (GOLD analysis project Ga0307305, IMG submission 194512) | Bulk soil microbial communities from the East River watershed near Crested Butte, Colorado, United States - ER_DNA_186 | ecosystem: Environmental > Terrestrial > Soil > Floodplain | place... | reverse complement strand
GCGAAGCTCCCCGAGACACGCTCCCGGGATGAGATCGGACACCTCACGGACCGTTTCCGCGAGATGACTCAGCGCCTGGCCGAGTCCCAACGGCGTGAGCGCAACTTCCTGATGGTCGTCTCACATGAGCTCCGAACGCCTGTGACCGCGATTCGCGGCCACGTAGAGGCAATTCGCGAAGGCTTGGCCGAGGATGCAGAGGCGCGGGAGGCCTCCCTCGACGTCATTCGGGCGGCGACCGACCGGCTAGCGAGGCTCGTGGGCGACGTGCTCGATCTTGCCCGGCTGGAGGCGGACCAGTTCACGCTCGAGGAGCAGGAGGTCGAGCTCAAGCGACTGCTCGAGCAGGCCTACCAGAGCTTCACCGAAGAGGCCCGCCGCCGCGGCATCGACTACGAGTGCTCGCTCAGTGCCAACCCGGTCATCTCGACGGACGGTGACCGCGTTCTTCAGATCGTCTCCAATCTCCTCGACAACGCGTTCGCCTGGACGCCGGACGGCGGGCGAATCGCGCTCGAGCTCGCATCGTCCAACGGGTCGATCGCAGTCTCCGTGTCGGACTCAGGCCCGGGGATCGGGCGGGAAGAGCGCGAGCGCATCTTCCGGCCGTTCTGGTCGAGGGCGGGAGACGGGACGGGTCTCGGCCTCCCGATCGCTCGACAGCTCGCTCAGGCATTGGGTGGCGAGCTCGCGCTCGAGTCTGAGCCGGGACAAGGGTCGCGCTTCGAGCTTCGGCTGCCGGCGGCGGACTAGCTACGCGCCGGGCTTGCGCTCGATGCGGTACACGGCTGCAGAGGGGCGGTCCTCGAGTGCGCGCTCCAGGCGCTCGAGAATCTGCTCGAGCCGGTCGAGACGGCGCTCGACACCGCGCCAGCCGGAGGAGATGAGCTCGACGAGAAGCGCGAGATCCTCGACTCGCGCCTTACGCTCGGCGAGCAGATCGCCCTGCAGGCGTTCGAGCCTTCGGATCGTTTGTCCAGAGAGGCCGCGGACCTCTGCGAGATGTCGCGCCACCGGAAGGACTTCTTCACGCAAACCCCTCTGGAGAGCCGTATCGAGCCGCTCGGGAATGCCGGCTTCGAGCTCCGCAGTCGTGACGGCAAGTGCCTCCAGGCCCGAACGCGCACGCTCGAGAAGCGCTTCCAAGGCGGCGTCGTCGGGCCGCCCGTCGCCGGAGTCGGCGAGGCGCATACGTGCTCGTTCGATGGAGTCGCTATCCATGGCCGCAGCTTAACCTTCGTCTCGGATGTCGGCATGAAGGCGTCCGAGCTTGATTACGAGCTGCCGCCGGAGCTCATTGCCCAGCACCCGGTCGAGCCTCGCGACCGGTCACGGCTGCTCGTCTACGACCGTCAAACGGAGCAAATCCGGCATGCGCGCTTTCGCGATCTGCCCGGTTTCCTGCCGGACGGCAGCGTCGTGGTCGTCAACGACACGCGCGTGATCCCGGCGCGTTTGCGGCTGCGGAGGCCGAGCGGGGGTGAAGCCGAGATCCTGCTCCTGGAGCAGCTCGAGGGTGATGTCTGGGAGGCACTCGCACGACCCAGCAGGCGGCTGCGGGCCGGCATGAGTCTTGGGCCGGTGGAGCTGATCGAGAGCCTGGGCGAAGGTCGTTGGCGTGTTCGCCTTGAGGGTGAGCCCGCCGGCGAGCCGCCGTTGCCTCCTTACATCACCGAGCCCCTTGCTGACCCGGCGCGCTATCAGACGGTCTATGCGGACGAGGCGGGCTCGGCAGCGGCTCCGACCGCAGGCCTGCATTTCACGCCTGACCTCCTCGAGCAAATGGGGCCGCAGCGCGTCACCCTGCACGTCGGGCTGGACACATTCAGGCCGATAACGGCCGAGTCCGTGGCCGACCACGAGCTGCACAGCGAGCGGTACGAGGTGCGGGAGGCGGCGTGGGAGCGGATCGCCCGGGCCCCTCACGTGACCGCGGTCGGGACGACCAGTGTCCGCGTGCTCGAGTCGGTCGCGCGCGGGGCGCCGCTTGCGGGGCGGACGGGGCTGTTCGTAATGCCCGGGTTCGAGTTTCTCCGCACGAACGCGCTCGTGACGAACTTCCACCTGCCGCGCTCGTCGCTCCTGGCGCTGGTGATGGCGTTCGCGGGCGTTGAGGAAACGAGGCGGCTGTACGGAGTCGCGATCGAGGAGCGGTACCGCTTCTACTCATTCGGCGACGCCATGCTGATTCTGTGAGGGGCCACCCCTTGCCTCCTCCCGGATTCAGCGTACCCAGGGAAAATTCGCGTGTGTCGCACGGAGTGAGCCAAGCGTGAGCCAGGAGGCCCCGTGAGCTTCGAGGTCACGGCGACCGACGGCGAGGCACGCGCCGGCGTTCTCCACACCGCCCACGGTGACGTGCCCACGCCCGTCTTCATGCCCGTGGGGACGAAGGGCACTGTCAAAAGCCTCGACCCCCAGCGCCTCCGCGAACTGGGCACCTCGATCCTCCTGGGCAACACGTACCACCTGCATTTCAAGCCCGGCGCCGACACGATTGAGGAGCTCGGCGGCCTCCATCGCTTCATGGGATGGGACGGGCCCATCCTGACCGACTCCGGAGGCTTCCAGGTCTTCTCACTGCGGGACACAATCTCGGCCGTGGACGAGGAGGGTGTTACGTTCCGCTCGGTCTACGACGGAGAGGTGGCCCGCTTTACGCCCGAACTCGTCGCAGACGTCCAGCGACGACTCGGATCGGACGTGGCGATGTGCCTCGACGTCTGCCCGCCCGCGGATCTCCCGCGTGAGGAGCTCGAGCTCGCAACGGCGACCACGACGCTGTGGGCGCGCCGACAGCTGAACGAGCCTCGCGCGGACCGTCAGCTTCTCTTCGCCGTGACGCAGGGAGGCACCGAGCGCGACCTGCGCGCTCGCTCAATCGAAGAGCTCTCCGCTCTCCCGTTCGACGGGCTCGCGCTTGGCGGGCTCAGCGTGGGGGAGGACCGCGGCATCATGCTCGACACCGTCGGATGGGCCGCGCCCCTACTGCCGGCCGCCCGTCCGCGCTACTTCATGGGAATCGGCGACCCAGCCGGGATCCTCGAAGTCGTCGAGCGGGGAATCGACATGTTCGACTGCGTCCTGCCCACGCGGCTAGGCCGCACCGGCTCCGCGCTCACCTGGGAAGGGCGCCTGAACCTCAAGAACGCCCGCTTCGCCCGGGACCCCCGGCCGCTTGACGAGGACTGCTCGTGTTCGGCGTGCCGGCGCTTCACGCGTGCCTACCTACGCCATCTCGTCAACCAGCACGAGCTGCTCGGCTTGATACTTTTGTCCGAGCACAACGTCCGATTTCTGCTCGACTTGACTGCCGAGGCGCGAGGAGCAATCGAGCGGGGTGAGCTCGCGGCGTACAAAGCCGCCCGGCTCGACCGTCTCGAGCAAGCCGCCGTAGCGCCCGGTGAGGAGGTTTCTCGTGGGTAACGGCTTTTTCATCGTCCTTCTCGCGATGTTCGCGTTCTTGTATTTCCTGCTCATCCGGCCCCAGCGCCAGACGCAGCGCAAGCACGCGCAAATGCTGGGCGCGCTCAAGGTGGGGGACGAGATCATCACCTCGGGCGGGATCTACGGAGAGGTCGTGCAGCTGGACGAGGAGCGCGTCATGGTCGAGATCGACGACGACGTTCGCATCGCGGTCGCCCGCCGCGCGATCGCCACCGTCGTGCCACCCGAGGAGCTCCAGCGGCTTGAATCCGAGCAGTCGGCGGAGGAGGCGCAAACTGTGAGCGCCGACGAGGAACAACCCAAGAGCGCTGAGGAGCCGATGACGGCCGAGGAGCGCGACGCAGCCCGTAGCTAGCTCGACCACGCTTTAGTGCGCCGTTACCTCATCATCCTCGCCGCCCTCTTCGCCGCCGTTGCAGGCGTGGCGGCGCTTGCCGTCTTCCGTACTCCGACCCTAGGACTCGACCTGCAGGGTGGGCTCGAGGTGATCCTCCAGGCGAAGGCGCCCAAGGGCCGGCAAATCACGCAGGAGGATCTCGACCGTTCGATCGAGATCATGCGCCAGAGGATCGACAAGATCGGCGTCTCTGAGCCGGTGATCACGCGCCAGGGGCCGAATCAGATCGCCGTCGAGCTCGCCGGCGTGCACGACGCCGCCCGGGCCGCGCAGATCGTCGGCCAGACCGCGCAGCTCCAGTTCTACGACCTCGAGGGGGACTTGCTTGCGCCGACGGCGACCGGTAACGGGGGTATCTCGCCCAGCCGTCAGCTCTTTCCGCTCCTCCAAAGCCAGCAGAAGCTCGCCGAGAAGGGAACGCCGACAGCCTGGTACCTCTACTCCAAGGAGAACAAGCGGCTCGGCGGCCCGGCCGACACGAAGGACGCCCTCCAGCGCGAGGTCGGCACCGTCGCGGCAGACGATAAGTACCTCGCGGTCCCCGAAGGCCGCACGATCCTTACCTGCGGCGTCGGAGCGCGGCTCTGTCCCGGCGTCGGGCCCCCGAACGGCACCTACTACTACCTGTTCAAGTACGAGCCCACCAACAAGGAGCATCCGATCCCCGAGCTGACGGGGAGCGACCTCAAGGGACAGGGCACGCGGCAGGACTTCGGCCAGAACAACGAGCCCATCGTGACGCTCCAGTTCACGAACAAGGGCGGGGACAAGTTCCACACCATCACCCGCCTGCTCGCCCAGAGAGGTTTGCAGCAGGCCAACCTCGCCGGCGCGCAAGGATCGGATCGCGACAACTACAAGCAGAGCTTCGCGATCGTCCTCGACGGCGAGATTCGCTCCTATCCGTCGATCGACTTCGACACGCTGCCCGATGGAATCGCCGGCGGCAATGCCGAGATCACCGGGCTGCAGTCGATTCAGGAAGCCAAGGACCTCGCGCTCGTCCTCCAGACCGGCGCGCTGCCCGTGGAGTTCGTGCAGGTCGCGCGGACGGACATCTCGGCAACGCTCGGACAGGACTCGCTCCATCAGGCCCTCATCGCCGCGATCTTCGGGCTCGCAGCGGTGGCACTTTTCCTGCTCCTCTTCTACCGCTTTCTCGGCGTCGTCGCGATCATCGGGCTCGGCATCTACGGGGTCCTGCTCTACGGCGCGATCCTCATCTTCAACGTGACGATGACGCTGCCGGGTTTCGCCGGCCTCATCCTCACGATCGGGGTCGCCGCCGACGCGAACGTCGTCATCTTCGAGCGCATCAAGGAGGAAGTCCGTGCGGGCAAATCCGTGCGGGCCGCAATCGCCGGCGGGTATCGCAAGGGCTTCAACACCATCATCGACGCGAACGTCGTCACGATGATCACGGCCGCGGTTCTGTTCATGGCGGCCACCGGCGGCGTGAAGGGCTTCGCCCTCATGCTCCTCATCGGAACGCTCATCTCGATGGTGACCGCCGTCGCCGCGACGCGTGCCCTACTCGGTGTGCTGGCGGGGTTCCGGTGGTTCAACAACCCGGCTTTCATGGGCGCAAGCGCGCAGAAGATTCCCGCGTGGCAGCGCGTGAACTTCATCGGCAAGACCAAGTACTGGTTCGGACTCTCGGCGGCCGTGCTGGCGATCGGCATCGGGTCGCTGGCGCTCCAGGGACTGAACCTTGGGATCGACTTCAAAGGCGGCAGCCAGGTGGCGTTCAAGACCCCTCAGCCGCATTCGGTTCAGCAAGTCCGTGATGAGGCATCGAGGCTCGGGCTGTCGGGCGCAGTCATCCAGGGCCGGGGTAAATCCCAGAACGGCGGCTACACGCAATTCCAGGTGCGGACGAAGTCCCTCTCCCTGAACGAGCAGAACGACCTCCAGGCGGCGATCAAGGCGAAGCTGGGCGCAACGTCCGTTGGCGTCAAGAACGTCTCCGCGAGCTTCAGCCGCCAGATCCTGAAGAGCGCGCTCATCGCCGTAGTCGTCTCGCTCCTCTTGATCGTCGCCTACGTGGCGTGGCGCTTCGAGTTCAAGTTCGCCGTGCCCGTGCTCACCGCGCTCGTCCACGACATCTTCATCACCGTCGGGATCTATTCGATCACGGGCCGGGAGGTGTCGACCTCTACCGTTGCGGCCGTCCTGACCATACTCGGGTACTCGATCTACGACACGATCATCATCTTCGACCGCGTGCGGGAGAACATCCCGCTCATGCGGCGCTCGAGCTTCGCGGCGATCGCCAACCAGTCGTTGTGGGAGACGATTCGCCGCTCGCTCGCGACCACGTTCATCACGCTGCTCCCGGTCACCTCGCTGCTCGTCTTCGGCGGCGCCACGCTCAAGGACTTCGCTTTCGCGCTCCTCGTCGGGATCACCTCGGGTGCGTATTCGACGATCTTCATCGCGACGCCGCTCCTCGTCATCCTCAAGGAGCGCGAGCCCGACTTCGCCAAGCGGAAGACTGCGGGGCTGCGAGAGAAGCTGGAGTTCGACGAAGGCGAGGCGCCGCCCGTGGAGGAACCCGAGCCCGAGATGCCGGCGGAAGAGCCGGTCGCCGGACCCATGCCGCCGGCCCTGACCGACGGCTCGGCCGCCGCCCGACGTGAAGAGCGCCGGAAGCGCCGCCGCGCAGGGAGGCCTCATGGCCGCGCGAGATAACTCCGACTCCGCGAAGTCGATGCGCGATTTCGCCGAGGAGATGCTGCTCGCCGGCGTTGGAGCGGTGGCTCTTACGAAGGAGCGGACTGACGAGCTAGTTGGCGAGCTGGCCGGGAAGGGAAAGCTCACGCAGGAGGACGCGCGCGATCTCGTCGACGAGGTGATGAGACGGTGGCGCGGGGACGCGCTGCGCCTCGGCGAACGGGCCAGCTGGACCTTCGCGAGCTTCTTCCGGGAGCTCGGTCTGGTCACGCGGCGCGAGTACGAGGAGCTGGAGCTCCGGCTGGCGCAACTGGAGCACCGGCTGCGGCTCGTCGAGGGCCCGCCGCCGCCTCCTCCCAGCCCCGGCGCATGAGCACCCGCCCGGCCGTCCGCAGGCTCGGCCGCATCTCCGAGATTTCCCAGGTCGCGGCCAAGCACGGGTTCGGCTACTTCTTCGACACCCACCGGCCGGGCGGCCTCCTCTCGAGACGGCAGCAGGAGATAGAGCCGCTGGCAGACCAAGGGTCGCCGCGCGGCGTTCGTCTGCGCCAGATGCTCGACGAGCTCGGTCCGACCTTCGTCAAGTTCGGGCAGCTCCTCTCCACGCGGCCCGATGTCGTTCCGCCAGACATCGTCTTCGAGCTGAAGGGACTCCAGGACGACGTCACGCCGTTCTCGTTCGAGGAGGCCGAGGCGGTGATCCGGGAGGAGCTGGGCCTCAGCATCGAGCAGCTGTTCATCGAGTTCGACGAGACGCCGATCGCGGCCGCTTCAATCGGCCAGGTGCACCGCGCCGTCCTTCCCAACGGGCGCCGCGTCGCCGTCAAGGTTCAGCGGCCGGACGCGCCGCGTGTGATCGAGGCAGACCTCGAGCTCATGTACCAGGTCGCGCGCGTCGTTCGCGAGCGCGTGAAAGCGCTCGAGTTCATCGACACGGTCTCTCTGGTGGACGAGTTCGCCCGCACGATCCGCCAGGAGCTCGACTACCGCATGGAAGCGCGCAACGCGGAGCAGTTCCATCGCAACTTCGCCGGACATCCCCACGTGCGGGTGCCGCGGGTCTACTGGAGCTATTCGCGCACGCGAGTCCTCACGCTCGAGCTGCTCGAAGGCGTTCACCTGCGGGACATCGATCTCTCCGCCTACACGCTCGACGAGCGCCGCCGGCTCGCCTATCTGATCGCCGAGGCCTGGATGCACATGATTTTCCGGCACGGCTTCTTCCACGCCGACCCGCACCCCTCGAACATCATGATCCTGGAGCAGAGCGACCACATCGGTCTCATCGACTTCGGGATGGTCGGAAAGCTCACCGACGAGGACATGTCGAAGCTGACGGGCCTCTTCATCGACGCCGTCAACGAGCGCATCGAGGCCTTGCCGCGGCGGCTGGCGGCCCTGGGTGTCCGCTACCCCAAGGACCGTGAAGAGGAGTTCGTCACCGAGTTACGCGACATCTACTACCGCTACTACGGGGCGCGGCTCTCGGAGATCGACCCAATTCAGCTCATCCGCGAAGCGTTCTCGCTGATCTACCGGATGCACCTCCAGCTGCCGACCCGGTTCGTCCTCCTCGACCGCGCTATCGCCACCCTCGGGTCGGTGGGCATGGAGCTCTATCCGGACTTCAACGTCTTCGACGTGGCCAAGCCGTATGCACGCGAGCTCCTCATCGAGCGCTTCACCCCGCAGAGGGTCGCGCGCCGCTCTGCCGTCGAGTTGCGGAACTACGCGAGCATGATGAAAGAGCTCCCGTACCAGGTGCACGACACGATGGAGCAGATTCGCGACGGCCAGGTCGAGATCGGATTCCGCCACGAGGGACTGGAGAACTTCTTCCAGCAGATGGACAAGGTCGTGAACCGCCTTGTCATCGCTCTCATCGCGGGGACCGGCGTGATCGGGTCAGCCCTCATCGGCGTCTTCGCGAAGTCCGGACCGCATGTCCTCGGACTCCACGCGTTCTCGATCATCGGCTTCAGCCTGTCCGCTCTGCTCGGGTTGTGGCTCGCCTGGGGCGTCATCCGCTCCGGGCGCCTCTAGCGCGCCTGGACGGCGGGCTCCGCCGGGCAAAGCCCGGACTCGGATGGGTGCGCGTTAGCGCTGGATGTTGAACCAGGTGCCGCCGGGGCCGGTATAGCTGAAGCCCTCGCCCCAAGTGGCGACCGTCTTGCCGGTATTCGTCACGCCGATCTCGCCGTAATCGCCGTAAATCTCGGCGAAGCCGCTGGCGTTGATGTATCCCGCCGCGCCAGCCGGCGCATCGCTGATCTTCACCGGTGACGACCATGCGCTCCCGCCGTTCGTCGAGCTCCGATACCAGACGTTCCAGGCATCGGGGTTGTCGCCGCCGGAGGTCTGCATGTACCAGATGCGGGCGTTACCACCGCCGGAGGAGGCGAGCCGAGGCCCCGTCGCGTCCTCACCTGCGACTGAAAGCGGCGAACCGGCGGTCCAGGTTCGACCCGCGTCGGATGATCTCGCCACGTAGATCCGTTGTGGACCGTCGGCCGTAGTCGGGCCTTCGTAAGCGAACACGAGGTGACCTGGGGCATCGGAGACCACCGAGGTCTGGCCCGTGTAGAAGTCGGGGCCGCAACCGTCCGCCACGCATGACTCGCCCTGAGGAACCTTCGCCACGACCGTGTTCTCCCAGGTCGCTCCCTGATCTCGCGAGATGACCGCGTGATGCCAGACCTCAGAGCCGGCAGCCACGTTCTTCAGACCGGAGTAGACGATGCTGCTCTCCGAGAAGACGACGGTGCCGTCGGAGAGCACCCGGGCGTCGTAGGCGTAGTAGTACCGCTTGTCGCTGGTCAGGTGCTGCTGCGTCCAGGTGGCTCCGTAATCATGGGACTGGCCGACGTACAGATCGCCACCCTCCGGGCCGTTCCAGGAGACGTACACATCCTCTCCGGAGGCACTGGTGGCGATTTCCGGCTTGTCCGTCCAGGACACGTTCCCGTAGACGTGAACCGGGGCCGACCAGGTCGCGCCATGGTCGGTCGACTTCATGAACGAGGTCGAGAATCCGTTGTGCCGATCGCCATTCAGGAACACCGAGTAGACCGCGCCAGTGTTCGGCACGACCTCGATGGTCGGGTCGTACTGCGCCTTCACTCCGAGACACATACAGAGCGGCGTCTGCGCGCTCCAGGTCGAGCCGTTGTCCGCAGAGACTGTGAGCGCGATGAACGGCGATGGGCACTTCGCGGCGCACCCGGGCGGATCGACGCCGTAGCGGGTCGTCAGCAGGTACACGTACGGCGCGCGAGGATCCGTCGCGACTGCAGGCTCCCAATCGTCGGTCGGCGCGTTCAGGACTCGCGATCCCACCCATCCCGTGGCGGGGCTCGTCGTCGCAGCGACCTTGCCGCCGAACTTACCGTTGGCCCTCGCCTTGGCCAGCGCGTCGAGGCGCTCGGCGGTCAAGACGTCCTCTTCCAGCCCCTCCTCGGAACCGGCGCGCTCGCCGCCTTCGGCATCGGCGCCTTCCCCGACTTCAGCCGCAGCAGACTTCTGTTCCGTGCGGCTGTTCTGGCCTGAATCTCTCGCCCGCACCAGGACCACGGCAAGCGCCGTCGCCAAGAGAATGACAAGCGCCGCCCCTAGTAGCCGCAACCTCATCCCGCGGGGATGATTGCACCTACCTCTAGGAGTTACAAGACCCGTCCGGACAGCTGTGAAAGGTGCTGTAGACGGGTTGTTGCGCTTTTTCACGAAAGGACATCTAGGCGGGTTGCAGAGGCCTTGCTAGCGTCGAGTCCGTGGTTGGGGGGACGGTTCTACTGGTCGAGAACGAAGGGCCGGTTCGGGCTTATCTCGAGCAGCAGCTCTCGGACGATGGTTTCGAGGTGCTCGCCGCCGACCGGACCGGAACCGCGCTCGATCTCGCAGAAGAGGTGAAACCCGACCTCGTTCTCCTCGATGCCGTTCTCCCGGACGCGTCCGGTTTCGAGCTCTGCGGCCGTCTGCGCGAGGGTGAGCCCGGGCGGCGCTGGAACCGAGACGTGCCGGTGATCATGGTCAGCGCTCGCGGGGACGCGGTCGACCGTGTGCGCGGGTTTGCCCGCGGCTGCGACGATTACATTGTCAAGCCGTTCGTGTACGACGAGCTCGTGGCGCGGATGCGGGCCGTCTTGCGGCGCTCGAACGGACCGCGCCACCCGCGCCTGAGCGTCCGGGATCTCGAGATCGACCTCGCTTCGCGCGTCGTCACCCTCGGGGGCGCGCCGGTACAGCTGTCGGCCAAGGAATATGAGCTCCTGGTCGCGCTCGCAGAGGATCCCGAGCGCGTCTTCAAGAAGGAGGAGCTTCTCCGCAACGTGTGGGGCTTCCGGTCGCTGGGGCGCACGCGCACGCTCGATTCTCATGCGTCGCGTCTGCGGCGGAAGCTCAACAGCTGCTCCGACACGGCCTACGTCCTTAACGTGTGGGGCGTTGGCTATCGGCTTGTCGCCTCGGGGACGTAGAGGAAGGACGACTCGGCCGCGCGATCTCGCGCGCGGAATCTTGTTGGATTGCAGGACCTGATCCCGAGCTTCTCGGCCAGCGTCCTTCCGCGGGCGCCCTCAGTTCGGAAGGTGTGCAGCTCTCCGCGAGGGAAATGTTGTTACGCGGCCTTGCCGATTAGATGGTGCCACGGCTGCCACCAAAGGTAGAGCCTCGCGTGATCGCTGCCGCCTTCGCGGGCGATGACAAGGATGTCCTTGTGGCTCGACTGGCCGAGACGCTCATGTGTCCAGACCATGACAGCGTCGTCTCCGTCGAAATAACAGAGCTCCCGCCCTCCGGGTTTGTCGGGCCCGTGCATCCAAGCTCTTTCGCCGCCCCATGTGAGCTGGCTGCATTTACCGTGGCTACGCTCGGTGCCGTGGCTCTGACGCTCGGCTTCGTAGGCAGCTCTCAGCGTGCTCCCGTTCGGGTAGCTAGAGATCTGCCAGCGATCGGGTGAGAAGTCCGTCCCTCCCACCGGCGGCAAGCAGACAGCCGTCTCGAGCGCATTCGGCTCGGGCACGGTTTGCAGCTTGCACGTCCTCCACAATTGAGCGGGCACGATGTCGGCCAAGGTCAGATTCTTCGATGACACGGTGGATGTTCCGCTCTCCCCGGTGGTCGTCCGCTCTCCGGCTGAGCTGCCCTCACCGTGACTCCCGGTCGTCAAATACACGACGGCGGCAGCCGTCGCGGCCGCAACGGCGATGACGATGACGAGCGGCTTCCAACCGAGGCGGCTCTGCCCGCCGAAGAACATGAGCACCCAACGGCCGGGCTCCTTCTCGTCCGCCTCATCCTCCCAGGCGATGCGCAGCGGGTGGACGGGATCAGTAATACCTTTGAGGTTCATCAGCCCGCGGTCGATGTACCGCAGTCCTGGTATGTGCCCGGCCAGGTGTCGGGTGCCGTCGCTGACCAGCACTTCACCGCCGTGGGCGAGCCCGCAGAGCCGGGCTGCGACATTGAGAGCGTTGCCCCGATAGGAGCCGTCCTCAAGCTCGACTGCCTCTCCGGAGTCGATGCCGATGCCGACGCGCATGGGAAGATCCCGATCGGCGTCGCTCTCTTCCGCGAACATCTGCTGAAGGTCCTTGGCCGCTCGAATTGCCTGGCGGGCGGAGTCGAAGACTGCCAGAGCCTCGTCGCCTCGGATCTCGACCACCTTGCCGCCGCGCATCTGCACGCCGTCATTCACGAGGTCAGCGAACTTTGCCGCTAGGCGTGCCGCCGCCTCGTCTCCGTATTCCTCGGTGAAGCGTGAGTAGCCGCGCACGTCGGCAATGAGGAACGTGCGCACAGGTGCCGGTTGGGACGCCACCCCGGGCGAGTATTACACGACCCAGGAATGGGTCAAGTACACACGCGCATCTTCTTGTTGTCGGCGGCGCCTGTCCTTGCCGGCGGCCGGGACAAGCAGCGAATCGGCCCGAACAAGGCCAACGACGGCAAATATCGGGGATTTGGCTCTCGCGGCTTGCGGGAGGCGGCCGAGGGCTAGGGTTGAGGGTTGTGCGCGGGCAAGGCGGATACGAGCGGACTCCCTTCTGACCGAGCGAGGGTTCGAGGAAGACGATGCGACGTTCAACCGGGACGCGTTGGCTCGTGGGTCATTTCCATGTCCCATACGCCCCGCCTCCGCATCGTCTCGGACGGCAAGGATGAGTGGGCGATCATCCAGGCCGACCTGAACGGCACGATTCAGGATCTCTGGATCGGCAAGCGCCCGGAGGACGTGACGCCAGACGCGGTGGTGCGAGCGCTCGAACGGCTTCGCGCTTACGCGACGGAGGCGCGGCGAGAACTCCTGTAACGCTCCCTTCCAGGGATCAATTCCGAGCAGGGACGCTTGCGGGATGGCGGCGGCGGGCTAGAGAGAGGAACGCCCGGTTGCGGCGTACTCTTCCAAAGGAATGAGGTCGGCGACCGGCACAGCAGCGGTGTGGTTTCTGATCGGTGTCGCGGGCGCGCTGAGCTTGACGTCGCTGGCCATTGTCACGCTCCCGCTCGCGATCGTCCTGGCGGTGGTGGTGCTGCGCAAGGGTGTGCCCGACCGCTGGCTTTGCTCGGCGGCGCTCATCGGGGCGGCAGTCGTATTCCTCTTCTTCGGCGTGCGCCAATGGGGCGTCCCCGACTGCTCCGCTGGGAACGGCGACACCGGCTCGCTAACCATCCACCCCGGGGAAGAAAGCGCCGAGTCGAGGTGTGGGGGGCTCCCAGCGACTCCCGTGATCGTTCTCGCCCTTCTCGCAGGCGTGCTCGGAGTCGGCGGCCTGCTCGCCCGCTCCGTCTTCACAACGACTCGGGCATCCGGCTAAGCGCCGGAACGCTTACCAGAAGGGCGGCTGCCTAACTTGACGGAGGTGGAATCAGCTTGCGCAAACAGAGGCTTTGCGAAAAAGTGTTGGTGTATTCAAAACAGGCGACCCACTCGCTTCCCGGCGCAGGCTCGGGCGGCGGATTGCTGAGGGTGTTATGTAGCTCGTCCAAAGAGACCTGGGTCCGTATCAGCCCGGACACCTCCTCGAGCGTCAGATGAACCTCTGCTTGCGGCTGATTGATAAACGTAGTCACCGCCGTCTCGCAGGCGGCGGAGAGTACGTCTCCGCCGAATTTTGAACTTACGGCCTCGCCAATCTCTTCCAGTTCTCTGCCCTTAGTCGCGAGGGCCACGACGTAACCGAGTACGGCCGTACCGATCGTGCAGGAGTCCTTGGACGATGGCGACGAATTCTCCTTGCCGCAGCCAGTCAGAGTGGCTGCGGACAGCAGCGCGACGACGCCAAATAACGATGCGGCTCTCTTCATTGCCCCCTTTCCTCGGTCGTCCACCTTATGACGTCCGGCACGTGTTCT
>Ga0307305_10000534_pt1 | contig 13907 bp, 15 predicted proteins | sample ER_DNA_186_FD_194512 | JGI IMG/M metagenome (GOLD analysis project Ga0307305, IMG submission 194512) | Bulk soil microbial communities from the East River watershed near Crested Butte, Colorado, United States - ER_DNA_186 | ecosystem: Environmental > Terrestrial > Soil > Floodplain | place... | reverse complement strand
CACCAATGCCGACAAGATGCGGACGGAGATGGAGGATCCCTACATCCTCATCTACGAAAAGAAGCTGTCGGGCCTGCAGGAATTGCTGCCATTGCTCGAGTCGGTGGTGCAAACCGGTAAGCCGCTTTTGATCGTGGCTGAAGACGTCGAGGGCGAGGCGCTTGCCACGCTCGTCGTCAACAAGCTGCGCGGTGGCCTCAAGGTCGCGGCCGTGAAGGCACCGGGCTTCGGCGATCGTCGCAAGGCGATGCTGCAGGATATCGCCATCCTGACCGGCGGCCAGGCGATCAGTGAAGATCTCGGCATCAAGCTCGAGAACGTCACGATCTCCATGCTCGGCCGCGCCAAGAAGGTGATGATCGACAAGGAGAACACCACGATCGTCAACGGCGCCGGCAAGAAGGCCGACATCGAGGCGCGCGTGGCGCAAATCAAGGCGCAGATCGAGGAGACCACCTCCGATTACGACCGCGAGAAATTGCAGGAGCGGCTGGCGAAGCTCGCCGGCGGCGTTGCGGTCATCCGCGTCGGCGGTGCGACCGAGATCGAGGTGAAGGAACGCAAGGATCGCGTCGATGACGCGATGCATGCGACCCGCGCCGCGGTCGAGGAAGGCATCCTGCCGGGCGGCGGTGTCGCCCTGCTGCGTGCGGTCGAAGGCCTCAAGCGTATCAAGACCGAGAACGAAGACCAGAAGCACGGTGTCGAGATCGTCCGCAAGGCGATCCAGACTCCGGCGCGTCAGATCGCCGTCAATGCGGGCGCTGACGGCTCCGTCGTCGTCGGCAAGCTGTTGGAGAAGGATCAATACTCCTACGGCTTCGATGCGCAGAACGGTGAGTACGGCAACCTCATGACCAAGGGTATCATCGACCCGACGAAGGTCGTGCGTGCGGCGATCCAGAACGCGGCATCCGTTGCCGGTCTCTTGATCACCACGGAAGCCATGGTCGCTGAATTGCCGAAGAAGAAAGAGGCAATGCCCGCCATGCCGCCGGGCGGCGGCATGGACTTCTAAGCGACGCAATCACGCAAAATGCAGAGGCCCGGGAAATCCCGGGCCTCTTGCTCTTCGTATTCCTTCATGACCGTGACAGCCGCGGGCATGCCGACCACACACGAAAAGGCGCGCGTTCATCCGGCGTCGCCTCGTCGCAGTGGCCGTTGTGGCGACAAACAATACACATCGCCACTTGCAGGACACAATATCCGACTGACATGACAACCGCATGACGAAGCGACAAGGCAATATTTACGCTGGAATTGGCGGCTGGACCTACGAGCCCTGGCGCGGCGTCTTCTATCCCAAGGGCCTGCCGCACGCCCGCGAACTCACCTACGCCTCCGAGCACCTGACCGCGATCGAGATCAACGGCACGTTCTACCGCACCCAGAGCCCCGCCACGTATCGGAAGTGGGCGTCGGAGGTGCCGAATAATTTCATCTTCTCGCTGAAGGGCCCGCGCTACGCCGTCAACCGACGCGTGCTCAGTGAAGCCGGCGATTCAATCAAGCGGTTTCTCAATTCCGGCGTCACGGAGCTCGGCCCCCGCCTCGGCCCCCTCCTCTGGCAGTTCACGCCATATAAGAAATTCGACGAAGCGGATTTCGGCGGATTCCTGGAATTGCTGCCGAAGACTTTCGACGGACATACGCTGCGCCACGTTGTGGAGGTGCGCCACGACAGTTTCAAAACGCCGGCGTTCGTCGCGTTGCTGCGGCAATTTTCAATTCCGGTCGTCTTCGCCGAGCATGACAAATACCCGGCCATTGCCGATATCGCCGGCGATTTCATCTATGCGCGATTGCAAAAGGGCGACGAGAAATTGAAAGCCGGCTATCCGCCGAAGGCGCTCGATGCCTGGGCCGCGCGCGCAAAAACCTGGGCACAAGGCGGTGAGCCGAAGGATCTACCGCGCGTCGACAAGCCGTCGCCAAAGAAAGAGCCGCGTGACGTTTTTCTGTACTTCATTCATGAAGCGAAGATACGCGCGCCTGCCGCAGCTATGGCGTTGATCGAAAGATTGAAATGAAAGCCGCAAAGAAAACGGCGAAACGCCGTCCGCTGTTCACGATAGGTTACGAGCAGGCAAAGCCGGCCGCCGTGCTCGATGAACTCAAGCGCGAGAAAATCGAACTGCTGGTCGATACGCGGGCCGTTGCGGCCTCACGCCGTCCGGGTTTTTCCAAGCGCCAGCTCGCCGCATCATTGGAAGATGCCGGAATCGGTTACCTGCATTTGCAGAAGCTCGGGACCCCGGCGGAAGGCCGGGCGGCGGCGCGCAGCGGCGACACCGATTCGCTGTCGCGCATCTACGACAAGCACATCAAAAAGGCCGAAGCGCAGGAAGAACTCGGCGAGCTGATCACGCTGATCAAATCGGGCAATCGGATCGCGCTGCTTTGCTATTGCCGGGATCCGAAGACCTGCCATCGCAGCCGCATCGTCGCGAACGTGAAAAAACGGATGCAGATTAAAGTGGACGATCTTATCCCACCGCTGTTCTGATCTATTCGGCGGGTTGCGCGGCGCGATGCTTGCCTTCGACGCTGATGATCATGGCAACGAGAGCGAGCGTGCAAGCAAAGAGCAACAACGCGATGACGGCATTGACGCCGAGGACAAGCGCGAAGCCACCACTTTCATGCAGCAGCGAGATCATGCCGATCGCGGCTCCGGCGCTGATGAACAACAGAAAATAGCGCACGGCATAGACGCGCCCGCGCCAGGCGTCGGCGGTGTAGCGCGCCATGATCATGTCGTTCACGGTCACCTGCCCGTAAATCGCGGCAACCGCGATCGCAAGCGCGATCAAAAGCGTGATACCGCTGGAATAGGCCGCCCACAGATTGCCGAGAAAGCCGATACCGGTGACGGCGGCAAATATCACGTGCGGCGGAATCCATTCGACCACGCGGCCGACGGTCAATTGCGCGAGCGCACCGCAGACCAGCACAGCCGTCGCAATGCTGCCGACAAGAAGCAGCGGCAGATCGCGGGACAGGCGCTCATCGACGATCTTCGGCAATGCGATCGTCAGCACATTGAAAGTCAGGCCGGCGCTCAAGGCGATGACGATGAACAGTCCGAAGAGCATGACCGCAAGGCGCGGCGTGAGCGGAACTGCCGGCTTTGATTGGCGGGTCTTGGCATGGTGACGATCGTCCGGCGTCACCCAGAGGTAGAAAATTCCGGTGGCGACAAGGACTGCCGCCGGTGCAAAGAAGGCGGCGCGCCAGCCGAACCAGGTGGCGAGTGCGGCGCTGATGCCGGCGGCAAGCGAGACACCGAGATTTCCGCACACGCCGTTGAATGCAAGCGTCCGGCCCCGCGCATTTGACGCCTCGATCAGCATCGCCATGCCGACCGGATGATAGATCGAGGCAAACATGCCGAGCGCGAACATCGCCCCCGCCAGCATCGTGAGGTTCGGCGCAAAGCCGGCGCCGGCGAGCGACAGGCCGCAGCCGATATAGAACGCCGCCATCATGTTCCGGCGGCTCCAGCGGTCGGCAAGCCAACCGGCCGGCAACGAGAACACCCCGAAGGCCACGAAAGCCGCGCTCGATAGCGCGATCAACTCGCTGTAGGAGCGCCCATAGACGACCTCGAGGCCAATCACGACCGTGGGGTAGATCAGCAGCACGAAATGATCGAGCGCATGCGCCCAATTCAAAAAAGCGATCGACCGTTGACGCTCCCGATCGTCGGCGGTGCGGGTCGTAGACGTGGTCATCGAATACCCGGCGGCAAATGCAAATCCAAGGACGATTCACTGCATATACCCATTGATAGTCCTTGTCCTAGTCGCTTCCGGCAACCCTCCCCCGCTTGGACGACGCGATCACGCAAAGGTTGTGCGAACATCAAGATGCAATTTGTAGCGTTGTTCAAAGGCTGGGGTCTCAATGAGTCTGGGGAGGCGCGTTTGCGCGACGGCAATTGCCGTTGTGGTCCTCTTGGTTTGCTCCATCTGCAAGTCAATTGTTCCCGCGTGGGCGAGCGAGGACGAGGACTCGCACGTCATGCTGTTTTCCGGCCGTGACCTGTGGCGCAATGGAGCTTTTGCTCACGGCGGATTCCTTTTTGCGCCGTCCGGACTCGATCAAGATGGGCTGCTGCTAAAAATTCTGTTCGCGGGCGGGATTTATATGTACGACGCGAAAAACCTCGGCGAACGCGTGATCGGCGCCGAAGGACTGGCGCACGTGCTTGCGGGCTGGCGCATCAAGCGTGGCGCTGCGGAATTCAAGTTCTACTTTGGACCCAAGTGGCAAAGGCATTATCTCGAGCCAGATGATCCGTCGAACCGTTTGCGCGGCGCTTTGCTCGGCCCGCGGATGGCGTTCGATCTGTGGTACGAGCCGTCGCCGAACTCAATGCTTGCGGCTGACGCCTCGCTGTCGTCAATCGCAACCAGCAACGCAGCGCGCGCTGCCTATGGCTGGCGCGTGTTCGAAGACATGCTGGAGGGTGTATACGTCGGTCCGGTCATTGAATATTTCGGTTCGGCGGGATACCGGCATCTGCGTCTGGGCGCCCACATTACCAGCATGAGGGCCGAAGATACCGAATGGTCCGCCGCTGTCGGCTGGGCCCAGGACTCCCAGGGCCGAGCGAGTCCCTACCTGCGACTCAATGTTCTTAAGCGGCTCTAGTCCAGTGTGCGACGGAATCTCGTGACGGCGATCGTCATCGCCACAACCATCAGCACAAACATCGCAAGCGCGTCGTAGCGCAAGTCGGACAGGTTCGAGCCCTTCAACATGATCGCGCGCACGATGCGCAAGAAATGCGTGAGCGGCAGCGCTTCGCCGATCCATTGCGCCCAGACCGGCATTCCGGCGAACGGAAACATGAAGCCCGACAGCAGAATGTTCGGCAGAAAGAACATCAGCGCCATCTGCATGGCCTGCAGCTGATTCTGCGCGATTGTCGAAAACGTGTACCCGATCGAAAGATTGGTGGCGATGAAAAGCGTGCTCAGCAGCGCGAGCATGATCAGGCTGCCAAAGATGGGAACACCGAACAGCAACACGCCGATCGAAATGATCATCGAGGCCTGAACGACACCGACGAACACGTAGGGAATGATCTTGCCGAGCATGATCTCAAACGGCGTGATCGGCATCGACAGCAGATTTTCCATCGTGCCGCGTTCGATCTCGCGGGTGACCGAGAGCGCCGTGAAAATCAGCATGGTCATCGTCAATATCGTGCCGACCAATCCCGGCACGATATTAAGCTGGGTAAGCGCTGCGGGATTATAGCGGGCGTGTGTGCGGATCTCGAACGGCATGTTGGGGGGATTCGGAACATCGCGGTCGTGAGAGAGTGCCGTCTGAAGAACCTGACCGAGAGCGCCGAGCGCGGTGCCCGAAGCCACGGGATCGGTAGCGTCGGCAATCACAAGCATTGCCGGCTTGTCGCCGCGGCGCACCGACCGTTCGAAATTGGCCGGCATCTCGATCGCAAACAGCACAGAGCCCGAGGCGAGGAGCTGATCGACCTCCGCCTCGTTGTGCGGCAAGTGCGTGACCCGGAAATATTTGGTGTTTTCGAGTGCAGCCAAGATAGAGCGAGACAGATCGCTGCTCTCCTGCATCAAAACCGCGGTTGGCAGATTGCGCGGCGTCGTGTTGATCGCGTAACCGAACAGCATCAGCTGCACGAGCGGGATCATGATGATCATGGCGAAGGATACGCGGTCACGCTTGAGTTGGATGAACTCCTTCACCAGCATCGCCCAGGTCTTGCGCCAGAAGCCCTCGCCCGGAAGACGCCTTGCAGCCTGTGCTGGGGGGAGAAGGTCTGTCATTGAAAATTGTCCCGCGCCCTGCTCATCAGATCGATGAACACATCTTCGAGCGATGGTTCGGACCGCTCCCAATGAAAATTCTCTTGCTTGCGGTATGGAGCGATGGCGGCTTCGAAGGCGGCCTCGTCGCGACCCGAGACGTGGAGGCTGGTGCCAAACGGCGCCACCATATCGATACCTGGCTTGCCGGTGAGTTCTGTCGTGAGATCCGCAAGCCCTTCGCCGCGCTGGCTGCTGACCACGTAGGTGGTCAAATTCGATGAGCTGATGACCTCATCGACGGTGCCATGTGCGAGCAGTTCGCCGAAGGCGATATAAGCGATTTCGTGGCAACGCTCGGCCTCATCCATGTAATGGGTTGACACCAACACCGTCAGTCCGTCGGCAGCAAGCGCATGGATTTCGTTCCAGAACTCGCGTCTCCCCTTCGGATCGACACCCGCGGTCGGTTCATCGAGCAGCAGCAGTTGCGGGCTCGGGAGCGTACAAGCGCCAAGCGCTAGCCGCTGTTTCCAACCACCGGAGAGTTCTCCGGCGATCTGCCCTTCCCGTCCGGTAAGACCAAGCCGCTCAATTGCTGCGCGTGCAGCAGCGACAGGCCGATCGATGCCGTAGATCCGCCCGATGAATTCCAGGTTTTCGCGCACCGACAGATCCTGATACAGGCTGAAGTGCTGCGTCATGTAACCGACTTGCCGCTTGATCTTGTCGGTTTCCGTGCGGATGTCGTAACCCAAACACGTTCCCGTGCCCTCGTCCGGCGTGAGAAGACCGCACAGCATGCGGATCGTGGTTGTCTTGCCGGACCCGTTGGGTCCGAGAAAACCATAGATCGTGCCGCGCTTGACCTGCATGGACAGGTTGCGAACGACCGCACGCCCGTCGAACTTCTTGGTCAGGCCATGGACATCGATGACGATATCGTTTGCATTCATCAGTGCGACTCTTGCCGCAATGTAACCGTAACGGGTTGGCCGACCCGGAATTTGTCGGGCTGTTCGGGCCGGGCTTCGATCAAAAACACCAGCTTGGCGCGCTCCTCCTGGCTGTAGATCACGGGTGGCGTGTATTCGGCGCTCCGCGAGATAAAGCTCACTTTCGCAGTCAGGCCCTTCTCGCAACCGTCGCAGCTCACGTCGACGATATCTGCAAATTTGATCGTCGGGAGTATCGCCTGCGGAGCAAAGAAGCGAATTTTGAGGTTGCCGGGTGGCAGCAGTGCGACAACCGGCCGTCCGGCCGGCACTGTCTCGCCAGGGCGATAATAAATCTGCTCTACGGTGGAATCACCGGGGCTATATGCGTTCCGACGCGCAAGCCGTGTCTGCGCCCATTCAAGGTTGGCCTTGGCCTGACGCAGTGCAGCCTCGGCGTCGTCGTAGGTTTTTTGTGTTCCCGCCGCGGACTTCAACAGTTCTTTCGCGCGATCAAATCCCTGCTGTGTGTTTACGACGGCCGTGTTCCTGACCACCACGTCGGCCTTCTGCAAATCGTCGTCGACCGAGAAAAGCAGCTCGCCTTTTTTCACGCGGTCGCCCTCGCGGACCTTCAGTGTCTCTACGCGTCCCTGCTCGTCAGGAGAAACGAAAATCAGTTCGGCCTCGACCCAACCCTGCAACACGCGATCATTGTTTTTGCCGCACCCGCTGAGCGCGAGCGCGAGCGCGACCAGCACGATGGCCCCCAGACCAGTGAGCTTCATTGTCATGTTGCTCTCCTCGGCGCGAACAGCAACTCGATGTGGGTCTTCATCATTTTGCGAACGTCGAGCGGCTCGAATCGTTCGAACAGGCCGCTCCAGACGATCGCAACCAGTCCTGGCGCAGCGATAATTTGCGGAAAATCCGCAAGCCCCTCTGGCACCTCGCCTCGAGCGGCAGCGCGCCGCAACAAGGAGCGCACCGCTGCGATGATCCGCGACAGCACTTCTCGGTAATAGAATTCGGCAAGTTTCGGAAAGCGTCGGCCCTCGGAAATCATGAGGCGAATGACATCCTTGCGCCTCGTTTCGTAGATCTCGCGCACAAACAGATCGACGATGCGATCAGCCAATAAAGCGATCGGCACGTCGGCCTCGCCCATAGCCTCGATCGTGCCGACAAGCGGGGTCAGCATGGTTCGAATCAACTCCTGGAACAGGCTCTCTTTGTCGCGGAAGTAGAGATAGATCGTTCCTTTGGCGACGCCTGCCCGCCGCGCGACATCATCGAGGCGCGCCGCTTCAAAGCCGCGGGTCGAGAATTCATCGAGTGCGGCGGACAAAATCGCATCGCGCCGCTCGAGGCTGCGCGTCTTGCGCGAAGCGCTCCCCGGAATACCGGCCGCCCGCGCGGCTTCTGTTGCACGCTTGCGTCGCGTTGCCCGCCGGGTCGTCAACTTCCGGGACTTTGTTGGACGCAACATGACTTCCACAAATAATGACTGACCGGTCAGTCATTATTTAGGGCAAACAGTATCGTTCTGCAATAGCCTCAAATTTTATTGGAATATCAGTTAGTTGGAGACACAGCGGATTGCGGGCTATTGGCCGCACGCGCCGTATTGACCGCGACAAACATCAATGTCGCAGTCGCGAGCACCAAAGCTACGACCACCAGCGCACGCATTATAGGCGCATAGGTTTTGGCCATCTCCCTTCCCTACCCGGGCATCTGTGCAAGATAGGGGTGAGTCGGGTGGCACGATCAATGATTCGAATCTCAGGCGCGTTCGATTTCAGCCTTGACGGCAGAAAGCGACTCGGGCGTGTCGACGTCGGTGAGCGCCGCGTCACCGGCAACCGGAACTTCGACGACCGCCTCGGCGTAATTGCCGATCAGGTGGCGTGCGCCGATGTCACCTTGAATTGACATCAGATCGTGAAAGAAACGGCGCGACCACACGACAGGATTGCCGCGCCGTCCGTCGATGCTCGGCACCACGACGAGCGCGCCACGCTCAGGATCGAAGGCCGATATCAGCCGGTCAATCAACGCCGCGTCGACTTGGGGCATGTCAGCGAGACAAACGATTGCTGCGTCGGCCTCCTGAGGAACGGAAGCAATCCCGGCTTTCAGTGATGTGCCGAGGCCTTCCGAGTAATCGGGATTGTGCACCAAACGCACCGGCAGCCCCTTTAACGCGACCTCCACTTTCTCGCGCTCGTGTCCGGTGACGACAATCACCGGCTGAGCACGCGAGGCAACGGCCTGCTCCGCGGCGATGCGCACCAGCGACTTGCCGCCGATTTCAGCAAGCATCTTGTTCACAGCGCCCATACGCGTGGAGCGGCCGGCGGCAAGCAACACAGCTGCGACACGGCGTCCGGTCTCGGGAACGTCTTCCTCGCGCGGCTGCGGCCGCGTTACGATTTCCATCAATAGACCGCCAACGCCCATGCCCGTGATATCGGCGCGCGTCACCGGCAGTCCTGCAAGCAACCGCATCAAGACCCAATCGAATCCGTTTTCCTTGGGGCTGCGTGCGCATCCAGGGGCGCCAAGGACAGCCTGGCCGCGCGCTCTGCCAATCAGCATCAGGTTTCCCGGATCAACCGGCATGCCGAAGTGCTCGATCTCGCCACCGACGGCTTCGACCGCCGCCGGTATTACATCGCGGCGATCTGCAATGGCTGAAGCTCCGAACACGATCACAAGTTCAGCACCCGCTTTCAGCAATTCGTCGATTGCCTGGGCAAGCGCCGTCTGCTCGTGCGGAACGCGACGCTCGGCAATAATTTTCGCACCAGCAGGCGCAATTCGTGCGGCAGTAATTTTGAGGGTCTTCTCGATGACCTTCGGCGATAAACCCGGCAATACAGTGGAGACCACCCCGACCCTGTGAACCTTGTAGGGCGCTACTCGAATGATGGGCTTCACCTTGACTGCTGCGCTGACTGCCTGGTGACAGGCGGTTCCAGTAACGGCAAACGGGATGATCTTCACGGTTGCGATCATCTCTCCTTCCACCACCGGCTTGTAGGCGAGCAGCGTCGCCACCGTGATGGCCTCATCGATGCGGTTAAGCGCATCAATTGAATTCCTGTCGATGACGAGAACACCGGCTTTCTCTGCAAAAAGATTACAACGACCGGTGAATGCACGGTCGACGTGCACGCCCCCGTCTTTGATCGCCGCAGCGATATCGGCGGCGGCCTGATCTTCCGAGACGTCACCGGGATCCAAGCGAGCTACGGTGATTTCCTTCACCCCGGCAGCGATGAGCGCTGCAATCTCGGCTGGTCCTATTTTCGTGCCTTTCTTGAGTACAAAATCACCTTGCCGGATTGAATGCACGGCGGTTGCGCCGAGCGCATCAGCGACAGGGACCGCTCCGAACTTCATGCCGCTTCCACCTTTTGCCGAAGCACCTGAGTAATTTCGCCCATTATTGCAACCGCGATCTCTGCCGGCGATACGGCTTCGATATCGAGCCCGATAGGCGCGTGTATGCGCGCGATGTCGGCCTCGGAAACACCGGCCTGGTTGAGACGCTCCACGCGTTTGGCATGGGTTTTTTTGGAGCCCAATGCACCAATGTAGAAACAGTCTTGCGCCAGCGCATATTTCAGCGCGGGATCGTCTATTTTCGGGTCATGCGTGAGGGCAACGAAAGCCGTGTAGTGGTCGATACCAAGCGGCGGCAACGCGGCATCCGGCCACTCCGCGACCACCTTCACGTCGGGAAAGCGTTCGATCGATGCAAAAGCCGTCCGCGGGTCCACAATCGTGACGTCATAGCCAAGCAATTGGCCGATCGGTGCCAGTGTTTGGCTAATATGTACGGCACCAGTAATGACAAGCCTTGGCGACGGAACATAAACAGTCAGAAAAGCTCGGCCCTGCGGGGTCTCCTCCATGCCGCTTTTGGCCATCCGCAACCGCTTTTCAAGTACATCTTTGAGAGCATCGCCATTCACGTTCGCGGCTTTCACCAACCGCTGCGCACCGCTCGCCATATCGGTGACAAGCACTGCGGCGCGGCGCGCGGCACGCTCGGCATTGAGCTCGTGCAGGAGGTCGATTTTCACTCAGGTTACCTTCTCGACATACACCCGGATCGTTCCGCCACAAGACAAGCCAACTTGCCAAGCGGTTTCATCGGCGACGCCGAATTCGAGCAATTTCGGTTTGCCGCTGTCGATCACATCTATCGCTTCGGCGATGACCGCACCCTCGACACAACCACCGGAAACTGACCCGAGAAAGTTACCTTCATTGTCGATCACGAGATTAGAGCCAACCGGACGAGGCGCAGAGCCCCATGTCTCGACGACCGTTGCGAGTGCAACATCGCGACCGGATTTGCGCCATTCTTCGGCAGCTTTGAGGATGTCTTCATCGCGAGCCAGCATGAGAATTCTCCGTCAGGCTACTTGTCTGAGCATTTGCTTCGGGTCGTAGGCCTTTGTTGGTGCACCCGATAGGCCGCGAACCAGATCGGCCATCGACTCCAGATTGTGGATCGGCCGCAATTCGTCAACATGCGGCAGCATGGTTTGCACGCCCTTGGCGCGGGCTTCGAAACCGTGAAACCGAAGCAAATGATTAAGCCAGATCAGCCGCCGGCATGATCGATGGAGCCGATCGATTTCGAACGCAAGCGTATCGTCGGCATCCCGCTCAAGTCCGTCAGTAATCAACAGCACCATCGCGCCCTGCGTGAGGACGCGGCGCGCCCAGTGATTGTTGAATGTGTGCAACGAAGTGGCGATACGTGTACCTCCGGACCAATCCGCTACGTTCGCCGAACACGCCGCCAGAGCTTCATCCGGGTCGCGTTGGCGCACCGCGCGGGTCACGTTCGTCAATCGCGTGCCGAAAAGGAAGGTGGTGACGCGTTTACGGGCATCGGTTACAGCGTGCAGGAAATGCAAAAACAGGCGGGTGTACTCGCTCATCGAACCGGAAATATCGAGCAGCGCGACAATAGGCGGCTCTTTCACCCGCGGACCGCGATATCTCAAATCGATGAGCGCGCCACCGGCTTTCATGCTGGCGCGCAGGGTACGCCGAATATCGATGATGTGACCATGCCGATTGGGAGCAAGCCGCCGGGTGCGTATTTGATCCAGCGGCAGCGCCAAACGCCCGATCGCTTCCTTCGCCGCGGCAATTTCCGCCGCGGTCATTTGCGCAAAATCTTTTTTCTGCAGAACTTCCCGATCCGACACAGTCAATCTTGCGTCGACCTCGACTTCGGATTTGTTTTGTTCTCTCTCCTTGAGGCCGGAGAATAGCGCCTCCTGAATACGCTGCGCACCCGGTGGCGGCGGTTTCGGCGTGCCCGGCGCAATTTCCGGCAGCATTGAAGCGATCATTTTTTCAATATAGCCGCGTTTGCGAAAGAAAATCCGGAACGCCTGGTCGAAGAGAATTGAGTGCTCATGTCGCTTTACGAACACTGCGTGAAGCGTCCAGTAAAAATCGTCGCGCGTACCGACATTGGCGACACTGAGAGCTTCCAGCGCATCGAGGACTGCGCCGGACCCCACGGGAATCCCCGCAGCGCGCAGCGCACGGGCGAAGTAGAGGATATTTTCGGGCAGGCGGCCTTGGGACGCGGCCATGAAGTTACTCCGCCGCCCTCAGCTCCGACTTCACTTCGTCGAGCAACGCTTTCACCTTGGTGCCATCGAGCCTGGCAATATCGTCCTGATATTTAAGCAAGACACCGAGAGTGTCCGACACCGTCGCGGGATCGAGCGCAACGACATCCAACTCGGTGAGAGCGCCGGCCCAATCCAGCGTCTCGGCGACGCCCGGCGATTTGAAGAGATCCTCTTTGCGCAGCGCTTGAACAAAAGCGACGACCTGTTCAGACAGTTTCTTGGCGATACCAGGAACCTTGGCACGCAAAATTTTCAGCTCGCGCTCGGCGGTGGGATAGCCGACCCAATGATAGAGGCAGCGTCGTTTGAGAGCATCGTGCACTTCGCGGGTGCGATTGGAGGTCACAACAACAATCGGCGGGTGAGCCGCCTTCACGGTGCCGAGCTCAGGTACGGTCACCTGGAAGTCGGCGAGCACCTCCAAAAGAAATGCTTCGAACGCCTCGTCGGTGCGGTCGATTTCGTCGATCAACAAGACAGGCGCGCCGGATGGATCGGGTTCAAGCGCCTGCAGGAGCGGTCGTTTGATCAGGAAACGGTCGGAAAATACATCGTGCTCGATGCGCGTCCGGTCGCCCTCGCCTTCCGCTTCCGCCAACCGAATAGCGATCATTTGGGCGCCGTAATTCCATTCGTAGACTGCTGCGGAAACGTCCAATCCCTCATAACATTGCAATCGGATCAGACGGCGTCCAAGGGTCGTTGCCAGGACCTTGGCAATCTCGGTCTTGCCGACCCCTGCCTCGCCCTCGACGAATAAGGGGCGGCCCATACGCAGCGCCAGGTACAAAACCGTCGCGAGCGAGCGATCCGCGATGTAGTCGGCCTTGGCCAACAGATCGAGGGTTGAATCGATTGAATTCGGCAGGGTCTTATCTGTCATGCGGGGACTTTATCCTACCACGTGCGTGTCTTACATGTGGTGATCGAAGGACCCGAGAGCCAGGATGAACCATGACCAAGGCCGAAACCATCGAACAGCCTGCCTTACAAATGCCCACGATCGATCCAGGGGTGCGGATTGGTCACGTCCATCTGAAGGTCGCAAATCTCCAGCGGGCGCTGGATTTCTATTGCGGGGTGCTGGGTTTTACGCTCACTACGAGCCGGCCTGGCGCGGCCTTCATATCCGCCGGCGGTTATCATCACCACCTTGGGCTCAATACTTGGGAGAGCCTTGGTGGCTCACCGCCGCCCCCAGGCACCACCGGTCTTTACCATACTGCAATTCTTTATCCGACCCGGCGCCTCCTCGCTGATGCCTTGCGACGTCTCATCGTCGCCAAGATCCCGCTTGAAGGTGTGAGCGATCATGGGGTCAGCGAAGCGCTTTACTTGCGCGATCCGGATGACAACGGGGTTGAGCTCTACTGGGACCGCCCGAAGGAGAAGTGGCCGGAGAAGGCGGACGGGTCTCTGCAGATGTACACGAATCCCCTTGATCTGCACGACCTGCTTGGCGAGCTCGATCGCACGCCAGCCTGATAATCGCACGCCAG
>Ga0307305_10000533_pt1 | contig 13932 bp, 14 predicted proteins | sample ER_DNA_186_FD_194512 | JGI IMG/M metagenome (GOLD analysis project Ga0307305, IMG submission 194512) | Bulk soil microbial communities from the East River watershed near Crested Butte, Colorado, United States - ER_DNA_186 | ecosystem: Environmental > Terrestrial > Soil > Floodplain | place... | reverse complement strand
GCCGCACCAGGTCGCCACGCTCGGCATCGCACGCACCTTCCAGAACATCCGGCTCTTCGAGTACATGTCCGCGCTCGACAACGTCCGTCTCGGACAGCACTGCCGGATGCGCGCCAAGCTCTGGGACTCCCTGTTCAAGACTCCGGTCGAGCGCAAGGAGGAGCGCCGCGTCACCGACCGCGCGATCGAGCTCCTCACCTTCGTGGGCATCGAACGCTACACACATACCTACGCACGCAACCTTCCGTACGGGTCGCAGCGCCGTCTCGAGATCGCGCGTGCGCTCGCGACAAACCCCGCGCTGCTTCTCCTCGACGAGCCGGCCGCCGGTTTCACCCCTCAGGAGAAGGTCGAGCTGATGGGCCTCGTGCACAAGATCGTCGACAGCGGCGTCACGGTCTTCCTCATCGAGCACGACATGAAGGTGGTCATGGGCGTGTCGCGTCGCATCGTGGTCCTCGATCACGGTGAGAAGATCGCCGAGGGCACGCCGGAGCAGGTCCGCAACGACCAGCGCGTCATCGAGGCGTACCTCGGAAAGCAGCACTAGGCCATGGCCCTTTTGGACATCGCGAAGATCGACGTTTTCTACGGTCGGGTCCAGGCCCTCCGAGCCGTGACGCTCTCGGTCGATGCCGGCGAGATCGTCGCGCTCATTGGATCGAACGGCGCCGGCAAGACCACGACCCTACGCACGATCTCCGGTCTGATGCACCCGACGGGGGGCAAGATCGTGTTCGACGGGCGCGAGCTGCAGCAGACGAAGGCGCACGAAATCGTCAAGACGGGGATCTGCCAGTCCCCCGAGGGCCGGCGACTCTTCCCGCGCATGACGGTGTTCGACAACCTCATGATGGGAACGTACGCACGAAAAGAGCTGAGCGGGCTGCAGGACGACATCGCGAACGTCTACGACCTCTTCCCCCGCCTCAAGGAGCGCACCAAGCAGCTCGCGGGGACGCTCTCGGGCGGAGAGCAGCAGATGCTCGCGATCGGACGCGCGCTCATGGCGCACCCGAAGCTCCTGATGCTCGACGAGCCATCGCTCGGCCTCGCGCCGATCCTCGTCGAGACGATCTTTCGCGTGTGCATCGACATCAACGCGAAGGGCATGCCGATCCTCCTGGTCGAGCAGAACGCGAGCAAGGCGCTCGAGATCGCGCATCGCGCGTACGTTCTCGAGACGGGCTCGATCGTTCAGACCGGAACAGGTAAGGAGCTCCTCTCGTCACCAGACGTGCAGCGCGCCTACCTCGGGATGTGATCGGCACCGCTCTCTAAACTTCGCGGGTGACTGGCCCCGTTCCGCAGATCCAGGTACCCGCCGACGTCGAGCGCGTGGTCGCGCGCCTCGTCGCGTCTGGGCACGAGGCCTATGTCGTCGGTGGGTCCGTTCGCGACGCCTTGCGCGGGGTCGATCCGCACGACTGGGACATCGCCACGAACGCAACACCGGAGGCGATCCAGAAGGTCTTCCGGCAGTCGCTTTACGTCAACCGTTTTGGGACGGTCGTCGTCCGCCAGGGCGATCACGAGATCGAGGTGACGACCTACCGGGTCGAGGCCGATTACGCGGACCACCGCCACCCGACGTCGGTCGCCTTCACTGACTCGCTCCACGAGGATCTCTCGCGTCGCGACTTCACCATGAACGCGATGGCCTGGCGCCCTCCGGCCGGCGGCAAGGCCGGCGAGCTCGTGGATCCATTCGGCGGCCGGCGCGACCTCGACGCGAGGATCGTTCGTGCGGTCGGCGAGCCGCGGGAGCGCTTCAAGGAGGACGCGCTCCGGATGCTCCGTGCGGTGCGGTTCGCGACGCTGCTCGGCTTCACCATCGACCCGCGTACGGCAGATGCGATCCGGGAGTCGGCGCCACTCGCGAAGACGCTGTCGGGCGAGCGGATCCAGCAGGAGATGGTGAAGATCCTCTCCGCGCCGAAGCCGTCGGTGGCGTTCCGGATGCTGAGCGACCTCGGGCTGCTCGCCGTGTTCTTTCCGGAGCTCGAGATCGCGAAGACGATTCCGCAGGACAAGGCCGTCGCACAAGACGTGTTCGAGCACTCGATCGTGACCGCCGACGCGACGCCGGCGGACGATCTCGTGCTTCGCCTAGCCGGGCTCCTCCACGACATCGGCAAGCCGGAGACGTTCGCCGACGGACATTTCCATCAGCACGAATTCGTTGGCGAGGCGAAGGCCCGCGACATACTGCGCCGGTGGCGGTTCGACAAAGAGACGATCACGCAGGTGACGCATCTCATCCGAAACCACATGTTCTGGTACCAGACGGATTGGACCGGTTCGGCGGTCCGTCGCTTCGTTCGCAAGGTCGGGCTCGAGAACATCCCGGCGCTGTTCGCGCTTCGTAAGGCCGACAACATCGGAAGCGGAGCCCGTTCGCCGCGGATGTACGCGCTCGAATCCCTCTGGGAGCGCGTGCAGGAGGAGATCCGCGCCGCGTCCGCCTTCTCGCTCAAGGACCTCGCGATCGACGGCAACGACGTCATGAAAGAGCTCGGCATTCCACCGAGCCCGCGCGTGGGGCAAATTCTCAATGAGCTCTTCGAGCGGGTGACAGACGACCCGAGTCTCAACACGCGCGAGCATCTCTTGAAGCTCGCGCGCGAGATCGCCCCGAGTTAGGGCATCGCACGGCCGAGGGAAGGCAGCCACGCCGTCCGCTTGCGCGTGCGAGAGGGCGGGCTGGAGCGCTTCGCCGCGCGGCGCAGCGAAGCGTGCGCGATACGTGTCACCCGCCAGCGGCAGGTTTCTCTGTGCCACGTTGTGAGTCGCTTAAACTCGGTTCGAACTACCGTTCGCTTCAAGCGTTTGTTTCGGCGTGACGAAACTGTCATACACCTCTGGGATAGAGCCCTATTACCATCTGTCGCTGCGAGCCAGCCGATCGGGAACGCTGGCGGAGGGGCGCGTGGCTAAGCGGCGTCAGGCAACTCCGAAGCCCACCTCGTCCTCACCGAGCAAGCCCATGGTGTTACTTGTCGAGGATGAGCCCACCCTCAGCAAACTCGTGGGCAGTCTTCTCGACGAGTCCGGCTACGAGCACATTTCGATCGCCGACCATCGGCAAATCGCAACGGCAATCGTGCGCTGGCAACCCAGGTGCGTCATCCTCGACGGCGACCCTGGGTCCCGCGGTCACGAACTGTCCTGGGCCGACGCTGCCGCGATCCGACGCGCCAATCCTGCGTTGCCGGTGCTGATGTTCACGGCGGATCCGGGCGCGATGGCCGAAGCCCGCGCCGGCACGACCGCACGGAGCAAGGCCGCTGGCTATGCCGGAGTCATCGACAAGCCGTTCCTGATAGTCGAGTTCCTCGCCACGCTGAAGCACGCGGTAGACACACCGCAACCAGCGCAGGGCTCGAAGGGGCTGGCCGCCGACGCGATCAAGGTCTTCCCAGACCTGGACGCACCGGCTTCGGCTGAGTGGGCATTCGCCGACTTCTTTAGCACCGCCGTCCATGAACTGCGCACGCCGCTCACGTCGATCCAAGGGCAGCTGCAGTTCGCGCAGCGACTCGTCCTCAAGGATCCCGCACGCGCGGCCGTGGCCCTTGCGCATGCCAGCGAGCAGACCAAGCGCATGAACCGGCTGCTGGCCGAGCTGCTTGACCATGCGCGGGTCAGCGCCGGCGCGCTCAGCCTCGAGGTGGTGACATTCGATCTGGGCGTGGCCATCGCGACCACGATCGGACTACACGAGCACGAGGACACGCCGCGCATCACCTTCACGGCAGGGCCCGCGGTGCGGATCCAGGGCGATCCCGAACGAATCGCGCAGATCGTCAGCAACCTCCTCGACAACGCCATCAAATACAGCCCGCCGGAGTCGCCCATCGGTGTTGCGCTGACCGTCGTCGGCGACGAGGCGCACATCCGCGTCAGCGACCGAGGCTTGGGTGTGCCAGATGAGGAGCGCGGCCTGCTGTTTGCGCCGTTCTTCCGCACCTCACGGACACGCGACATCGCCGGCACGGGCCTCGGCCTGCACATCAGCCGAAGGATCGCGGAGCAGCACCGTGGCCGGTTGTGGCTAGAGCCGAGCAGCGATGGAAGCGTGTTCGTGTTAGCGCTGCCGCTCGCTCGCGATTTGCCGTGACGCTGAGCATGGCGCACCCGACGACGTAAGAAAACGAGACGAAGCGACACCTCGTAGTCGGCGGCTTGGGCCGCAAGCCCGTGCCGATTACGCGCAATGAGGCGGAGCCGCGAGGCAGGGCGTGGGCCGTTGGTGGCACCGTGATGAGCGGACGCGCGGGCGCGGAGACCCAGAGAGCCGTCCGGCTCCGCCTGCCGCCTCTTAGGTAGTGGGGCTCGGCTTGGCTGCCATGACGAACCCGATCTGCCTTGGGTTCACTTGGTGCACGTTCGTTGGCTCGATCGCGGTCCAGAAGTGACCGTCTCGTGCAGCGACGTAACCTCCGGGGCAGTACGCCCATCGCTGCTCGTGCATGGTGACTATCGGGACCTGAGTCGGGTGGGATGTGCAGTAGAAGCGAATCCGATCGTCCACTGGACTCGTGCTGCTATTAGCCATGGTCGTTGGTCCTCCCCGCCCCACGGAGGTTACCCACGGGGCGCGAAGTGGGCATGACGAAACGGTAATGGGGCTGGTTCAAGCCGGCGGACTCGGAACCGTAGCGACCGACGAAGTACACGCCCGCCGCCCGCCAGCAGCACGACGTCAGGCCGATCCGGTCGATCGCGGCCTTCACGTCGTTTTGGCTCGGCGTGGTACAGGCACGACACTTTGAATCCCTCGATCAGCAGGATTGTCTGAACGAGTTCGGCAACATCGCGGTCATCGTCCACGACGACCACGCTCTTTCTCGATCGCTGAAGGTCCATATCCAGCAGCCCACGGTGCGCGTCACGCGATTGCCCCTATCGAACCAAGCGGGGGACCAGTAACTCAGAGGTATACGGTGAGGCAGTGACAGTGTGACCTTCACCAAGGCTTGCATCCTCGTGATCGAGGATGAACCGAGCATCCGAACCTTGCTTCGGACACTCCTACTCGATGAGGGCTATCGCGTCGAAACGGCGAGCGATGGTCTCGACGCTCTCCGACAGCTCGGGTGCGGCCCCGACCTTATTCTTCTCGATCTCCAAATGCCGGTTATGGACGGGTATGAGTTCCTGGGCCGGTTGCGTACCACGACGGGTCACGGCGCGACCCCCGTCGTTGTCGTCACCGCGAACCTCAACGGCAGGACGGTCGACGGCGTCCAGGGCCTTCTGCGGAAGCCGTTCGAGGTCGCGACTTTGCTCGGCCAAGTTTCGGACTTGCTGCAGCCTTCCCTCTAGCCTGACTCTCCGTCGCGCGGGCCGCCTGGCGCCATGGGCAGAATGGCGCGCCGTCATCAACGACGTCGGGAGGTATGACGATGACGAGCGCCGCGCACCTGGTCACGAGGAAGACGACGAAGCGGACGAACGCGGCCTACTGGACCGCGACGAACCGCGACCGCATGAGCGAGAAGGTGAGATCCGCTGTGGCTTGACCTGCGTATCGCGACCGCACGAGCGCGGCGGTGCGCGAGGGTCACGCCTGCAAGAAGGAGCGGCGCGCCAGGTGCCGCTCCTCACGATGCAGCGATCCACCCTCCAGACCCTGACCAACCAATGGCGCGATCAGCCGGGCTCAGCTCGGCGCCTGGGCCGACGCCGCGCGGCTTCCTGACCCTCGCCGTGCGTTGTGACTAGCTCGACGCGTAGGGAGTGCTGCCGACCGAGGACACCGGCCGGGTCGAGCCGTTGCCGGCCTTCGCGGCGGGCTCGGTCGTGCGCGCCTTCTCGACGCTTTCGCTGAGCCGGCGCCGTGCCTCGTCACCTGTGAATGGCGCGAACAGCAGGGCGATGGCGGCACCTACGATCGCGCCGAGCACGAGCCCGAGCGCGAGCGTTCCGAAGATCGCTCCATCGGAGTGGCCACCGACGGCGCGGCGAACCTCAGTCTTTCCCTCACCGAACAGATCATTCGCGCGCTTGGTCGCCTCGCCTTTCAGGTCGTCCACGACGTCCTGAAGGTCTTTCACACTGACCATGACAGACTCCTCCCGCGCTCAAAGCGCGAGTTACGTACGTGCAGGGCCGGTGCCACCGTCGCCTGCCGGTACGCCAGGCGGCCGAGAGAGCGCGGCCTCGATGAAGGGATCGATGTCGCCGCCGAGCACCCGGGTCGGGTCGCCGATCTCGATGCCCGTACGGTGGTCCTTCACGAGTGTGTACGGATGGAGGATGTACGAGCGGATCTGGCTTCCCCAGTCGGCGGAGCGCATCTCGCCACGTTCCTTCGCCTGCGCCTCTTCCTGCTCGCGCACTTGCCGCTCGAGCAACCGTGCGCGAAGGATCTTCATCGCGGTCTCCTTGTTCTGAAGCTGCGAACGCTCGTTCTGGCAGGCCACGACGATCCCACTCGGTAGATGGGTGATGCGAACGGCCGTCTCGGTCTTGTTCACGTTCTGCCCTCCCGCTCCCGTCGCGCGGTACGTGTCGATCCGCAGATCCTCGGGGCGGATCTCGACTTCGGCCTCGCTCTCGACCTCGGGGGTCGGGTCGACGAGGGCGAACGAGGTTTGGCGCCGCTTCTGGAAGTCGAAGGGTGAGATCCGCACGAGGCGGTGCGTGCCGCGCTCGGTCTTGAGGTAGCCGTACGCATACGGACCCTCGACGGTCAGGGTCGCGCTTCGGAAGCCGGCCTCATCGCCGGGCGTCGATTCGAGGAGCTCCGCCTTGAAGCCCCGCCGCTCCGCCCAGCGTAGGTACATGCGGACGAGCATCTCGGCCCAATCGGCTGCGTCGGTGCCTCCTACGCCCGCGGAGATCGCGAGCACCGCGCTGCGCTCGTCGTACGGCCCCGAGAGCTGCGCCTCGAGGCTGGCGTGCGCGACCTCTTCGACGAGCGCTTCCGTGTCGCGCACGATGTCGGCTTCCATCCTGGGATCGCCGCCGGCCATCGAGGCGAGCTCGCTCAGATCCTTCGCGCGCGCGCGAAAGCGCTGCCACCGCTCAAGACGATCGCGCGCTCTTCCAAGACGCTTCAGGATCGTTTGCGCGCGCTGCCGGTCCTGCCAGAGGTCCGGTTTGGAGGACTCGGCCTCTAGCTCCGCGACCTCACGAGTGAGTGACGGCAGGTCAAAGGAACACCGCCATGCGTTCGATGCGGTCGCGCAAAGATGAAAGGGCCGCTTGGTCGACGGTCAAGAGCGTGCTAGCGCTTGCGCGGGCGCTCGAACGTGGTGGTGACGGGCTGGACCACCGGCGCCAGTTTGCCCGCCGCGAACGAGACGAAGGTCACGCACGGGCAATAGGTGTTGCGCGGGCAGCGCGGACAATCGCCATCACAGTCGAGGGTCGCTCCGTAGGAGCACTTGAGACAGTTGTCTTCGCAGACAATCCATTCCTTCATGCCGCGATGTCCTCTCTAGGGCGTGTCGGGTAAGGCCAGAGGCCTCAGAAGACCCGCCCACGCTCTCCCCACTGCGATCGTGTGTCGTTTTCGGTACGAATATTATCCGCGCGAGTGGGGCTTGAGAAGAGGGCAAAACGGCAAGATCGGCCCAGAAAATCTGTTCTTTTTCAACTGTCGCGGCCCCGCCGAAGGTAGTCGAGAGCGCCTTTGAATGGGCGTGGCCGCACACCAAAAACGGGCTCGAGGGCATTACGGCGGGGTGTGTTGTCGACGGCCAGAAGATCCAGCTGGGCCACCGTCACCGGCGGGTCGGCCATGACGAGGCCCATGAGGACGGCAGGCAGCTTCATGAGCGGCACCGGAACGTGCAGCGTCGGGCGACGCTTGCCGGTGCCGCGCATCGTCTCGGCCAGCATTTCGTCATAGGTCACCGGCTCCGCGCCGCCGATCTCGTGCACCCCCGAGATCTCGCGGCGTTCCACGGCAGCGACGAGGGCCTGCGCGATGTCGTCGACGTGGACCGGCTGAAAGCGGGCCGTACCGTCGCCCGGCACCGGCACGACCGGAAAAATCAGGCTGAATGCCAGGCGCGGGAAGAAATCGTCGCCTTCGCCGAATAGGAGCGAGGGCTGCAGCACGACGTGTGCGATGCCCGAACCGGTGACGAGCGCTTCTCCTTCGCCCTTGCTTCGGAGGTACGGGTACGGCGAAGCTGGGTCCCCGCGGAGCGCTCCCATGTGAACGATCCGCGCGACGCCGGCGCGCCGGGCCTCGGCAACGACGTGCGCGACGCCCGCCACGTTGACCTCGGCGAATTTCTGCTTGCGCTCGGTCGGGACCGCGACCGTGTGGACGACGGCGTCGATCCCGTCGAACGCGCCGCGGAGCGACTCCGGCTTGCGCACGTCCGCGCGGCGCACGTCGAGGCGTCGGTCGCCGGGATCGGGAAGCTCCTTCTCCGCTCCGGGGCGCTCGCTGATCAGCGCGCGGACGTCGTGCCCGCCGCGGAGCAGCTGGGCGACCAGGTGCCGCCCCACGAACCCATTCGCGCCTGTCACGGCAACTCTCACGGACTCACCACCTTGTACTACGTGGATGTAGTAGTAGCACGCGGTCCAGTTGAGTCAAGACGCCCGCGCGCGCTCAGGAGCGGCAGCATGATGCCGCCGGCCAGCGCATAGATCAGGCCCAAAAGCTGGGCCTCCTGGAGTCCGTCGATGAAAAGTGGATCCAGGCGAAGGAACGACGTGAGAAAGCGAAACCCTCCGAAGAGCAGGAGATACGCCCAGTAGACGCGGCTTTCGGGCGGGCGGCCTCGGACGCGACGCCAGTACGCGACGAGCACGATGAAGATCACGACCATGATCAGACCGTCATAGGCGGCGACGGGATGCACGTAGTCGGTCTGGCCCAGCGTCGCCGGGTTCGTGTACCGCACGCACCAGGGAAGGCTCGAGCAGGCGATCGCGTGATGTTCGCCGTTGATGATGTCGCCGATGCGGCCGATCGCCTCGCCGAGCGCGATGCCGATCACCGAGATGTCGAACATGAAACCAACGGGAAGCCGTAGCCGTCGCGCCACGAAAAATCCCGCGATCGTCGAGCCCACCGGCGCGCCGGCCGTGCCGATCCCGCCGTTCCAGAAAGCCAGCAGCTCCAGCGGACGAGACGCGTAGACGTTCCAGTTGTCCAGGACATGCGCGACACGAGCGCCGAGAAGGCCGCCGAGGACGACCGCGATCGCGAACGGGTAGATCCGGTCATCGCGGATGAGGTACCGCGCCGCACGAAAGGACACGTAGCTCCCGACGATCATGCCCACGAGCGAGAAGATCGAGTGCCAGGCAAAGCTCAGCGATCCGACGTGAAGGTTCGGATCGAACGGAAGGTCGATCAGACCGCGAAAGTACGCGTCTGCGCGCGCGTGCGCGTCAGGAGGCGGAAGAGCACGGTGAGCGCCGCCGCGAATACGAGCACGGCGATGGTCTGGTCCTGCCGCAGGTTAAACGCGTAGGTCGGATCGCCGATGCGGAGGAAGCCAAGAAGGAAACGCCCGACCGCGTAGTGCAACGCCCATATCCAGAAGATGACGCCGTCCGGCCAGCGACCGATGAAACGACGCAGCCACAGCGTGAGGGCAACTGCCGAGAGGTCCCAGATCATGTCGTAGGCGACGACGAGGTGAACCGGTCCGGGCTGCCCGAGCGTGTCCGGGTGCGTGAAGCCGACGCAGATCCCTTCCGGCGCCGTACACGGGGTGGCGTGGTGCTCGCCGTTGATGATGTCGCCGATCCGGCCGATGGCGAAACCGAGCGCGATACCCGGTGCGGCCGCATCGGCGCCGAACCCGATCGGCACGCCGCGCCGGACGGCCGCGAGGTACCCGCCAAGCACGCCACCTATGGCGGCACCCCAGATGGCGATCCCGCCGGTCCAGATGAAGAAGATCTGCAGAGGGTTGGCGAGGTAGTACTGCCATTGGTCGATGACATGAACGAGTCGCGCGCCGATTATTCCGGCGACGACGCCCCATGTGGCGACCGCCCAGCCATCCTCCTCACTGATCTTCCCTCTGAGCAAACGCAGCGGGAGCCAGACGCCGAAGAAGATGCCGACCGCTGTGAAAATGCCGTGCCACGCGAGCGTGATCGGCCCCAAATGAACATTCGGGTCAAAGGGAATCTGAATCAACTGAGTTCCGCGGATGCGTCGCGGGTCCTGTCCCCGGCTCGGGGTCGTGCGCTCACCGCACCCTCCCCACCTTCCGCGTCGTTCGCTTCGCTCACTCCGCGAGGCGGGTCCCCGGGGCACCCGCGGTTCGCGCACAACCCTCTCGCCGGTGCCACCCGCGACGCACCGCGCGGTGACTCGCTGATCACTTCCCGTGGCACTTCTTGAACTTTTTCCCCGATCCGCACCAGCACGGTTCATTGCGGCCCGGCACCTTGCTCGGAGCAGTAGAGGAGGTCGGGCGGCCGTTTCCGCTCGTGCTTCGCGCGGTCGTGGTGTTGCCGGCGCCGGTCTGCGTCGTTTGCGTCTTCTCTTCTTGTTCAGCCTGTTCGGCCGTCCTCACAGTGACTCTGAGGATCGTCTGGGCGACTCCGCTCGCGATCCGGGCCTCCATCTCTTCGAAGAAGCCGTGCGCTTCGCGCTTATACGCGACGAGCGGATCCTGCTGGCCGTAGCCACGGAGGTAGATGCCCTCGCGGAGCTCCTCCATCGCGGTGAGGTGCTCGACCCAGTGCGTGTCGATGGTGCGCAGGAGGACCCACCGCTCGACGGCGCGGGTCAGCTCGTCGCCGAGCGCCTTCTCGCGCGTCTCGTACGTCTCCTCGACGATCTCGGCGACGCGATCGCGCAGGTCGTTCTGGTTACGCAGCTCGTCGCCGAAGCTCGTCGCGACGATATCCGGGCGATTGAGCATCGGCCCGAGCCCCGACGCGAGCTTGTCGAGGTCCCAGTCCTCCGGGTCCGGCGTGGCCGCCGCCGTATCGACAAGGCCGTCCGCCTCCTGCCGCAGGAACTCGAGGACGGTCTCGCGGACATCGCCCTTCTCGAGGATGAGCCGGCGCTGTCCATAAATGACGTTGCGCTGGTTGTTGAGCACGTCGTCAAACTCGAGCGCGCGCTTGCGGATGTCGAAGTTGCGGCCCTCGACCTTGATCTGCGCCTGCGTGATGGCTCCGGTGACCATGCCGGATTCGATCGGGGTCGCGTCGTCGAAGCCAAGGCGCGCCATCAATCCCGCGACGCGCTCGGACGCGAAGATGCGGATGAGGTCGTCCTCGAGCGAGCTGAAGAACCGTGAGCTCCCGGGATCGCCCTGACGTCCGGAGCGGCCGCGAAGCTGGTTGTCGATGCGCCGCGCCTCGTGGCGCTCCGTGCCGATGACGTGCAGCCCACCGAGGTCGGTGATCCCCTCTCCGAGCAGGATGTCGACACCGCGGCCGGCCATGTTCGTGGAGAGCGTCACCGCGCCGCGCTGGCCGGCATCGGCGATGATCAGCGCCTCGCGCTCGTGGTTCTTCGCGTTCAGGACCTCGTGCTTGATGCCGTGCCTGCGGAGCTGCTCCGAAAGCCGCTCGCTCTTTTCGACGCTCGTCGTGCCGATGAGCACCGGCTGTCCCGCCACGTTGCGGTCTTTCACCTCGGCAACGACCGCGTCCCACTTCCCTTGTTCGGTCTTGTACACGAGATCGGCGTTGTCCTTACGCACCATCGGCTTGTTCGTGGGGATCTGGGTGACGTCGAGCTTGTAGACCTTGAAGAGCTCCTCGGCTTCGGTCGCCGCCGTACCGGTCATTCCGGCGAGCTTCGTGTACATGCGGAAGTAGTTCTGGATCGTGATCGTCGCGAAGGTCCGCGTCTCGCGCTGGATCTTGAGGTGTTCCTTCGCCTCGACGGCCTGGTGAAGCCCGTCGCTCCAGCGCCGGCCGGGCATCAGACGCCCGGTGAACTCGTCGACGATGATGACCTCGCCGTCCTTGACGACGTATTCCTTGTCCTTGTGATAGAGCGCCCTGGCCTTCACCGCGTTGTCGAGGTAGTGCACGGCGGTGACATCGCCCTCGTACATGTTCTTCACGTGAAGCAGCTTCTCTGCTCGCGCGATGCCCTCCTCGGTAAGAACGACCGAATGGAACTTCTCCTCGAGGACGTAGTCGGTCTCCGGCTGCAGCTGCGCGGCGACCCGCGCGAACGTGTCGTAGGTCTCGGTCGCATCCTCGGCCGGGGAGCTGATGATGAGCGGCGTGCGCGCCTCGTCGATGAGGATCGAGTCGGCCTCGTCGACGATCCCGTAGTGCAGCCCCCGCCGCTGGACCTGGTCGTTCAGATCCATCGCCATGTTGTCGCGCAGGTAATCGAAGCCGAACTCGCTGTTCTGCCCGTATGTGATGTCGGCCTCGTACGCCTCGCGGCGGCTGACGTCGCGCCAGTGGCGATGCCGCGGGTCGACCGCCTCGAGCTCGACGGCGGTGTCGTAGATCGCGCTCTTCTCGTGCGCGATGTAGGCGACGGTCGCTCCGAGGGCCTGGTAGATGGGAGCCATCCAGCCCGCGCCGGTCTTGGCGAGATAGTCGTTTGTCGTGATGAGATGGGCGCCCTTGCCTTCGAGCGAGTTCGCGTACAGCGCGAGGGACGCGACGAGCGTCTTGCCCTCACCGGTTCGCATCTCCGCGATGTGTCCCTTGTGCAGCGCGAGACCGCCCATGAGCTGGACGTCGAAATGCCTCTGTTTCAGGTTTCTCTTCGCGGCCTCACGCACCGATGCAAAGACCTCGGGGAGGATGTCGTCGAGCGTCTCGCCTTTCGCGAGGCGCTCGCGGAAGCGCGCGGTGCTCTCTACGAGCTCGGCGTCGCTCCGCTTTTGGAGCTCGGGCTCGAGCTGATTGACGCGCGCGGCGATCTTACGAAGCTTGCGAAGCTCGCCTTCGTTGGAGTCGAACAACCCGCCGATGAAGCTCACGGGACTGCGAGTTGCGATCGCTAGGTGACCTGGAGCGGCAGCTGCAACCCGGGCGGGTTGAAGAGCGCACCGACGGACTCGCCGTCGTGGATTCGGCGGATCGCCTCGGCGAAGAGAGGCGCCACAGTGAGGACCTCGATCTTGCCCGTATTCGCGGCCGAAGGCCGAAGGGGAACGGTGTCGGTGGTGATGAGCTTCTTGATGCCGGTGCCGATCAGCTTCTCGGCGGCGTCTCCTGACAGAAGCGCGTGCGTGCAGCCGACGTAGATCTCGTTGACCCCGCGCTCCTGCAGGATGCGGACGGTGTTGAAGATCGTCGTGCCCGTGTCGATCTCGTCGTCGATGATAATCGCGCGCTGCTTGTCGATGTCTCCGATGACCGCGACGACCTCGCTCCGTCCGCTGTTGTCGCGGTGTGTCTTCTGCATGAAGACGAGCGGTATCTGCAGCGCCTCGGCGATGCGGCGCGCGGCGTTGGCGTAGCCAAGGTCCGGAACGATGAGCGCGACGCTGTTCGGATCCTTCTCGACGATCGAGCGGAACGCCTCCACAAGGAGATTGCGCGCCGAGAGCTCGTCGCCAGGTATGGAGAAGAACCCCTGGATCTGCATCTGGTGCATGTCCATTGTCAGGAACCGGTCGGCGCCGGCGACCCCGATGAGGTCCGCGAGGAGCCGCGCCGTGATCGGCACGCGAGGCTGGTCCTTCTTGTCGCTCCGGCCGTACGCGTAGTACGGCATGACGGCGGTGATTCGGCCGGCCGAGGCGCGCTTGAACGCGTCGAGCATGATCAGCAGCTCCATGATCGCGTCGCTGACCGACGGGCCGACGAGCGATTGCACGATGTAGACGTCGTGCTCGCGCGCGTTCTCATTGATCTTGACGAAGATGTTGTCGTTGGCGAATTTTGTGACGTCGGCGTCGCCGAGCGGGACCTCCAGATGAGCGGCAATGTCTCTCGCGAACTTGGGGTGGGCGTTTCCGGTGTAGACGGACAGTCCTCGGAACACGGCTCCCCTCCTGCCGCGGA
>Ga0307305_10000532_pt1 | contig 13951 bp, 13 predicted proteins | sample ER_DNA_186_FD_194512 | JGI IMG/M metagenome (GOLD analysis project Ga0307305, IMG submission 194512) | Bulk soil microbial communities from the East River watershed near Crested Butte, Colorado, United States - ER_DNA_186 | ecosystem: Environmental > Terrestrial > Soil > Floodplain | place... | reverse complement strand
GCAGACCGCAGGATTCACCTTCTCGTGTCAGCCCTGGTCGCGGTGGGCTCGGGTCTGCCGAACCTGAGTGCCCAATCCAGCCTCAGCGGCGTCGTGCGAGATTCGGTGCGAGGAGCTCCGGTCCCCAGCACTCAGATCGTTCTGACGAGAGACACCCTTCGACCCAACTGGGACGCAGTACCTCCGCGCCTGAGCACCCTGGCCGATACGAAGGGGGAGTTCCACATCCTGATCTCAGCCTGGGCAAATACCTGCTCCATGCCCGGGTGGTTGGGTACAGGGCTCGGTGGCTCCCGGTGGAGAGGCCGCGCCATAGACTTGCTACACCCCCCATTTACCAGAATGCACCCCGGAAGGTCAGCGGGGCGTGATCTCCATTAGACTACGTTCAGGCTATTGTCCGGCTGCCCCCGGCTCGCTGATGGAGATATTCGATGTCGATCGTTCAGGCACTGCTCCCCCAGTTCGACCACGAGATGGCAACTACCCGCCGAGTGCTCGAGGTGGTCCCCGGCTCCGACGCTGCCTGGCGCCCACATCCCAAGTCCTCCTCGATGGGCGGCCTGGCCGCTCACATTGCGCTGCTACCGCACTGGGGAACGCTTGTTGTGCAAGAGCGGGAGCTGGATCTCGGCCTGCCGGCCAGTGCCTCGAGTGCATCGATGCCGTTCACCACGGTGCCTGAGCTGCTCTCTCGATTTGATCGTCACGTACGCGACACTCGCGCTGCGCTGGAGCCGGTGTCGGACGAGGCGATGCGGGAGAGCTGGACGCTCAAGAATCGGGGAGTGACGGTGTTTTCCATGCCACGGGTGGCGGTGCTGCGCGGCTTTATTCTGAGCCATTTGATTCATCATCGCGGTCAGCTCACCGTCTACCTCAGGCTCCGCGACGTGCCGGTTCCCTCGGTCTACGGCCCCACGGCGGACAGCCGGGGTTGAGAAGGACGCTCAGCCAGACCACGTCGGGTGTCAACGGCGGGTCAAGACCGCTCTAGTCGCATCGCGGTCGGTGAGCAGCGTGGCCCGCTGCGTCTCGCGCTCGACCAGCCAGAGGCGGCCGCCGCCCCCTTCGCCCCGCGCCGAGCCGGCGACCGCCGCGAGACGGCTGCGCCACTTCCGCGAGCCGCTGTCCGGCGGCACCAGATGCACGAACGGCGTCCGTCTGCGGCCGCGCGACACCGCCGCTGCCGGGCAGCTGCCGAGCTGCCCGAGCAGGTCGAAGACGATGGACCGCCCGTCGGGCGAGAGGTCAAAGCCGAGGACGGTGCCCTCGTGAACTCTGATGGCAATCGTCTCGGTGGGGAGCGGCCGCGCGCATGCGACGGCGAGACCGCCGAGCCCGGCGTACACGACGGCACTGCGGAACCAGCGCGTACCGTTCATGAGCTTCATTTTCAAAGCGTCAAGTCGTGGCCGGCACGAAGCTCCGGGTCGGCTCCTCGCCGCAGCCGGTCCATACAGTCTTGATGTACCCGCCATCGGCCAGGGTGGCATGGATCTCACCCGCGACGATCTTGCGGTCGGTCGTGCAGGAGGCGTCCCACACCAGCGCGTTCACCGTCGTCACGGTGAAGGTCCGGGTGAGACTGCCCCGGCTCCAGGTAAAAGTCCCGCTCTCGGTGAAGGTCCCGTTGGGCAGCGGCTGCCCCAGCGCGAGGACCTCGCCCGCCGCCGGCGTGAAGCTGAGCACGAAGTTGTTGCTGATGGTGGCATCGGCCCGGTTGGGGGCGCTCCGAACCAGGGTGATGTTGTTGCTCAGCGACACGCCGGCGGCGTCGCCGCTCAGGGCGCGAGTGCCGTTCCGGGTGGCGGTGAAGGTTCGGACGGGGAGGGGGCTGGTCAGCTTGAACTGGAAATCGAGGAGCGTCGCCAGACTGTTGAAGTCGGCGTCATTGGGCGTGGGATCACTGATGTTGATGGTGCCAGTGAGCTCGAGCGTGCCGCCCCGGAAACCGGTGAAGCTGCAGGCCGGAAGCGCGAAGGTGAAAGTGGCGTCGTCGGGGACGCCGTCGGCATCGGTGTCGGTGGTGTTGTCGACGGTGGCGCAGCTGCCGCTCGGAGGCGCGGAGACCATTGCCGCCTGATCCACCTCGTCTGCCTCGGCGTCGGCGATATCGTTGGTCTCCGTCAGCGACAGCACGGTGGCGCCCGAGGGGTTGCTCGAGTCGCCGCAGGCGCTCATCCCCAGTATCAGCAGGCTGCCCGCCACGGCGGATGCCATTGTGGCCCAGTGAGCTCGGCGCATCGGCAAGACTCCTTCCGTATCGATCGTCGGTTCTTTGGTTGGCCAAGAAGTCTGACGGCAAGGTGCCGCCTTCGTTATTACGGTCAACTTTATTCCGCTCTCCACCAGAGTGCCATATTTAGCACCATCTTGCGGGGCCCCACGGTGCGCGGTAAGTCTGACGAAACCCAGTCACCCCTTCGGAGACCCCCCAATGCTTCGCCCGCTCTCGATTGCCGCCACCGCAACCGGTGTGGCTGCTCTCCTCGTGGTCGCCTGCTCCGGCAGCTTCGAGCCCACGACCGCCTTCTTCCAGAGCCCTGGGCAAGGCCCGTCGAGCGGAGGGCCGACCCTGACGCCGGAGGGGCCAACCCTGACGCCGCAAGTGAGCGGCACCACCAAAAGATTCTTTTCGGTGAGTCCGGTCAACGACCGGGTGGTGTGGGCCAGCGCCGACAGTGGGACGTTCGCGTTAACGACGGATGGCGGAGACACCTGGATATCCCGGATAGTGCCCGGCGCGGAAGGGCTCCAGTTTCGGGATGTGCAGGGGGTAACCGAAAGGGTTGCCTATCTGCTCTCGGCGGGTGAGGGATCGGACAACCGGATTTACAAGACGAGCGATGGCGGCGACACCTGGAGCCTGGAGTTCCAGGCGGGACCCGATCCCCGAAACTTCTACGATTGCTTCGACTTCTGGAGCGCCGAAAGCCCCGACCGGGGCATCACTTTCGCCGATGGGCAGGACGGCCGCTTCCCGGTGATCCTGACCAAGAACGGCAAGACCTGGGAGGACATCGGTGATCTGCTGCCTGCGGCCCAAGCGGGTGAAGCCGGGTTTGCGGCCAGTGGCACCTGCGTCACCACCCAGGCCGGGAACCGAGCGTGGATTGGAACCGGCGGCGGCGCCAAGGCGAGGATTCTCTCCACCACGGATGGGGGTAACTCCTGGACCTCCCACGACGTCCCGGGGATCACCCAGGGGACGCCGACCTCGGGTGTCGTCAGCGTGGATTTCCGAGACCGCTTCCATGGCATACTCGGGGGTGGCGACGTAGTCGCGAGCACGGAACCCCAAAACAACGTGGCGCGTTCGGCAGACGGTGGCGCAACCTGGACCCTCGCGACGTCCACGCCTTTCCCCGGGGCAGTTTATGGTCTGAGCTACGTGCCGGGGCAGCTCAGGCTCACTGTGGTCGCCACCGGGCCGGGTGGCGCGGCCTGGTCACCCGACGAGGGCAACAGCTGGTCCCTGCTGCCCGGCATCGCGAACTGCTGGTCCGTCGGGTTCGCCACCCGCAAGGCGGGCTGGCTGGTGTGCAGCGACGGGGGGATTGTAAAGGTCAGCTTCACCGGCAATTGACCTCAGGCGATCGTAGGCTCCGCGCGCAGTCTCAAATGGGAGAAGGTCCCGTCCGTCCTTACGACGTGATCGTGCTCGGCCTCGGCGGCATGGGGAGTGCAACGCTATTTCATCTGGCCCGCCGAGGTCTTCGAGTGCTCGGACTCGAGCGCTTCGACCTGGTCCATGAGTACGGCTCCTCCCACGGACTCACCCGAATCATCCGGCTCGCCTACTGGGAGCATCCCACGTACGTAGCGCTGCTCCGCCGGTCGTACGAGCTCTGGCGCGAGCTGGAGAGCGAGTCCGGCGAGCAACTGCTGTACATCACTGGAAGTGTTGACGCCGGACCCCCCGGGAGCTCGATCTTCCAGGGCGCGCTCAGGTCCAGCGAGCTGCACGGATTGCCCCATGAGGTAATGGATGGCGCCGAGCTGCATCGCCGCTTCCCCGGATATGGCCTCCCCCGGACGATGCAGTGCCTGTACCAACCGGACGGCGGATTCCTGCTGCCGGAACGATGCAACGTCGCCCATGTCACCCAGGCGCTCACGCACGAGGCCGAGGCGCACTTCCGGGAGCCGGTACTGGAATGGGGAATAGCGGGAGGTCACGCATGGGTGCGCACGGATCGGGCACGATACGAAGCCGGCCGGCTGGTCATCTGTGCCGGACCGTGGGCCTCGAAGCTCGTACCGGAGCTCACCGAGCTCGCCATCCCGGAGCGCCAGGTGGTGGCGTGGCTCCAACCGATCCATCCCCAGCACTTCGCCATGGGCGCGTTCCCGGTGTTCAATCTGGAAGTGGAGGAGGGTCGCTACTACGGGTTCCCCACCTTTCTCGTCCCCGGCTTCAAATTCGGGAAGTACCATCATCTGGGTGAGCAGGTCGATCCGGACACGGTGGATCGCGAGCCCCATCCGGAAGACGAGGAGCTGTTACGCGCCTTCGCCCAGCGCTACTTCCCCGATGGAGCTGGGCCGACCCTGATGCTCAAGGGGTGCCTGTTCACCAACAGCCCGGACCGTCACTTCATCCTCGATCTGCATCCGGAACACCCTGAAGTAGCCATTGCAGCCGGGTTCTCCGGCCACGGCTACAAGTTCTGTAGTGTGGTGGGGGAGATCATGGCCGATTTAGCGGAGCGGGGCGAGACGGGGCATGATATTGGATTTTTCAGGCTGGGGAGGTTCGGAACAGTCACTACTCGCGACTCGTGACTCGTGACTCGTCACGGAGTCTCAGCCCCGGCACCCGCCGACACCGGCACTCCATAGTCTCGGAGAATGCGATCGATGTCCGAACGCCTCCGTTCGAGGATCCTCTCGAGCTCTTTCATTCGTACCGTGTCGTCGGTGCGCACGGCAAGCGAGATATCGAAGGCAAAGCGCAGACCCGGAGGGTCGACCTCGGGTGAGACCGGAACCAGCTCGAGCGGTATCGGCGACTTTTTCGCGAAGTAGCCCGCCAGGGGACCCCACGCTACGGCCACATCCACATCGCGTGCGATCACCGCGTCGATGATGCGGGCCGGGGGATTTTCTTGCGAGTAGTCGCCCAGCACGCTGTACCCCACGAGGTTCTTGACGATCCCTCGCCGGCTCAGCGCGTGCACCGGCGGGGTGTTGGCATAGTCGTCTCCCACCAACTGGACGCCGATCCGCAGCTTCCGAAGAACCGGGTCGTCCAGCGAGCGGACGCTCAGGTGACGATCCTTCCGGGAAACGAAGACGTAGCTGGAGCGGTAATAGGGTCTGGTCGTGAGGACGTGGTCGGATCCCAGCGGCATACCCATCACCACGTCGCACGCATGGGCGTTGAGCGTGTTCCGGAGAAAGCCCCGGCGCTGAGGCTGCCAGGTATAGCGAACGGTATCGCCGAGCTCGCCGGCGATCAGATCGGCCAGCCGATTCTCGAACCCTTCCCGCCGCTGGTTGGAGAACGGCAGGTTGTTGGGATCGGCGCAGACCCGGAGCTCGCGCGCGGGCTTCGGCGCGGAGCCGCACCCGAGGAGCCCCAGTAGCAGCGCGGCGTTGATTAGATCCCTCACTGCGTTCGGGATGAGGCGCTTGGCGCGGCCATGCGCTTCATATCCTCCAGCAAGGCACGAGGCGATACCGGGCCGCCGAGGAACTCCTCGATGACCTCTCGACTGGGACGCTCCAGCCCATAGCGAAAGAGTCGCGGGGCGATCCACCCATACCAGGTGGAGTCACCGGCGCTGGTTGCGCCGTGGAGCTCTCGGGTCCTGGCCCGGATCGCGGCGCTGAAGATCGCACCGACGGCGTAGTTCATCATGTAGCCCGGTGCGTCGATCAGCTGGCCGCGCATCGCCCACCAGGAGAGCTCAGGGTGGGGGCGAATTCTCAGGTAGTCGCGAGTGAGCTCGCTCCACACCGCATTGGGATCCGCCTTCGGGTGAGCCGTCATCCGGAGCTCGAACACGGCCCAGGCAACGTCCAGCACGATCCCTCCATAGCGACCGCGGAGCCCATCGGCCAGCGGCACCGAGTCTCCCAACCAGCGCTGCTGCCAGGAGGGTTCATACACATCGAGTGCGATGAGATCGGCCAGGGCCTCGGTGAATGGATCGCTGTCGGGCCAGTCGGCAAAGGCTGGGCGGGTGCGGATGGCCGCGATGTGCACCGCGTGTCCGGTTTCGTGCAGCAGCTCGTTGAGGTTGTCGAGGCCGCCGGTACGGTAGGTGGCGAACACCCATGGATCGCCAAGCCGCCACCTGCCGTTCACGAAGCGGGGCCGAGCGCCGAAGGTGGTGTACGCCACCGGCGTTTTCCCTTCGCGCGGATCCAGGTCGTAGCGGATGTGGAGCGAATCGACGTTCGCGCCCAGCGTGCGATAGACGCCGGCATTGAGCTCGGTGAGCCGCTCGCGCGGGACATGCGGGCTCAGCGCCCGGTTCGCCCGGCCGGTCACGTGGTACCAGTCCCACGGCTCGATCAGCGTATCGGAATTGACGCGGCGCCAGGTTGTCAGGATGGCGAGGAGCCAGGGCTCGACCGAGTCGGGCGGTAGGCCGGAGCCACCACTCTGTGCGATCGGATGAGCGATCAGCTGCCGATAGGGACTGCCCGACCCGTTGTCACCATTCACCGTCCGCCACACCGGCTCGAGCGCAAGGAACAGCCGCCGGCGCCGGCCCGCGTCATCCTCCCGGCCGAGGGCTCCGAGGATGGAGAGACGGTCGAGTGTGTCGCGGCCCAGGATGAGATGAGACTGGGACCAGCCGTAACAGGCATAGAGCCGCTTGCGCAGGGAGTCGAGCCCGTTGACCAGTCGCGCAATGGTGGTTGCATCGTAGGCGCAGTCGGGGCGAGTCAGCGCCGACTTTGCCGCTGCCGTTGACGGTGGAGGGAGCGAGTCGAGATCGCGCCCCAGGGCGCGGCGCATGACGCCGAGCGCGCGGGCATCGTCGGGGCGGAGGGAGACGGAGTCGATCCCCGCCAGCCGCCGGCTAACGTCTGTCCTGAGCCCATTGTGCACGTCCACCAGAGTCGCGAACGGCCGGGCGTCGGTGAGCACGGTCCGGCCGGAGGCCGCCGCGACGTCGAGCCCGTCTCGAAGGCCGCGCAGGTCGGCGTACACCGACTCGGCGGCGGCCAGTGCCACCGCCAATGTCGTGGCGGGTTGGGGATGTACGCTGTGCGAGCAGCCAAGTACTACGAGCGAGGCGAGGAACCAGGATGACCAGGCTGGCCCAGCCACGCCATCACTTCAGAATCAGCTGGCGGAGCAGGCGGCTCCCGACCTGATCGCGCATCGCTCCCCGCTCGACACTCGCTGCCGCCGCCTTATCCGGTGTGGTGCTCAGGGTCCGCATGGTAATCGGCTCAGCCCGGTCACGCAGATTGTCCAGCGCGGCCATGTTCTTATAGGTCACGGTGAGCACCATGTTCCAGTCCTCCTCGTCCCGCTGAGGCGAGGTGTAGACCCCGTAGTCGAGGATTATACCTTCCTTCTTCTGGGCTTCCATGCTCCGCTTGTAGTCGGTGTCGAGGTACTTAACGTACTTATCGAACATGCCAGGCTTGATGCGGATATAGCTCACGGTCGTCACCGATCCCTCCGTGTAGGGCCGGTCCTGTGCCGCGAGGGGTGCGGTCGACAGCAGTGCAAGCAGGAAGACGGGGCCGTAGCGCATAATGCCTCCGAAGGGAGTGGGTCGAGGACGGGTGGCACAATTTGAACGGGGTCGAGTCGGCCAATATGTGGGCTGGTATTGATGGACGCTACTCGCGTCACTCCCCCTTCCGGGACAGATTTGTCGACCATGCCCTCGACCTCCCGCGCCCGCCCCAACCCTTCCCGGAAGCGACGAGCCGCTCCCGCACCGCTGGCCCGGCTTCGCAAGCTCTGTCTCGGACTGCCTGAAGCGCACGAGGTCGAGGCTTGGGGCGAGCCCACGTTTCGGGTCTGCAACAAGCTCTTCGCCATGTACGCCGCCGCCAATAATCATCATGGAGGCGGTCGCCCGGCGGTGTGGTGCAAGGCAGGTCCAGGCAACCAGGCTTTCATGGTCCGAGCCGCACCGGCGCGATTCTTCGTCCCTCCTTACGTTGGTCCGAGCGGTTGGATAGGAGTCTGGCTGGATGGCGCGGTCGACTGGTCTGAGCTGGCCGGTCTGCTGCGTGATTCCTATCGGCTGGTGGCGCCGAAGCGGCTCAGGAGCGCAACATGAACCCCGAAGCTCTCGTATTACTCATTCCCATCTCCGCCATCATCATGACGGGTCTGGTTAAGATCGCCCGCATCCGGAGCCCTGGGCAACAAGGTCAAGGTGACCCCGGAGTAAAGCAATTGGAGTCCCGGCTCGAGGCAGTCGAGCAGGAGCTCGCCGGGATGCACCACGAGCTGAGCGAGACGCAGGAGCGTCTGGATTTTGCGGAGCGTCTGCTGGCACAGGCCCGAGAGGGGAAGCGCATCGGGCCGACCGAGTGACAATCGATACCAGGCCCTATCGCTGATCGCTCACCGGCACGTCTTCTTGGACCCTCCCATCGCCACACTGCTCATTCCCACCCGCGCGATTTTCGATGCCCTTCCTGATGCCTCCACGGCCAGGGCTTCTTGATCCATCCCAGTGCTGGCGGCCGCACCAGGTGCGACCGCGATGCTTTGAATCGACGCGACCACCGGGATCGAACCGAGCGACGTCGCTTCCCCTGTGCCGAGGTTCATCGTGTAGAGTTGGTTTATGGTATTGATGGTCATCGTAGCGTACAGCACCCCATCGTCTCCCATGTCGAGTGCCGCGCAGGGAGACGTGCTCACTCCGGTGGATCCTATGGTGGTGACCTGGCCGTCGCTCGCGGCCGGCATGATCACGAGCTGGTCGAGAAACCAATCGATGCCGTAGGTCGTCGCCGCGCCCGGCGTCGTGGTGATTGCGGTCGCCGCGATTTCCGGTGTCCTGGCGGCGTTGGGGTCGCCGGCGGCGTACGCGAGCACCGCGTCCGTAGCCACCACCGCGCCGGTCACTGGGCTCAGCCGGAGGTTCTGCCCCGACTCGGCGCTCTGGATGCGGATCTCGTCGGTCGTCGGATCGATCGCCACCCCAAAGTGCTCTCCATTCAGGGCGGGAGTAAACGTGGGACCGACCGGGCTGGCGACCGCGGTCACGCTATCCACGACATACACCCGGCTGTCGGTCCCTACGCCATAGAGCTTTCCATCCGCCGGGCGGAAATCGATGCCCACGATGCGGTCTCCCACCAGGAGACCGGTGATCGCAACCTGGCGGTTCACCGTCCCCGGGATCCCACTGTGGAAGAGCTCAAAGGTATTGGAGAGGTCCACGGCATAGATCGTTTTGCCTTGTGCCGGGGGATTGGGTCCGCTGCTGTCGCCGCCACAGCCCAGACTCAACGCCAAGGTGATCAGAAGCGGGAAGATTCGGGGTAACCGGTAGCAGTATGGGAGGGGGCGCATAGAGACCTCGATCCAGGGTGGCAAGCCGGGACTGCCGATCTGATTTGTTGCCAGTCTGGCTAACGTACAGGGCGCCCTGAAATCTGGTTAGGGAGGAGTATCATTCTTCATGTCATACATCCGCGCCGTCGCTGTCCTCCTCTGCACGACGTCACTCACCGCATCGGCCCAACAGCCGCCGCCGAAGTTCGACGAGTATGTCCGCCGGGTGATGCAGACCTTCACGGTGCCCGGTCTCTCGGTGGCGATCGTGAAGGACGGAAAGGTGGTCCTCGCCAGGGGCTACGGCGTCCGCCGCATGGGCGAGCCCGCACTGGTGGACGCCCACACCCGGTTCGGCATCGCCTCGAACACGAAGCTGTTCACCGCGACCGCGCTGGCAATCCTGGTGGAGGAGGGGAAGGTCGAGTGGGACAAGCCGGTCATCAATTATCTCCCCGCATTCGCGATGTCTGACCCATACGTCACCCACGAGCTCACCATCCGTGACCTGCTGGTGCACCGCAGTGGCCTCGGCCTCGGTGCCGGTGACCTGCTCTGGTGGCCGCCATCCACGTACAACCGCAAGGAGATCGCGAGGCGGATCCGCTACATCCCGCTGTCTACGTCGTTCCGCAGCGCCTACGCCTACGACAACGTGCTCTATCTGGTGGCGGGGGAGGTGATCGAGGCGGTGTCGGGCAAGTCCTGGGAGGATTTCGTCCGGACCCGGATCCTGGCCAAGGTCGGGATGACCGACAGCGACGTCCGACATTCGGGAGCGACCGAAGGCGGCAACGTGGCCGGGACTCACGCCGAGGTAAACGACACCGTGCGTCCGGTGGATCCGTTCGCCAGCGACAACACCAATCCGGCCGGCGGCATCATGTCGGGCGCCGCGGACATGGCCAAGTGGATGATGGTGCAGCTCGACTCCGGACGGGTGGCTGATGGGTCTCGCCTCTTCTCGGCGGCTAGTGCCAAGCAGCTCTGGCGGGAAGTGACGCCGACGCCCATCGGTGAGGTGCCGCCCGGAATGGAAGGCCTCGCACACCTCCGCCCCACCGTGTCGGGCTATGCCCTCGGCCTCGGCGTGCGCGACTACCGGGGCCACATTCTCCGCCAGCACACCGGCGGCCTGCCGGGGTATCTCTCCAAGGTGGCGATGATCCCGGACCTCCGGCTCGGCGTGGCGGTGCTGACCAACCAGGAGTCGGGTCTCGCGTTCGAGTCGATCGTCGATCAGGTCCTGGATTACTACATCGGGGCCAAGGCACCCGACTACCCGGCCCTCTTTCAGCAGCTGCGGCAGCGAAACCGGCAGAAACTGAAGGAAGCTGCTCAGAAGGCCACCTCGACCCGCGACTCCACGAGGGGTCCGTCGCTGCCGCTGGCGAAATACGCCGGTACCTACCGGGACCCGTGGTACGGTGACGTGACGATCGCCCAGGAAGGAGAGGGCCTGGCGATCCGGTTCACCCACACGCCGGCGCTGGTGGGCGACCTGGTGCACTGGCAGTACGACACATTCCTGGCCCGCTGGCGTGATCGCGAGCTCCGGGCCGACGCCTACGCGACGTTCTCGCTCAATCCGGATGGAACGGTGGAGCGGCTCCGCATGGTTCCGGCCTCGGACGAAGTAGACTTCAGCTTCGACTTCCAGGACCTGGTGCTCAAGCCGGTTCCGGATTCAACTAAGGTGCACTGATGATGCGATCACTGGTTAAGGCGTCGAGAGTCCTACTCCCGGCGTGTCTTGGTTTCGCTGCCGCGGTCGACGCGCTCACGGCCCAAACCGGCACCCATGAGTACCATGTTGCGCGACAGGTCAAGCTCGGTGGCGATGGCCGATGGGATTACATCGTGCTCGATACCGCCTCGAACCGCCTGTTCATTGCACGGCAGGATCGGGTCATGGTGGTGGATCCAGACCATGGCAAGCTGCTGGGCGAGGTTCGCGGGCTCGACGGCGCCCACGGTGTGGCGCTGGACTACGCTACCCGCCATGGCTTCGCCACCTCGGGACACGACGGCAGCGTGATCATGTTCGACCTGAAGACCCTCAAGGAGCTTGGGAGAACTCGAGCAGCGGACGACGCCGATGCCATTCTCTTCGACCCCGCATCGAAGCACGTGTTCACCTTTAATGGAGACGCGCATTCCTCGACCGTGGTCGACCCCGCTTCGGGAAAGGCGATCGGCAGTATCGACCTGGGAGGGAAGCCGGAGTTCGGAGTGAGCGCGGGGGATGGCAAGCTCTACGTGAACATCGAGGATCGAGCGGAAATCGTGGAGATCGACGCGGCGGCTCAGAAGGTCACCCGGCGGTGGTCGCTCGCACCCTGCACCGAGCCCACCGGCCTGGCCATCGACCGGGCACATCATCGGCTCTTCAGCGGCTGTCACAACAGACTGATGGCCATCTCCGACGCCACGACAGGAAAGGTGATCGCGACGGTGCCGATCGGGGGCGGAGTGGATGGGGATGGCTTCGATCCGGGCACTGGCCTGGCATTCTCGTCGGATGGCGAGGGCACCCTGACGGTAGTTCACCAGGACAGTCCAACCAAGTATCGGGTCGTCTCCACCGTTCCCACCAAACGCGGCGCCCGGACGATGGCGCTGGATGCGCGCACTCACCGGATCTTCACGGTCACGGCGGATCTCGGGCCGCCGCCGGCGCCGACTAAGGAGCAGCCTCATCCCCGGCCCACGGTCGTGCCCGACACTTTCACCCTGCTTGTTCTGGAGCGCTGAGCCCGCTCACCCGAGGAAGCACCGCTTCGATTTCCTCCCTGTTTTGCTCTTCCCAGGGAGGGAGCTTGAGACTGGAGCCGAGCGAGTCAAGATCCTCGTCGATGGTAAACCCGGGCTTCGTCGTGGCCACCTCGAACAGGATTCCGCCGGGCTCCCGAAAGTAAATCGACCGGAAGTAACTCCGGTCCAGCACCTCGGTCACGGCCAGGCCCTGCCGGACCAGCTCCTCTCTCAGCCGTAGCTGCTCATCCTCGTCCGGGACCGCGAAGGCGACGTGATGCACGGTGCCGAGTCCGTTCCTGGCCGGCGGCGTGCCAGGCGAGTCCATGATGTCCACCAGCTTGCCGGCGTCGTCGCTACCGATTCCCATCCGAACGCGGCCCTTGGTCTCGTCCACCAGGCGAAATCCGAGCAGCCCCATCATGAGCCTGCGGGTCAGGCCGGGGGCTCGGCTCTGGAGCGTCACGCTGTGCAGGCCGCGTACTCCGGCCGTGAGCGGGATCCCGTTGCCGGTCCACGGTACCCGACGGTCGCTCTTCGTCGCGACCAGCTCGATGGCCAGGCCGGATGGGTCCGCTACCAGCAGCGACTCCTCGCCGAATCTCGGCGGCAGCTCCTCCACTGGCATCCCACGGTTCGCGAGGCGGCTCCGCCAGAAATCGAGCGAGCCGGCGGGAACCGAGAACGAGGTCACCGTGATCTGGCCTAGCCCCTTCTCGCCAACCGGCACGCCCCGGTCATTATAGGGGAACGTGGTCCACACCGTCCCCGGGGTCCCGTTCTCGTTGCCGTAGTAGAAGTGATAGACGCCGTGGTTGTCGAAGTTGACCGTCTTCTTGACCAGCCGAAGTCCCAACGCCCCGGTGGCAAAGTCGAGATCCTCCTGCGCACCGGCCACGGTGGCGGTGACGTGATGGAGGCCCAGAATGCTCATGAGATCTCGGTTACGACCCCCAGGCCGGCATACCGGTATCGAGCGCCGAAGACTCGCCGCAGCTCGGCGAACGCCGGCTCGCCGGTGCAATGGCCGGGCGCCACCTCGACGACCCCCCACCGGTCCCGGAGTGCCGACGCGATCCGCGCGATGGTCGTGTCCGGCGTCGTGACTAGGTGAAGTCCGCCGAAAATGATGGCGACGTGATCGCCGAGCGGGCGAGCCGCCTGGAGGATTGTCTCGATACCTGGGTGGGAGCAGCCGACGAGCAGCGCCAGCCCTTCCGGCCCCCGCACGGCCAGCGAGAGCTCCCGCAGCTCGAGGGTGCCGGCGTTTTGAGAGACCGTCGAGATGATGGTCACGCCGGGCACGACCTCAGTCAGGCTGTCGATCCATTGAATGTTTGCCTGTGGCCAGGGAGTCCCGAAGCGCATCTCCTCCGGTGGGCTGCCCTCGTAGTAGCGCATCGAGTCAGCGAGGCTCGGGTCCCGGCGATAGAACGTACTCGGGAGCGCGGCCCCGAAGACGCCGAACCCCTCCTTGGGGGCGTAAATCTTCACGTGCGGGTTCACCCGTAGCAGATAGCTCAGCCCGGATGTGTGATCGCCGTGGCGGTGGGAGATGACCGCGAAATCGAGCCGCCGCAGATCGACGCCGAGGGCCCGGACATTCCGGGCGAAGATCTCGGCGTTGTTGCCGGTGTCGAAGAGAATCCGTTTGCCGCCGTATTCGACCAGCGCGGCAAAGCCCCAATCCCGGATGAGTCC
>Ga0307305_10000530_pt1 | contig 13956 bp, 9 predicted proteins | sample ER_DNA_186_FD_194512 | JGI IMG/M metagenome (GOLD analysis project Ga0307305, IMG submission 194512) | Bulk soil microbial communities from the East River watershed near Crested Butte, Colorado, United States - ER_DNA_186 | ecosystem: Environmental > Terrestrial > Soil > Floodplain | place: USA... | reverse complement strand
AGCGGTCGGTGTCGATCCCCCAGGGCTCCTCGGCGACCTCGCCGATGATGTGCTTCTCGACCGGCAACTGGCATTTCCGCTTCGTCGGCCGCGGCAACGGCAGGGTCCGCGTCACGGTCCGCGTAAAGGGCCTGCTCGGGGTGATCAGCATCTTCGACGGCGGAACCGTCTCTCTCAACGGCTCCTGGCGTCCGTCGCCGAGGGTCAGCCTTCTCCTGACCAACATCGGCGGCCTCCTGACGACGAAGGCGATCTCCCTGCGCTTCACGGCCGTCGACGGCACGGCACAGATCGACGACGTCTATGTCGATCCGTGGGTCAGTACCTAGCGCCTAGAGGTCGGGCAGCCAGCCCTCCCTGTAGAGAGAACGCTTCCAGTCGGCGAAGCTTCCGTACGCCTCAGAGGGGTCGCTCGTCTCCTTCTTCACGCCGGCGCCGTGCTTCAGCGCGACCTTCGAGACCGGATAGACCAGGCCTTTGCGGCGACGGCCGCGCGCGCCGACGGCCAGCACGACCGCGGGCTCTTCACCGGCGCCGACGATGATGTGCTCCGTCCCCGGCGGGCAGTGGAAGAAGTCCCACGTCTTCAACTTCCGCTCTTCGCCCTCGACGATCAGGACGCACTCACCGGCCAGCACCAGGAAGTCCTCCTGGGCGTTCTCGCGGTGGTAGAGGCCCATCGGCTCGCCGGGACGAAGGACGTTGAGGTTGATCCCGAGACCCGGGAAGCGGCGCTTGCCCTCGAAGTTGCAGAAGGCCCCGAGCGTCCCGGTGTCGCGCCAGCGGCTGTCGCGCGCGTTCATGACGAACCAGCCCTCGCCTCCCGGACGAAGGCCGAACTTCGTGCTCTCGAGCGGCGCCTCGGGTGCCACCATCCATAGACTGACAGACGTGCAGAAGTCGCTGCCCGTCGCGGACAGGCCACGCCGCCCCGAGTGGATGAAAGTGCGCGCGCCGAGCGCCGACTCGCGCTACTTCGACGTCAAGAAGCTGATCCACGGCCAGAACCTGCTCACGATTTGCGAGGAGGCCCGATGCCCGAACATCGCCGAGTGCTGGGGCCGCGGGACGGCCACGTTCCAGATCCTCGGGGAGACCTGCACGCGCGCGTGCCGCTACTGCTACGTCCACTCGGGCAAGCCCGAGCATCCACCGGATCCGCTCGAGCCGCTGCGCCTCGCGCACACCGCCGCGCAGATGAGCCTCAAGCACGTCGTCGTCACCTCGGTCGACCGCGACGACCTGCCCGACAAGGGCGCCGCTCACTACGCGGCGACGATCCGCGCGCTGAAGGCGAAGGTGCCGGGAGCGACCATCGAGGTGCTGACGCCCGATTTCCTCGGCTACGAAGACCAGGCGCTCCGGATCGTGCTCGCCGAGCGGCCGGACGTCTTCAACCACAACATCGAGACCGTTCGCCGCCTGCACCGGAAGATGCGCGGCGCGAAGGTCGACTTCGACCGGGCACTCTGGTTGCTCGAGCGCGCGAAGGAGGTCACCGACTATCCGGTCCTGACGAAGTCGGGGATCATCGTCGGGCTCGGCGAGACGAACGACGAGGTCGTCGACACGATGCGCGAGCTCCGCGCCTCCGGCGTCGACGTGGTCACGATCGGCCAGTATCTCCAGCCGTCCGCGAAGCACGCGCAGATCGACCGCTGGGTGCACCCCGACGAGTTCCGCTGGTTCCGGGAGCAGGGCGAGGCGCTCGGCTTCGGTTCGGTCTTTTCGGGTCCGCTCGTTCGGTCTTCGTATCGAGCAGACGAGCAGCGGCATGCGGCCGAATCCGGTCGCGGCGCAGTCGCGTACTAGACGGAAAGAGGGTCGCCTCGGGGGGCGACCCTCTTTCGTCAGGGACTAGTGGCCACCTCCGCTGCGGTGCACTTCCGCGTAGTAGACGTCCTCCTCGGGAGCGTCGCCTCTGATCGGGCGCGTGTCCGCCCAGACGATGTGCGCGTCACCGTGGCCGTCGGTGTCGACCCACATGTAGTCGCCCAGGAAGCCTGCCTGCACCGGGTTGTTCGCCGGTGTCAGGTTCGGCATCGAGCTCGTCGTCACTCGCGTGTAGCTGAAGTTCGGGTTGTTCGACGTCGGGTTCCTGATCTGGGCTGCGGTGATGTCGTTGCAGCCCGTGGTCTCGCAGTTGCCGTAGTGACGATCGTAGAACGCGACCCAGAGGCGTGATCCGCTACTGGTCACCTCGCTCCACGGCTGCCACTGTGCGGTTTCGCCGAAGCTCGACCGCGGCGTGATGTCCCTCGTGTTGCTCCACGTCGATCCTCCGTCAGTGGAGAACGCGTAGAAGATGTCGTGGTCGCACGGCCCCGAGCCGCCGCCGGCCGCACCGAGCTCGCAGTTCGGGTTCGTGTTGTTGCGGTGATCCGCCCACGTGACGTACACGTTCCCGTCCTCGTCGACCGAGTTCGTGACGGACGTCTCGTCGGGAGCGCGGTAGCCGTTCGGCGGCAGACATTGCCTATTCGGGCAGCCGTTCTGGCTCGGCGGGCCCACAGGATGGGTGGAGATCATGTCGCCGACCTTCGTCGGGCTCGTCCAGTTCGCCTGGTTGCTGCAATCGGCACTGGCCGGGCAGGTCACGTTCAGCACCTGCTCGATGCCGTTCCCCGGCACGTTCCCGTTGGCGAACGAGACGTAGATCGTCCCGTCCGGCCCGACGACCGGGTTCGAGCCCTGGTCGTCGTTGCACGCGCCGCCTCCAAGCGGGCAGATGTTCGCGTCGGAACCGCTGATCTCGATCGGATCCGACCACGTCGCCCCACCGTCCTCAGACTGGCTGAAGTAGATCGGGCTGTGGTTCTGGGCGTTGAACCGCGTCCACGTCATGTAGACGTTGTCGTGCTTCGGGCTCGACGGATTCGAGTCCGCGGTCATCAGCTCCTTGTCGTTCGCGAACTCGGTGCCGTCGTCGTTCGCGATTACGCCGACCGGAGTGTCGCGATACTCCTGGAAGCCACCGGTCGGATCCGGCGAGTGGTAGAAGCTCCCGCCATTCGGGGCATTCGACTTCATCGCGAGAACGGCGTTCGCCCCGCTGTTGATATCGAAGAACACGCCGCCCGAGTAGGCGTTGCCCTGCGAGTCGAAGGCGAGCGTCGGATCGCTGCATGCGTCCGCCGTGTGACCGTCGAGCAGGACGAACTGCCAGAAGGGCGGAACCTGGTCGCCCCAACGCTTGCCGCCGTCGAAGCTCCAGTCGTACCCGCAGTGGTTGAAGCCGATCCTCGAGTCGTTCTGACCGGCGATGATGTTCCGCTCGTTCGTCGGATTGATCTGAATCGTCTCCTCGGCCTGGCGCCGAAGCGAGCAATCCTGATTGACACGGGTGTTCGTCATCCCGTGGCCGTGGAACACGTTCTGGCAACCCGCGGTCTTCGGATTCGAGATCCCATGGTTGCCGCCGCCAAGGGCGTGCATCGCGCGCGGGTTCTGAGCCGCCCGGCGCTGGAGGATGCCCGCCGCGTCGTAGAGCGTGTACATGATGCCCGACGAAACGGGCATCTCCTTGCCTCGCGGCTGCTCCTTGCCAAGCTCGACGGCGAGCTTGTGCGCGAGAATCTTGCTGCCGATCGGCGAGTTGCTGCTCGCGCTCTGCGGCAACAGGGCTGAGCCCGCGACCGCGAGCGCAGCAAGAGCCGCCAGCGGAAGCAAGCCTAGTAGGGCTTTCTTCATTCTCCTCTCCCTCCCCGCCAGACCCCCCGGCCGGCGGTCTTGGATGCAAAGCAATATACGAAAGTGTCTTTCGGGCTGCCAAGACGAACGTTCTTAAGGAACCTTCAGGCTTGCGAAATAGAGTGACCGCTCCCCAACGAAAGGAGACCCGTGCGTGCAACTCGATCTTGGGCGATTTTGGCTGTTCTCGGCTGTTTGTTGGCCGGTTGCGGTGGCAGCGACGGCAAGAGCACCGAGTCTGCAGACGGGACCGAGGCGGCATGCACGAAATCCGCCATGAGTGGGGCGCCTGACCTCCCCAAGAGCTGGCCACAGATCGAGAACGTGACGTATACGCAGCAGTCGCAACAGGGTCCGACGACGGTCGTCGAGGGCTACTTCGCCGGCGATGTCAAGGCCGCGCACGACGACTTCAAACGCGAGCTCGATTCTGCGGGCTTCACGATCCTGTTCGACGAGCTCGAGGACAACGACTCGGAGGTGTCCTGGAAAGGGCAGGGGCGATCGGGCCAGGTGGCGCTGCGGAATGAATGCGGCAGTAGCGACAAGGTCTTCGTCCACATCACAAACCGACCAGGCTGAGTCATGTTTTCCGTCGCGCTCCGGCGGGTACTAACCTGGACGAGATGCGCAGAGCTGTGCTCATCGCTGCAGGCGTTGGGACGATGGCGTTAGTCCTCGGGTTCGCGGCCTTCAGTCGATCGACGCATCTCAAGCCCTCGCTCCGCATCTCCGGGGCCACGCCGGTCACCGTGCAGGGGAGGCACTTTCGCGCATCCGAGTTCGTCCGCCTGACCACCGGGACTCGCAACATCCGGACAAAGGCGACCGGAAGCGGCTTCTTCGTGATCTCGATTCCGGGCGCCGACCGCTGCAACACCGCTCGCGTCGTCGCTCGCGGTTCGGCAGGCAGCTACGCGATCGTGAAGCTGCTGCCCGCGCCGATGTGCTTGCCGGCGCGCTCATCGGGGTAGCGCGCTCCTAGCTGCTCACCGGCGACCCGCACTGACGACCAGGCCGATCCTCGCTCCCTTCGCCAGCCTCAGCCCCGGCCGCCTGGACTGACGAAGCACGCGTCCCCGTGGCGCCCGCGACCGAACGCGCGTGACCCGACCGACGCCGCAGTGTGCGCGTCGAAGCAAAGAGCGTGAACGCGTCAATGAGCGGCCGACGACGCGTGGCACGACGCACCGAACCCGCGGAGGCGGTGGGAGCGGAGGTGGGGGAGGCGGAGGAGGCGGAGGCGGAGGAACGGGAGGGGGAGGCGGAGGCGGAGGCGGCTTGGGAGGAGCCGGCGGAGGCGGTCCGGCCGCGGGCACGCGCGCGTAGTAGACGTCCGTTTCCGGCGCCGACCCCGCGTGTGCCCGGGTGTCTGCCCAGACGACGTGTGCGCGCCCCTGGCCGTCGACGCTCAGCGACATCCGATCGCCGAGGAACCCGGCCTCGATCGGATTCTCGGCGGTGGTGAGATTCGGCATCGACGAAGTCGTGACCCGAGAGTATTCGTACGTCGGGTCCGCGGCTGCAGGGTCGTTCACCTCGGCCATCGTGATGTCGTTGCAACCCGTGATCTCGCACACGCCGTACGAGCGGTCATAGAAGGCGATCCAGAGATGCGTCCCGTCTGAGGTCACGCCACTCCACGGCTGCCACTGGGCGGTCTTGCCGAAGCGGGCGGTCGATGCTGGAGTGACGACCCGCGGCTCGCTCCATGTCTCGCCTTCGTCGTTCGACACCGAATAGAAGACGTCGTTGTCGCACGGGGGCGTAGCGGTCAACGCAGAACCGGTGCAGGCCTGATTCGTGTTGTTCCGGAAGTCGGCCCAGACGACATAGAGGTTGCCGTCTTCGTCGACCGAGTCGGACACGGACCAGGACTCGGACATGCGGTAACCGTTCGGCGGGAGGCACTGGAGCGCGATCGGGCAGCCGGCGGCGCTCGGCCCGACCGGTTCGCCACCGATGAGGTCGGAGACGATCACCGGCTCGGTCCACGCTTCCTCCTGCGTGCAGTCTTCCTCGGCCGGGCACTTGACCATGAGGATCTGCCAGCCGCCCTCGATGGTGTCGTTGTTCGCGAACGTGACGTAGATCGTCCCGTCCGGCCCAATGACCGGGTGCGACGCCTGGTCGTGGTTGCACTCGAGGGGACAGACGCCCTCGGCCTCGCCGCTGATCTCGATCGGGCTGGTCCAGGTCACGCCCCCGTCCTCGGACTGGCTGAACATGATCGGGAAGATCTGGCGGACGCCGTCTTCCTTCTCGGGCCCGACGCGAGTCCAGGTCACGTAGACCGCGTCGCGCTTCGGGCTCGACGCATGCGCATCCGCCACGATGAACGGCTGGTCGTCGAAGACGACGTCGTCGTTCGTCACTACGCCGAGGGGCAGCGCGCTGTACTCCTGGAAGCCGCTTCCCGAATCCGGCGAATGGAAGAAGGCCCCGTGGATGGACGCATTCGACTTCGCCACGACGACCGCGTTGTCGGGGCCGGCGACGTCGAAGATCGTCCCCGCGACGTATGCGTTCCCCTGGGAGTCCCATGTGACCGTCGGGTTCGCGCACGCCTCGGCAGTCTTTTGGTCGAGCAGCGGAACCTGGAAGAACGGCGGAGCCTGGTCGCCCCAGTGCGAACCGCCGTCGAGAGTCCACGCGTAGCCGCAGTGGTTGAAGCCGATGCGCGAGTCGTTCTGGCCGACGAGGATGTTGGCGGGGTCTAGTGGGTTGACCGCGACGTTCTCGCCCGCCTGGGCGCGGAGAGAGCAGTCCTGGGTAACGCGGCTGTTCGTCTGTCCGCCGCCCGTGAATTCATTGCGGCAGCCCTCGGTGCCCGCGATCTCTACGGCGCCCGCGTGGAAGCCGGCGCGGCTGGCGCGGCGCCGAAGCGCCCCGGTCTGATCCAGCACCGAGTACATGACGCCCGAGGAGAGCATCGGAGCGCCGGCGGCCCGTGGAGCCCGGCCCAACTCGGCCTCGAGCCCTTGCTGGAGCACGGGATTGGCCACAGGCGCTCGGCTCGACGCAGAGTGGGGCAGCAGCACGGCGCCCGCGAGCAGCGCGAGCCCGAGGCCGACCAGCAGCGCAAGACGGTACAACAGCGTTTTTCTCAAGTCCCCTCCCTCACGTCGCCCCCGCGACGGTCCACTTTCACGGGCAATCTAGGCGAATCGACGAAAACTGACAACTCCTTGAAGAGGAGGGAGCCGCCCGCGAGCGGCTCCCTCCTGACGGTCGTTCGTCCTACGGCGAGACGTGCTCGACGATGACCTCGTTCGAGCCGACCTTCACGCCGTCCGTGGTCATCACGTTGACCGCTCCCAGGAGGACGCGTCCAGTGTCCGGGATGGCGCCTGCCGTCACGGAGCCGGGAGCCGTCCACGACGAGCCGCCGGGGTGCGGCGCGTTCGCGTCGGTCACCGCCACCGAGCCGAGCCCGGGGTTGGCGAAGATGTCGACGTAGTTGTACGTCGTCGACCCTGACGGAACCGAGAAGCCGTCGACCAGCACGAGCCACGTGCCGGCGGCCGGGTTCGCGATCGTGACCGACTCCTCGGAGTCTCCGTCGGCGCTCTGTCCCCTGGGCGTGCGCGTCGCGCACGTCGGGTCGGAGCACTGGAAGACGAAGAGGTCGAGGTCCGCGGCCGGGTCGGACGGTCCGCCGATCGTCGCGCGGAACGAGGTCGAGCCGGCCGGGATGTTGGTCGTGTACTCCTGCTGCGCGTGGTTGGCGATCGTGAACACGCCCCTCCGCGCGCTGCCGAGCGGTGAGCCGACCGCCTGCCCGGTGAACGACGCGAAGTTGTTCTGGAACGAGTACGACCGCGGCAGCGGCACGCCGACCTGTGCCTCGGCGATCACGTCCGGGTTGGGCGTGACCGCGACGCCGAAGAGCGACGCCGTGAGCGTGTACGGCGCCCAGTCCGTGTCGGACGTCCGCCGGGCCTCGACCGTCACCTCCCAGACGCCCTCGTCTGCGCCGTCGACCGTGCGACTGAGCGGGTCACCAGTCGCGCAGCCGGCGACAGGAGGCGCGTAGCAGCTCGTGCTCGCGTTGCTGTCGACACCGAGGCCCCACGGGTGGAAGCGCAGGAAGCGCACCTGCCCTGTTCCCGGGTTGCCGTCGGGGCCGGCGAGGTCGACCTTGAGCACCGGGTCGCCGGCCGGGACGCGGAAGAAGTAGCGATCCACGTGGTTCCGGCCCGCCATACCGGTCTTCGTGACGGTGTAGCCGTTCGCCGCCGTGAAGACGTCGGGTGCGACGACCGTGTTCATCGTCTCGTAGTCGATCCCGTCAGTCGACGAGTTGTCGAGCTGCAGGATTGCGGCGTGGATGCCGCTCGTCCGCGGGTTCACGGTAACGTCGACGTCCGTCGGCACGCCCGGCCTCAGCTGCACGTTGTTCTGCGTGCTGAAGGTGCCGTCGTTGCCGACCCAGCGGAGGTGGTAGAGCACGGGCCGGTTCGGGCCCGAGGTCCGCGTGAACGTGTACGTGCGCGTGTAGCTCTGGCCCGCGGTGACGCCCTCGCGGTCGTAGATGCCCGGGCCGTGGCCCGGATCTGCGAGGAAGTCGCTGAGCAGCGTGTGCACCTCGACCCGGGACGTGATGTTCACCGGCTCGAGACCGTTCCTGAGCAGGCTCCACGCCTGGCCGACATCGATCAGGCCGTTGCCCTGCTCGTTCGCCGTATACCCGGAGATGAACCGCGCGGTCGAGTTCATCGCCATCCGGAGCTGGGAGGGACGCCAGAACATCCCGTGGTGCTGCGCTTTGCCGGCGCTAATCAGCAGAGCCGCTGCGCCGGTGGCCTGAGGTGACGCCATCGACGTGCCGTTCATCATCGCGTAGCCGGGCGGGAGGGTGTACGTCCCGCCGACCGGTGCGCCGTTCTGCCACAGCGGCGTCGAGGAGATCGCCGCGCCGGGCGCGACGATGTTCGGCTTGAACGCGCCGTCCTCGGCCGGGCCCCTCGAGCTGAATGGATGGAGGTTGTCCACGAAGTTGGCATCGGAGCCGTAGTTCCGCTGCCAGGTCTCCTTCGTGATGTACGCGCCGACCGCCATCGCCTTCGACGCGACGGCCGGATCGCCGATCGTGTTCACACCGGGGCCGTCGTTGCCCGCGGAGAAGAACATCTGGACGTCGTTGTCTTCGATCAGGCGGTTGTAGAGCACCACCCGCGTGTTGTTGCCGTCGTTGAGCGCCGGCAGGCCGCCGATGCTCATGTTCACGACGTCGACGTGATCGGTCTCGACGACGTAGATCATGCCCTCGATCAGCGCGTGCGACGTGCAGCCAGCAGTGAAGAGGCAGACGCGCACGACGGCGACCTTCGCCCCGGGGGCAGCGCCGCTCATCTGGCCGCCGAAAAGGCTGTTGCCGGACATGATCCCGGTCACGTGGGTGCCGTGGGCGCCCGAGACGATGCCGATGCCAACGTACGCGTGCGCCGCTGGATCGGTCTGGACAACGAACGGGACGGACTCGCTCACCGGCGTCGCCGGGTTGTCGTGCCCGAAGTGGCCGATGTCGTGGTTGACCTTGTAGTCGGTCATTGACGACTCGTCAGCGAAGCTGTGGTCGTTGTCCGAGTCGACCATGACGTTGTTGTTCGAGTCCTGCCAGAGGATGACGAAGAAGTTGCCGCAGGCACCGTTTCGGTCGAGGTCGGCGCCGCAGCCGATGCCGTACTCGCTCCCGGCGCCGAGTAGGTCCTCCCGCATGCGCGCGAACTTGTATGTGCCGTCCACGGGAACACCTGTGTATGCAGTGGCGAACGCGGTGAATGCACCGCCGACGACGTTCACGGTGCCCGCCGATTGCCGCCACGTCGGGTCGCCGTCCGTAAACGGATCCGTGTAGGTGACCCAGTCGACGATCTTGCGCCGGCCCGTGCTCGTGACGTTGACGACCGGGTTGTCGAGGTCGACTCCGGTGTCGAGGATGCCGATCGTCGTGTCGCGCCCATCCCAGGTCGGGTGGGCGTTGACGAACTGGGCCGCTCCCGTGTCCTTCGTGGGCATGTACGGGTTGACCCGAGGCGTGTCGGCACCCGGAGGAGGCTGAGGCGTCGGGTCCTGCGAGCCCGCCGGCACCGGATCCGGAAGCGGAACGATGGTGTCGACGTTGATCGTCTGGATCCCGCCCAGCCTCGAAGTTTGGTCAGCCTTGCGGATCGGCACGCGCACCCGCATGTAGCCGAGCTTGTCGTTTCGGTACGCGACCGTTCCACCGAGCGCGCGGACGCTCTTCGCGACGTTCTTCGTCCCCTCGCGGGGAGTCGCGATCAGCAGGGAGACGACGCGTACGCCTCGCGCCTCCTGCCGGACGAGCGCGGCCCGGTCCTGTTTCGTGAACTTGCTCTTCGCGCGTTGCGGCGACGACGCCGCGCTCGCGCCGATCACCACGAAGCACGCGATCGTGAGGGCGCCAAGCGATGCGAGGACGCCTCCTCTCAGACGTGACATGCTTCTCCCTTCCCCTTAGTTCCTGCCACAGCAACGCCAATCCACCGGTACTCCGGTGGTCTTGCGGACCCTCCCCCTCGAAGCGATAGATAATTCTCTATCTAGCTGGACATGTCAAGGCTCGCGGCCTTGTCGTGCGGCTCCGCCATCGCCCGGTAGTCGAGCGCTTTGTCGAGCGTTTCCTCATCGACACCGGCCTCGCGGGCCACCTCCCGCAGCGAGCGGCCCGAAGCGGCGGCTTCCTTGACGATCTCGGTCGCCTTGTCGTAGCCGATGTACGGGTTGAGCGCGGTCGCGGCGGAGAGCGTGAGCTCGGCGTAGCGCTCGCAGGTCTCGCGGTTGGCCTCGATGCCGTCGACGCACTTCTCGGCGAAGAGGCGCGCGGCAGCGGAGAGCAGGCGGATCGAGTCGAACAGATTGCGCGCGATCACCGGCACGAAGACGTTCAGCTCGAAATGGCCCTGCAGGCCGCCGACCGTGATCGCCGCGTCGTTTCCGATCACCTGCGCGGCCACCTGCGTGACGACCTCGGGGATGACCGGGTTGACCTTGCCGGGCATGATCGAGCTGCCCTTCTGGAGCTCGGGCAGGGCGATCTCGGCGAGGCCGGCTCTCGGGCCCGACCCCATCAGCCGGAGGTCGTTCGCGATCTTGGTCAGTGAGACGGCGACGACCTTCATCGCGCCTGACGCCTCGACCAGCCCGTCACGCGCGGCCTGGGCCTCGAACGGGTCGGCTGCGGCGAGGATGGTCAGACCCGTTTGCTCGCTCAGCCTGGCACGGACGCGTTCGGCAAACTCGGGATGCGTGTTGAGGCCGGTGCCGACCGCGGTGCCGCCCAACGGGATCTGGCCGACTCGCTCGAGCGTGGCCTCGATGCGGGCGATGCCCTGACGGACCTGCGCCGCGTAACCGCCGAACTCCTGGCCGAGCGTGACCGGGACCGCGTCCATGAGGTGGGTGCGGCCGGACTTGACGACGTCGTCGAACTCGGATGCCTTCGCCTCGAGCGACTGCGCGAGCCGGTCGAGGGCCGGGACGAGGTCGTGCGTCAGCTGCTCGAGCGCGGCGAGGTGCACCGCCGATGGGAAGACGTCGTTCGACGACTGGCCCATGTTCACGTCGTCGTTCGCATGGACGCCCTCGCCGGCGAGCGCCGCGATGACCTCGTTCGCGTTCATGTTCGACGAGGTGCCCGAGCCGGTCTGGAAGACGTCGATCGGGAACTGGTCGTCGAGCTCGCCGTTCGCGATGCGGTCGGCGGCGGCCGCGATGCGCTCGGCCTTCTCCGCGTCGAGGAGTCCGAGGTCGGCGTTCACGCGGGCCGCGGCGGCCTTGATCCGCCCGAGCCAGCGGGCGACGTGCCGGGGAATCGGCTCGCCTGAGACCTGGAAGTTTTCGACCGCTTTCTTCGTCTCGCCACCCCAGAGCTCGTCCATCGAGCCGAGTCTATCTCGGCACATATTCGCCACAGACCGGTGCGACTTTCCGAACTAGGATCGCAGTGGGGAGGAGGCTGGGTGCGCCTTAAACAGGAGTAGCGCGCAAGGCGACGTACTCGACCGACGACTAGACGGTGCGCAGGCGGCGCACGTGGAGGCTCCGCAGCTCGAGCGGCCGGTCGCGAAGCGCGCGGCGCGACTGCTCGCTCAGATCGCCCGGCTGCGCCCAGCCGACGTACCCACAGCGGGGGCACTCGCCGGTCGCAAGATGCGTGTGCGCACCGGCCACGAGCAAGCGACGCTCGCCACAGGCCAGGCACTCGACAGAGCTCGGGGCCATCGCTTGCTGCGATCGGCACGCACTGCGGCCCCTGTGACCCCCGATCGAGGGTTCAGCAGCTCAGTCGGTCGAGTACTTCGGCTGAACCTTCTCGCCGCGGATCTGCGCGATCGCGTTGTTCGCGGCGATCGCCGCCTCGCCCATGCCGATCGTGATCAGCGTGATCTTCCCCGGGTAGCCGGCCACGTCGCCGGCGGCGAACACGAAGGGCACATTCGTCTCCATCGTCATCGGATTGACCTTCAGCTGCCGCTTGCCTTCGAGGTCGATGCCCCACTCGGCGATCGAGCCGAGGTGCGAGACGAATCCGAGCAGCGTGATCAGCGCCTCGCAGTCGTAGCGCTCCATCTCTCCGGTCTTCGTGTTCTCGATCGTGACCGCCTCGATGTCGCCGTCCCCGTGCACTTCGCGAACCTCGTGCGGTGTCAGGATCCGGACTGCGCCCTCATCCTCGAGGCGCTTCGCCTCGTTGACCGACGTCTCGAGCGCGCGGAACCGGTCGCGCCGGTGCACGAGCGTGATCGGAAGATCGGCCGTGTCCTGGAGCCCGAGCGTCCAGTCGAGCGCCGTGTCCCCGCCACCGACGATCACGCACCGCTTGCCGGAGAACTGCGCCTTCTCCCGGACGACGTAGTGCAGGCCACGCCCGAGCCACTCGTCGATCCCCTCGACGCCGAGCCTGCGCGGCTCGAACGCGCCGTGGCCCGCGGTCACGATCATCGCGCGCGACAGGTACGGCCCGCCCGTCTCGGTCGTCAGCGCGTAGATGTCCTCGCCGTTCTGGCTCAACCGCTCGAGGGACTTCGCCTCCTCGCCGAGGATCACCTCGGCTCCGTACTGCAGCCCCTGGTCCACGCAGAGGTCTACGAGCTTCTGGCCGAGGATCTTTGGGTGCCCGGCGACGTCGTAGACGTGCTTCTCCGGGTAGGTCGCGGCGACCTGGCCGCCAAGCTGCTCGAGGCTCTCGACGATCCGGACGGTCGCGTCGCGATGCCCGGCGTAGTAGGCCGCGGAAAGCCCAACGGGCCCCGCGCCGAGAATGGTGATATCGACCAGTCCGTCTTCGCTCACGGCTCGAAATGTAATTGGAGCGATGGGTGTGCTGCAGCGGCGGGGGGCCGCCCGGCGAGCTGCTGGACGGCCCCCTGCATTACCTAGTGCGTCGCGCCGTGCGGCGCCGCACGCCACATGGTTCGCTCGAGGATCGCACGCCCAGCCGTGCTCCTCGCTGAGACGGACGAGCCGAAGAGAACCTCCTGCTGGCACTCCGTTCCGACGGGCGGCAGGTCGAGCGTCTCGATATACGCATTGACTGCATCGTCGATGCAGGCCGAGTTCCCGCCGTACGCCGTGTGACCGTCACCGCGCATCGTCAAGAGGCGCGTATTGCGCAGCTCCGCAGCGGTTCTCTGCCCGCCGCGGTACGGCGTCGCCGGGTCGTAGGTCGTATCGACCACGAGCACCGTCGGCGAGGAGCTCGACGCCCGGAACGGCCCGCGGAAGACGTCGTTCGAGTGGGGGTCGTAGAGCCCGTAGTTCAATTCCGGGTAGCCCGTGTTCCAGAACGTGTGGTCGAACAGTCCCCAGGAGTGGTTTCCGGCATCGAGGTACAGGTCGATGCCGTGGTGCCCGCGGACGCGATCGTACGCCTGGTCGGCGGCGGTGATCAGGAAGTACCGATCGGAGCCGGGGCTGTACGTTCCGTCCGGGTTCCGGCCGTAGAAGGCGTCGGCGAGCAGCCTGAAGCCCGTGCCGTCTCCCGCGTCAGCTTGCTGGAGAGCGTCGACGAGCAACGGCCAGAGCTGCTTTGCGTACATCGCGAGGACGGCGCCTGCGATCATGTCGTCGCCGTCGACGGCCGGGTCACCGCAACAGGCCGGGAGCGGGTTCTGATAAGCGGACGCCACGAGTTGTTCGAATGCGTCGGCCGGATCGTTGCCGCCGAACGCGCACGTGGCCTGATCCGCCGCGCAGGCCTGGAAGAAGCGTGCCAGAGCGCGTTCGAACCCGGCTGACTGC
>Ga0307305_10000527_pt1 | contig 13996 bp, 11 predicted proteins | sample ER_DNA_186_FD_194512 | JGI IMG/M metagenome (GOLD analysis project Ga0307305, IMG submission 194512) | Bulk soil microbial communities from the East River watershed near Crested Butte, Colorado, United States - ER_DNA_186 | ecosystem: Environmental > Terrestrial > Soil > Floodplain | place... | reverse complement strand
TCTGCAGCCGTGCGGAGTGCGCTGGTCTTTAGTGCCTTCGCGGTTACCCTACTGCCGATCCCGCTCACCTACTTGGGGATTCTTCCAGCCTACCGGATGCACGCGTTGTTCCTTCTCTTCTACGTGCCGTTTCTCTGTCTGCTGACACTGTGCTATCTGTTCTACGTTCGAGACTCCCTCGCGCGGGCCATGTTCGCCGACGTGCTGGATCCCGCACCGCCCTCCGACCCTTACTACCGGGACCCACTGGGAAATCGGGTGAAGCGCGGGTCCCGCCATCTCAAAGGTGCACTCCTCGGACTTCTTCCTGTTCTCCTGGTGATCGCCTCCATGTACTGCGTATCACGCTACCTCGCCTCACTCACCGAGTCCGTCGCGCTCGCGACTGAGACGTACGTGGAACGTACGGCCGCGAGCAGGGAGGTCGGGGCCATCGCGGAAGATCGAGGAAGACGCGATAAGAGGCGGCCTATCGAGCCCAGCAGCCCTGGGAAGAAACTCTCGGCGCCGACCGCAGACGTTGCGTCTGATTCTCTTCCGCCGCCATGGGATTCACTGGCAGTTCGGGAATACGTGCTCCGTACAACCAGGATTGACGACATCCCGCGGCTGGTGGAACTCACCGTTTTGTATATGGGAGCGTTCGTGGCCCTGCTGATCGCGGTGACCCTGATGGCGCTCAAGGAGTACGCCAAGGAGGCACTGGGTCTCTCCGAGCACGAGCTGATGTTCGGGCGCTATTATCGCAACGCAGCAGACGAATGATTCTCGTCCGGCTTTCCAGACTGCCAGGGCTTCGTGGAGGATCGCACCAGCTAGGCGAAAGAGGTGGTGGGAGACCCCGCATCTGACGAAGGGGAGTCGGAGTGAGGTAGTATGAAGTTGGTCGCGATCGCATCCGCGACACGCTCCGCGGCGTTACCAGCGCCGTAGGCGTCCGCGACCCACGAGTTCTCTTTCTTCCGCCGGCACTGCTCAGCAACCGTCCTTGCGAGCGTCTCCCGTGCCGCGAGCGGAGGCACTAGCGCGTTGGCTCCGCATTCGACCGTCTCCACCCACTCGGTGTCGCCTCGAAGCGTCACGCACGGCGTCCCCAGCCAATAGGCCTCACGCTGCAGCCCTCCGGAATCGGTCACCACTACCGCCGCGTCACGTGCGGCGGCGATCGTCTCCAGGTAGCCCATCGGAGACCGCACGGAAATCGAGGCCGGAACGCTGCCGAGCAGGCCGAAGCGCTCGAAGGCTTGCCGAGTCCGGGGATGGATCGGGAAGATGACCGGCATCCCTAATCCAGCGAGTCCCTCGATTACCGATTGGAGAGCATCCCCGTCATTGGTAAGAGCGGCTCGATGGATTGTGGCCAGCGCGAACGGCGGACCACCCGCTGGAGGCGGGGTGAGCCGGAGATGTCGAAGGAGGACGTCACGGGCGACATCACCGGTGGTTACTACACTGCCGTGAACCTTCTCGAACACGAGCCGAGATGCGCAGGCTGAGGAGGGTGCGCAGAGCAGGCTTCCGAGGATGTCCACGATCCGGCGGTTTACCTCCTCGGGCAAGTTGGGCTCGCTGGACCGGAGGCCGGCCTCTACGTGCACGAGGGGCAGATCCTCCTTACTGGCGGCCAGAGCGCAGCCGAGGGTGCTATTGGTATCGCCGATCACCAGAACGGCGGCGGGACGATCGCGCCGGAGAATCTCGGCGGTGCGGGTCAGCACCGCCGCCGTCTGGGCGGCGGGGGGCCCCGAGCCGACCTCGAGGAAGTGATCGGGACGGGGGACCTCGAGCTGCTCATAGAGCAGGCCACTCAGCTCGAAGTCGTAATGCTGCCCGGTGTCTATGGTGGTGACCGGCCAGCGGGAGCGTAGCACCCGGAGCAGCACCGAAGCCTTGATGACCTGCGGCCGTGTGCCAAAGCAGAGCGTGAGCATCACGATGCCGCTGTCAGGTCGCACACGACGATCTCGGGATCGGCGAACAGACGGAGTGGCAACACGACGCAGCCCACACCCACGCTGACGACCAGCGTGCGACTCTCTCCGATGCTGAAACGACCACGGGCATACCGGCGAGACAAGCGACCGTGCGGCACGACGATCGGAACGCCGCCTGGAAGCGCGAGTTGGCCCCCATGGGTATGACCGCACAAGGCCAGATCAAAGCGCTCCCTCCCCAAGTCGAGTAAACCAGACGGAGCGTGCATGAGTACGATGCGCACCCCTTCGGCGCCGGTCAGCGCCGCAGCCGCATCCGGACGACCGTATCCGTGATCGTCGAGTCCGCAGATCCACACGTGCTGGAAAGGTGGCCCGAGCCGAACACTACGGTTGGTCAGAACCCGGATCTTCGCTGCTTCCAGGGTCCGGGCGATGTAGGGGCCATCGGACCACCAGTCGTGATTACCCAGGACGGCGAAGCGCCCGAAGGGAGCAGGGATGCTGCCGAGCTCGTGAGCCAACCAGTCGATCTCGGAAGGCAGCCGCGTGACGAAGTCCCCGCCGAGGAGAAGAACGTCGGGCGCTGCGGCACGCAAGGCGGCGCAAGCGGCCCGCAGGACGGTGGGATCCGTAGTGGGCCCGGCATGGAAGTCCGAGGCGAAGGCAAGGGTGAGCGTGGGCATGGGCCCGGCGCCATTGTTGACCGGAATCGAATGCCGGATCGTCTTCACCTGCGGCCGGACGCCCACTCCGCGGGCCAGACGCACCGGCCAATTACTCCAATACAAGAGGGCTTCCAGACGAACGCTAAAGTGACCGGTTCTTGAGCGTGACTGGCTCATGGGCTCCATCATCACGGAATCTGGACGCCGGTCATCTCCGCTCTGACAGCACCGGCTGTCCGAGAAGGTACAGCCCCACGTTGGGTCCGGAAACGGGGAGGCCTGTTCTCGACGTAAATCCTCGGCTTTCCGCCGAAATTCCCCTCTTGCGGTAATCAGAATTGGGGGTAACGTATCCAAAGGCGCACCGACCAGCCGCAGCTGGGTTTGGCCTCTGGCGTACCAGCGGGACCAGCCGAGGCGCCCATGTTTTTTTGATCAGTTTCATTTCCGACCAGCAGCCTCCAAAGAATGAGTCGCTCAAGAGGGTCTACCGATCTGGCTCAGACCGCTCCGACCAGCGGGCTGCGGCTGCGCCCTGCCGCTGCTACTACTCTCGACTCAAATGCGCCAGCCAAGAGCCATCGGGCCAACGTGCTCACTATTGCGCTGGAGGACTACTACCGCGCCGCCTCGTTCCGGCGGTGGATCCGGGAGGAGACCTGGTACCGTTTCGAGGATCGGCTCGCGCAGAGTACCCGGAGAGCCCTCGACCTCCTCGACCGATGCGGAGCGCGCGCCACATTCTTTGTCGGGTGGGGAACCGCCCAATCCGCGCCGGACCTGGTGCGCGAAGTGGCCAGCCGAGGACACGAGATCGCCAGTCGCGGCAGCTACACGGGGTCGCTACCTGAGGTCGGTCCAGAGAAGTTCCGAGAGGACGCGATCCGCTGCCGGGAGCGGCTCGAGGAGGTGACCGGGCGGCGGGTAGTAGGGTTTCGGGTGGCGAGTGATTGGCTTGCCCTCGAGGATCTGTGGGTGCTCGACGTCCTGGCCGAGAGCGGCTATTTGTACGATTCCAGCATCCAGCCGGCGCTGGGGACCAATGTGGCCAAGGTGCTGCGGCGATACCAACGCAGTCGGGCACGCGTCTCCCACCCCTTCTTCCACGAGGTCCCAGTCTCCTCCCTTGCGGTCCTCGGTTTGGACGTACCCATCGCCGACGGCGAATCGCTCAGGCACTTTCCTAACAGGTGGATACGGAGCGCGGTGGCGCATTGGCACCGGCATCATTCCGAACCCTTCGTTACGCACTTTCGGACCTGGGAGCTCGATCCCGAGCAGCCGCGGATCAATGCTGGACCCCTCGCGGCGAGGATCCGCCATTACCGGAATCTGGACCGAATGCCCGGTCTCTTGGAGAGGTTCCTGGCCAACTATCGCTTCACCGGCGTGGCGGAGCACTTGGGTCTCGAGCTTGCCGAGGCGCCTTGTCCGACTAAGAATGCCGAATCACCACTGCACAGTCCACCCCTTTTACCGGGGGAGCTCGACGCGCCTGGGGCAGAAGTACCTCCTACGAACTCGTGGGGACCCAAGCCGGTCACCGTGGTTGTGCCCTGCTTTAACGAGAGCCAGTCGCTGCGATACCTCAACAATACGCTCCGGAGCGTAGCCAACGCGTTTCGTGATGATTACGCGTTCACGTTCGTCTTCGTGGATGACGGGAGCACCGACGCCACCTGGAAAACCCTGGAGGAACTATTCGGGGCGCGGACCGACTGTCGACTGGTGCGGCATGAGCGCAATCGAGGCGTGGGGCGCGCGATCCAGACTGGTATTCGTCACGCCGAGACTCCGATCGTCTGTTCGATCGACTGCGATTGCACCTACGACCCCCATGAGCTGGGTCGGATGATCCCGCTCCTCACCGACGGGGTGGACCTGGTGACGGCTTCGCCTTACCACCCGGCCGGTCATGTGAGAAACGTTCCGAGCTGGAGACTCTTTCTTTCCAGAGGTCTTTCCCGACTCTACCGTCTGGTGCTCCACCAAAAGCTCTTCACCTATACCAGTTGCTTCCGCGTCTATCGCAAGCAGAGCGCCGCGACCCTCGAGCTCCAGCACCCCGGATTCCTCGGGGTCGCCGAACTGCTTGCCCGGGTCGACCTGGCTGGGCATCGAGTGGTCGAGTTTCCCGCCACGCTTGAGGTCCGGGTGCTCGGCCGTTCCAAGATGAAGATCTTCTGGACCATCACCGGCCACCTGGCCTTGCTCGCCGTTCTTATCCGCCTGCGGCTCCGCCGACGGCAGGCGTTGCTTCGCGCGAGAGCCCGGTCGTGACGCCTCCTATGGCGGGGTTCGAGATGCTTACGATGTCCGCGCGGCGCTGTACCGACATTGGCTTGCCTCTGGCCGTTTTGGACTGCATAATCTCGTGGGACGGCTCGCCGAACCTGCCGGATTCTCTCCTGGCAGATCAGGACGGAAAAATGACCTCTCAGCGGCGCCCGCAGTGAGAACCTCACGCGTGCGAAATGCTCGACATGCCTGACCTCAATAGCGGCGGGATCTTGGAGTATCGAGACACCTTGGAGTCCTCACCTCCACGGCCGGTCGTAGATGAAGGTTGCTCGGCCCCATCCGAGGGGGGCGATCGCTTAAAGGATACGCCGGTACGAGACGTCGCTATCGTGGGTGGGGGCATCCTGGGGATGACCTTAGCACTGCGATTGCAGAATGAAGGAATACGCGTCACCCTGATCGAGGCAGCGCCGGTCACAGGCGGCCTCACCCAGTCACAGACGATTGGCGGTTTTACTTGGGACCGTTTCTACCACGTCATCCTGCGGTCGGACCTTCACCTCCAAGCACTGTTGCAGGAGCTGGGCCTTACCCACCTGTTGCGTTGGGCTACTACTCGGACCGGGTTCTACATCGAAGGTGATCTCCACTCGCTCTCGGATACGATGGACTTCGTACGATTTCCGCCCCTGTCGGCGAGTGACAAGATCAGGCTGGCCGCTACGATTCTGTACGCCTCGCGGATCAGGAATTGGCAGCGGCTCGAACGAATATCGGTTACCGACTGGCTCTGTCGGCTCTCCGGCGAGCGCACTTTCAAGCGGGTGTGGCTCCCCCTGCTGAGGAGCAAGCTGGGCGAGAACTACCGGCAGACCAGCGCGGCCTTCATCTGGGCAATCATTGCCCGCATGTATGCGGCCCGCCGCTCGGGGCTCAAACGAGAGATGTTCGGCTACGTTCAGGGTGGTTACAGCACCATCCTGCAGGCTTTTCGGACCCGTCTCGAGCGACTCCGTGTGCGGACCCTCGCCGGTCGGCCCGTCACCGGCGTCGGAAACCTCGCCGATCGGGTGGAAGTGCGCCTGGCTGGCGGTGGGACTTACTGCTTCGACCGCGTGGTGCTCACCGTGCCGTGTGGCCAGGTGCTCGCCCTTTGCCCGGAGTTGTCGGACCCCGAGCGGGAGCGATTGACCAGCGTTGTTTACCAGGGCATCGTGTGCGCCTCTCTTCTGCTACGTAAGCCCCTCGCCGACTTCTACATCACCAATATCACGGACTCCCGGGTGCCGTTCACCGGAGTGATCGAGATGAGCGCGCTGGTCGACCCTGCGGTTTTTGGAGGGAACGCGCTCGTCTACCTGCCGAGGTACTTGACCCAGAGCGACCCTATCTGGCAGAAGACCGACGCGGACATCCGAGAGACCTTTGTGGCCGCGCTGGAGCGGATGTACCCGGGTTTCGATCGGCGCGACGTGCTCGCGTTCCAGGTGGCAAGAGTGCGGGAGATGCTGGCTGTATCGACGCTGCATTACTCCGAGCGCTCGCGACCACCCCTCCGCACCTCGCTGCCCAACGTTTTTGTTGTCAACTCGGCCCAGATCGCAAACGGTACCCTGAACGTCAACGAGACCGTTGCCCTGGCGAATTCGAGTGCGGAAGAACTGCGACATCTCTTTGCTGAGGCGGCCGGTAGCCCAGTGAGGCGGCCATGACCGCCGACAAGCCGCTCGCCAGCGTCTCGCTGGATCTGGACGATCAGTGGACGTACCTCCGGACCCGGGGGGACCCAGGATGGGAGACCGCGCCCTCGTATATCCCGACCTTCGTGCCGCTCGCGCTCGACCTGTTCGACGAATTGGACCTCCGGATCACCATGTTCGTCGTCGGCGCCGACGCCGTTCGGACCGCCAACATGCCTTACCTCCGGGCGATCGCGGAGCGAGGGCACGAAATAGGCAATCACTCCTTCTCCCATGAATGCTGGATGCACCTGCACACCGCCACCCAGCTCGAAGACGAGATCGCCCGTTCAGAGGAGGCGATCCTCGACGCAAGCGGCCAGCGCCCGAGGGGCTTCCGCGGACCAGGGTTCAGCTGGTCGCCTGAGCTGCTGGAGGTCCTGGGCCGACGGGAGTACCTGTACGACGCGTCGACTCTTCCTACCTTCCTGGGCCCCGTCGCCCGGTGGTACTTCCTCGCGCGATCGGGGCTGAGCCCCGAGGAGCGGAGGCGTCGGGGAGCGCTCTACGGCACCTTCCGAGATGGCTTGCGCCCGCTTCGCCCGTATCGCTGGCAGCTGCGGAGTGGGTCTCACCTTCTCGAGATTCCCATCACCACGTTCCCGTTGATCAGGCTGCCGTTCCACATGAGCTACCTCCTGTACCTCGGTGGCATCTCGCACAGCTTGATGCTCGCCTACCTCCGGTGCGCCATCCGCGCGTGTCGGGTCATGGGTGTGCAGCCGAGCTTCCTCCTGCACCCGCTGGACTTCCTTGGCCTCGAGCAGGCGCCCCGGCTCTCGTTCTTTCCCGGCATGGCCATGTCAGGGGAGCGAAAGCGCAACTTGGTTGTCCGGGCGCTCCAGGTTCTGGGAGAGTCGTTTCGATTGGTTCCCATGGAACACCATGCGGATGCAATTCGCGCTGCCGCCCAACTGCCGGAGCGCGTCCTTGCTTACGCATAAAATCTCGAAAAGGATGGCGGCAATGAAGCGACATGAGTCGATGCGGGCGCTGGTCATTGGGTCGGAGGGGAATATCGGCAAGCCGCTCGTCTCCTACCTCAAGAGCATGGGTTACGCCGTCCTCGAGTCCGACATCCGGCCTCGCTTGCGCCCGGGCTACGTGGTGGCGGACATCACCCATCCCTTGGATTTGCTGCCCGCCTTCGACTGGGGCCCGGATGTCGTATTCCTCCTCGCGGCCGTGGTGGGACGCACAACCGCGGAGCAGGCCGGCTCCCTGGCCATGGCGACCAATGTCGCCGGCATCAACAACGTGCTGCAGCTCTGCAAGCGCGCCGAGTGCATGTGCGTGTTCATCTCGACATCCGAGATCTACGGGCCCGCTTCCGAGTCCATGGATGAAACAGCAGTGCCTCAGCCCGCCAACCGATACGGCCTCAGCAAGTGGCTGGCAGAGCAGATGGTCGACTACGAGGTGCGCACCTCGGGCCTGCGCGCGGTTACTGTCCGGCCCTGCATGGTGTACGATGAAATGGAAGATGTTGGGGAGCACCGTTCGGCAATGATTCGCTTTGCCTCCAACCTCGCACACGGCCGCCCGATCGAGGTTCACCGCGGCAGCGCGCGGAGCTGGCTGCACGTCTCCGATGCCGTCCGCGCGATCGAGGCTGCTGCCCGGGTGGAGTCACACGCCGTCATCAACATCGGCCATCCGGAGGTCGTCCCCATGATCGAGCTCGCCGAGAATATACGCATCGAGCTCGGGGCCGACACCAGTCTGGTCAGCACCGTACCGCCGCCACGCGACGTCACGCTGGTCAAGCGCCCCTCGCTCGAGCGGCAATGCTCGCTCCTTGGGTTCGAGCCCCATATGGACCTTCAGGAAGGAGTGCGAAGGGTCTGCACGGTGCAGCGGAGACTCGCGGCCTCTGCCGCCCGAACCAGCGCCGCCCGGGAGGCGCCGGTCTCGACTCCGGGGATCGGCGAGCTCGGCGATGGAGCCCGGCCAGTGCTGGCTTCGGCTGAACCCCGGCAGCAGAAGATGGGGAGCGCCAGGTAATGCCCCAGCAGTCATCAGCTGCCGAAACGCCCCCCGCCCCTCGGTCACGTGCAGCATCACGTTTCGAGACCGATAGCGAGGCGACGTCGGCGGAGGACAGCTTGAGCGCTATTGGGCGCAGCCTGCCGGACAGCATCGACCGGAGCCAGCCGCTTGCTCTGGTGTCGCAGCTGTGTTGTTTGTGCAAGAGTGATGACGCTGACCCGGTAGGCGTTGGCGAAGATTTCGAGCATCGGTCCGGCCCCGACACGTTCCTGGCCATGCGCTGCCGCACGTGCGGGGTAGTCTATCTGAAGCTCCGGCCGGCCATGTCCGAGCTGTCGCGGATCTACCCACCGGAGTACCACGCTTTCAACTTCTCCGAGCAGCGATTCGGTCTGGTCTACCGGATCCGTCGCCGGCTGGAGGCCCATCGCCTCCTGCAATGGTGCCGCGGCATCGGGCCCATCGCGCGCATCCTCGACGTGGGCTGCGGAGACGGGTTTCACCTGCGGCTGTTGCGCGACTTCGGTGCCCCCGGGTGGGAGCTCGAAGGGGTGGACAGCAGCATAGACGCGGTAGGCGCGGCGAGGGCTCACCGCCTGACCGTCCATCATGGGACCGTGCAGGAGCTGTCCCTTCCGCGGGCGCAGTACGATCTGGTCCTGCTAATCATGACCATCGAGCACGTGAACGATCCGGTAGCCGTGCTAACCGCAATCCGGTCGCTGCTCCGGCCGGGCGGCCGGGTTGTCGTGATCACCGACAACACGGCCACGTGGAGCTTCCGCCTCGCGGGCGGGCGGTATTGGGGCGGATACCACTTTCCGCGGCACTGGTACCTCTTCGAGCGGCAGAGCCTCAGGCGCCTGGCCGACGGTGTCGGCCTCGAGGTCCAGGACATGACGACCCTCCTGACACCCCTGAACTGGCTCTACTCCATTCACAATGCGCTGGTCGACTGGCGGGCGCCTTCCTGGCTAGTCAACCGCTTCACCATGCGATCCTGGGGCGCGCTGAGTCTCTTCACCCTATTCGACGGTCTGCAGCAGCTCGCCGGCCGCGGAGGGATCTTGCAGGGCATCTTCCAACGGCCCGCAGAGCCCGACCGCGCCGGAGCGAGAAACCATGGGCCCGAGTGAGCGCCGGCCGGTGGCCATCCTCGGAGCCGGGCTTGCCGGGGTAACCGCGGCTGTCGCGCTACGCCAACGGGGGATACCGGTTCGGCTGTATGAGGCCGGAAAGCGGATAGCGGGGCTGGCCGCCAGCTTCCACGACAAGGACGGTTTCACCAATGACTTCGGCGCGCACTTCATCACCAACCGTCTCGCTGCGGCCGTAGGCGTCGGGGCGTGCTGCCGGGACGTGCGGCACTATGGCGAGGCCGTGCTGCTCCGGGGCAAGGTCTACAGCTATCCACTCGGCCTGATGCGGAACCCGCGGTTCTTGCTGAGCGGAATCGCGGGTCGGCTGACTGGAGGGCGGACCCCGAGTCCTCCCCGCTCGGTGGCCGAGTGGTTCCGCGCCGCGTTCGGTGCCGCGCTAGCGAAGGATGTGGCCATTCCGTTGATCGAGGCCTGGTCCGGCGTGAGCGCGGACTTGCTCGCACCTACCGCCGTGAGCGAGAAGCTTCAGCATGGTATCTCCCGTACCCTCTGGCTGAGGCTGGCGGGGCAACTTACCCGCCGGGCGGTAGCGAACGGTTACAGCCACGAAATGCCGGAGCGCCCCAGCGTGTGGCACGTCTACCCTGTGGGCGGTGTCAGCGTTCTGGTACAGCGGCTCGCTGACGGGCTGGGAGATGCCATCCAGCTCGAATCACCCATCGAGGGGATTGTGGTGGATTCAGGAAGGGCGGTCGCGGTACGGGTCCATGGCCGGGAAGAGGAGGTGGCTGCAGTGATCAGCACGGCGCCCTGCCATGTGCTCCCGCGCATCACGGTGGGCAGCGACGCGCTCCAGCCTCTGGCCCGGTTCCGCTTCCGCCCCATGGTATTCGTCAACTTGCGGCTGCGCGGGCGCGGACTCCTTCCGGACACGGTGCTCTGGACCCCCGAAAAGGACTTCCCCTTCTTCCGGGTCACGGAGACTACCCGATCCATGCCTTGGCTGGCTCCGCCTGGCAAAACGCTGCTAACGGTCGATTTGGGGTGTGAGGCGCAGGACCCTACCTGGTCGATGCCCGACGATCGGCTTGCCGCCACCTGCGTGGAAGCGCTTGCGCCGATCATCCCCGACATCCGGCAGCGGTTCCTAGGAGCCCAGGTGCTCCGCACTCCGATCGCGTACCCTCTGTTTCTGAATGAATACGAGACTGACCGGCTCCGCTTGAAGCAGTCAACGGGAGTAGAGGGTCTCTACAGCATCGGACGGAATGGCGAGTTCGCGCACATCCTGATGGAAGACGTGTACTGGCGCACCCTGGCGCGGGTGCGTCAGGTAGCGCGGGACCTCCAGGCGGCAAGCTGAGGCGAATGTGACCCCGATTCGGCCACCATCACTGTTTACCCCCGTTCGCATTGGCGGTTGTGCCCTCGCCAATCGGATCGTGATGGCACCGATGACGCGCAGTCGGGCCGGGGCGGGGAACGTACCCAGCCCGCTCGCGGCCGCCTATTACGCGCAGCGGGCCAGCGCCGGCCTGATCATCACCGAGGCAACCCAAGTCGCTCCTGAGGGCGGGTACCCCGATACGCCCGGCATCTACAACAAGGCACAGGCCGCCGGCTGGCGCCCGGCAACCGCCGCAGTCCACTCTATGGGCGGCCGCATCTTCCTGCAGCTGTGGCATGCGGGCCGAGTGTCGCACCCTTTCATGCATCCCGAGGGCGCGGTGCCGGTAGGGCCTTCGGCTATCGCGCCCGAAGGGCAGCTCTTCACCGCCAAAGGCATGCAGCGGTTCGCGACTCCCCGCCCCCTGGAGACTCGGGAGGTCCCGCGGATAGTGGAACAGTTCGCGCGCGGCGCCAGGCTCGCCCTGGAGGCAGGCTTCGACGGGGTAGATCTGCACGCCGCCAACGGCTACCTGATCGACCAGTTCCTGCGCGACGGTTCGAATGTGCGCACGGATGCTTATGGCGGATCGGCCGTGAACCGTGCCCGGTTCCTGCTCGAGGTGGTGAGCGCTGTGGGCGCCGTGTGGGGACCCGCCCGGGTCGGGGTGCGGCTATCTCCACTCGATCCGCACAACAGGATGCACGACAGCAATCCCCTGGAGACGTTCGGCTACGTCGCCGACGCCCTTGGAAAGACGGGGGTTGGTTACCTGCACGTGGTGGAGCCGGCCCCGGGTCACCCCATGGCGACATCAGCGGGGCACCGGCTCCTCCAGATCCTTCGCGCCGCCTTCCCCGGCCCGCTCATCGTCGACGGTGGCCGGGACCGGCTCTCGGCCGAGGCCGCGCTCGCCGCCGCGAACGCAGATCTCGTGGCTCTCGCCACGCCTTTCATCGCGAACCCTGACCTGGTCGAGCGACTCACCCGTGGGCTGCCGCTGGCGTCGCCCGACCGAAGCACGTATTACGCCGGGGGAGAGCGTGGCTACATCGACTATCCTCCCTATGAGGCCCGATCAGCCTCATCGCTCGCGGCCCAGGCCTGACCCCCGTCCCTGGTACAACTCGATGCCTGGAAAGGTCGCCCGCAGAACAAGGTGAGCGCGTTCACGGAGCTCATTGAGTAGCCGCCCCTTCGGATCCCCGTGGAACGTTCGAGTGTAGACCAGCCAAAACGAACTGTCCACCTGATCCTTGGTCTGAATCAGACTGAGTGCGGCGCCGAGGTCAGCCGACGTGTATACGCTGGGTAGCGCCCCCAGCTCTCGCGTTCCTCTCAAGTAGTAGGCCAGGGGACCGGCCATATAGCCGGGTGTCACAAACACCGGTTGCGCGGGATCTACCTGGGCCGCCAGATAGCGGGCAGCTTCCCGGGTGTCCTCGTTCATGTAGCGTACGTCGAACTGACGCCTGAAGATCGACACCATTGCGAGGCTGACGACCACGCCCGCGGCGAGCGCCGTGGGCCACCGGGCACGGCCTCGCACCACTCCCAGAGCGAGCAGCGCGAGAAGGGGGATTGCGCACCAAGCCACATACCGCACCCGGAAGCCCGCGGAGAGCGCACCCAAGGTGACGCACATGGCCAGCGGGACGGCGATCAGCAGAATGAGGCGCCAAGCGGTCGGCCGGCTTTTTCCATCCTTTAGTGCGAGCCAAATGAGATAGGCGCAGGCCAGGCCAGGCGCGGCCGCCCACGGGATGGTCTCTCGGATCGCATCCATGGCAGTTACGGTGTGAAGCTCCCGCAACGAGGGGCCCACACTGTGTCCAGCAACGAAAGAAAAGAGCGCATATGCGAGAGTGCCCAGATTGACGCTGTGCTGAGCCTCGGGCCACGCCATTTGGGCGCTGACGTCTGCGCGCGCGAGCCATGCGCAGGGAAGCGCAAGAACGGCTATGCCAGCGTGAGTGAGAGCCAGGCGCCGAAATCGGACCCAGTGTGATGGTTCGACCGCGACAATAGCGGCGAGCGCTACCAGCAGCAGGGCGAAAGCGTAGTGGGTGTAGAGCCCTGCTACTACCGACGCACCGTAGCAGACCCAATCACGGGGCTGGTCGGTGGCTCGGGCCCGAAAGAAGAGCCAGATTGCCAGGGCGGCGCATAGGAAATAGAGCCCGTAGGCCCTGCCCTCCTGGGAGTACCAGATGTGAAGGGGGGAGATCGCCAACAGCAGCGCGCTGGCCCATCCGACTAGCGGTCCCCCGACCCGACGGCCTAGTTTCCACATCGCCAACACGGTCAGCAGGCTGACGGCCACTGATAGCCAGCGTGCCGACCTATCGCTCCCAAAAACCGGCAGCCACCAGTGCAGCAGGATATGAAAAAGCGGAGGAAAGCCGTCAGCCGTCACTATGATGGCGCCGAGGGACTGTTTCGCGATGGTAAGGTCGGTCACCTCGTCCATGGTGAGGCTCTGGGTCTGCAGGCCCCACACTCGAAGCGCCAGCGCCACGGCCAGGATTGCCGGCAATGCACCGCGAGCGACGCGAGACCCGGCCTGGACTTCGTACCGGCGGGACTCACCCGTGAGATTCATGCGTGACGCTCCAAGGAGTACCGGAACACGAGTCGGTCATCGTCCCAGCGCTGAAGCGCCTGGACACAGGCTAAGGCGGTGTTCAGCGGTGGAAACCGGGGCACGGTCTAACCTCGAAACCAAATGATCACCGTCAAGGTTGGTCGGTATATCTAGTTGCCGCAAGCACCGGTCTTGATGAGTGAAGATCAAATGATGATTGAGGTAAGCACCATTCTAAGACTTCTTGGAGTCGATCATGATGAATCTTACAAGAAGACAAGCACTCTACATCGGACTTGTTCCTCTCGCCATTTGCGTCATGCCCCGAACAGTGGCAACAGCTCTCGGGGTCGG
>Ga0307305_10000523_pt1 | contig 14033 bp, 11 predicted proteins | sample ER_DNA_186_FD_194512 | JGI IMG/M metagenome (GOLD analysis project Ga0307305, IMG submission 194512) | Bulk soil microbial communities from the East River watershed near Crested Butte, Colorado, United States - ER_DNA_186 | ecosystem: Environmental > Terrestrial > Soil > Floodplain | place... | reverse complement strand
CTTCCGGTACGCCAACGCGCACGGCGGCGTCAACCACCGGAAGATCCGCTACATCATCAAGGACGATCAGTACGACCCCGCGCAGACGATGGACAAGACCCGGGAGCTCGTCGAGCAGGATCACGTCTTCGCGATCTTCAACAGCCTGGGGACCGAGCACAACCTCGCCACGCGCCCGTACCTGAACGCGATCAAGGTGCCGCAGCTGTTCGTCGCCAGCGGCGCCACGACCTGGGGCAAGGACTCCAAGCAGTGGCCGTGGACGATCGGCTACCAGCCGAACTACCGCGCCGAGGGGACGATCTACGGCCGCTACATCGCGAAGACGGCGCCGAAGTCGCGCATCGGCGTCCTTTCCCAGAACGATGACTACGGCAAGGATCTGCTCGCCGGCCTGCGCAACGGGCTCGGCAAGAGGGCGAAGCTGATCGTCTCGACCCAGAACTACAACGTCGACGATCCCGACGTCCAGTCGCAGATCGCAAAGCTGAAGTCGGCTAAGGCGAACACGCTGGCGCTCTTCGCGACGCCGAAGTTCGCGATCCAGGCTTACCGCTACGCCTTCCAGCTCGGCTGGAAGCCGAAGGTCTACATCAACACCGTCTCGAGCGCGTCGAACACCATGGCCTTCGCGGTCCTGGCGTCGAGCAAGAAGCAGACCGAAGGCACGATCTCGATCGTCTTCCTCAAGGACCCGACCGACCCGCGCTGGGCGAAGGACCGCGGGATGAAGCTCTACCGGACGATCATGAAGAAGTTTAAGGGGACGAACCCGAACGATGTCTACAACGTCTACGGGATGTCCGTCGCGCACACCTTCGTGGCCGCGCTCAAGAAGGCGGGCAAGAACCCGACGCGCGACAGCATCATGCGCGCGGCCCGGCACCTGACGATCCGGAACGATCCGTTCCTGCTGCCCGGCGTCGTCGTGCGGACGACCCCGAGCGACGGCTTTCCGCTCGACCAGGCCCGCCTCGAGCGCTTCCATAATGGACGGTGGCGGAGCTTCGGCGGGTTGTTCCGTGTGCGGTAAGCCTCTGATCTGAAACACTTCCCGGGCGGCGTGCACGGCGTGGTCCGTGGCTCCGCGACAGTCCATGGGGTCAAAAGGGGAGAGACCATGAAAAGACTGATTCCAGCGACGGCGGTCCTCGCCGTGCTGGTCGTGATGATCGTGGCCCAGGCCGCAGGTACGGGAGAGCCGACACCGACGACACCGTCAACTGCGACGCCTCGGTGGGTTACCCACGCCGCGCGCTACTCGGGCGGCCTCTCGGGCACCGTCCGCGCGGTCTACGCGGCCCAAGGTCAGAACGGCGGAGCGAGTGCCGCCGCGAGGGCGGGCGCCAAGGCGCACGTCCCGGACAACAACGTCCAGATGAACGACGACAGCTATCCGCCGTTGCCACAGAACGAGACCGCGGTCGCGTACAACGTGACCGACCCGCGGGTCGCGGTCGCTGCGGCGAACGACTACGTCAGCGGTGGCGTCGTGGTGATGCGGACGTCTGACAGCGGCCGGAACTGGGCGAGCACCCGGATCACCCCCCAGTTCGCCGGCACCCGGGACTTCTGCAACGGCGGCGACCCGGGCGTTGCGTACAGCCGGCGGGACCACGCGTTCTACCTCTCGCAGCTGTGCTTCTTCCGCGCGTTGCCGTTCTCGGAGGTGCAGGTCTACAAGTCCGTCGACGGCGGCGCGACCTGGACTCCCGGGCGTCAGGCTGCGCGTGCGGCGTCCAACTTCGACTATTCGACGGGCGATGTCGACACCTCGATCTTCAACGACAAGGAGCTCATCGCCGTCGACAACACCCCGAGCAGCCCGCACTACGGGCGGATCTACGTGACCTACACGAAGTTCCACATCCAGCCGGACGGGTTCAGCGACTACTGCCCGATCCAGCTCTCCTACACGGACTCGATCCCAACCACCAATCCCGCGCTGACAACCTGGTCGCACACGGCCGTTCAGCCCGACAACCCCGGCGGTGACGGCACGGGCTCGTCGGCAGACCAGTTCAGCGACCCCGTGGTCGAGACGAACGGTACGCTCGATATCGGGTTCGTCTCCGAAGACTGCAACGACTCCTACGATCCGCACCTGCTCTTCCAGAAGTCGACCGACGGAGGACAGACATTCCTCCCGAGCGCCGTGCAGATCGACAAGGCGGGGCAGTACGCGGACTTCCTGGACGCGGGGCTCGACGACACCCTGCCGCCCACGCACTTCCGGGCGCCCAACACGCCGTCCCTCGCCTATAGCCCGCAGACCGGCAAGCTGTTGTTCGTCTACCAGAACAACATCAACCGGCCGACCTCTCAGGCGGACATCTCCTACCAGACCTCCGCCGACGGTGGACTGCACTGGTCGGACGCGGCGTTCCTCTCAACCAATTCATCCGGCCAGCCCGCCGTCAACGACCAGTTCTTCCCGTGGGCCGCATCGGATGAAGACGGGCGCTTCTATGTGATCTGGTTCGACCGCCGGCTCGACCCCGCCAACGTGCGGATCAACACCTGGCAGGCGGTGTCGAACAACGACGCGGCGAGCTTCGCCAGCGCCAAGATCAGCAGCACCGACTGGGACCCGAACCTGGGGTTCTTCACCAGCGGCGCGTTCATCGGCGACTACAACGGGCTCGCGGCCAGCACCCACGCCGTGTACGCGGTGTGGACCGACGGGCGGAACGACGCCATCGGCGAGACCGGCATCGGCGAGACGGACATCTTCACCAAGTTCCAGAAGAATCCGTAGCCGCACTCTCGCAAGCAGTCGTGGCCCGGGCCTAGCGCCCGGGCCACGATGCCTTAGCCGGCGAACGTTGGCTCCGGGGCCGGAGCCCTCACGATCTCGCGGCGGCGGACCGGCAGCAGGCTGATCACCATGATCGTCACCGCGACGCCGATCCACTGCGTCCAGCGCAGCGACGAGTCGAAGACGTAGATCCCGACCAGCGACGCGGTGACCGGGAAGGCGAGCTCGCCCAGCGCCGCCAGCAGGGCCGGTGTGCGGCGGAGGCCGTAGTAGTAGAGGCCGAGCGCGAACAGGCCGGTGACCAGGGCGAGGACGGCGATCCAGAAGCTGTCGTGAGCGTTGGAGTACGCGGCGGCGCCGACGATCGGCAGTACGCAGGCGCTTGCGAGCAGGCCGAAGGCGAAGCGCACCGTTGTCACGTGCTCGAACGCGAGCCGCCTCCCCAGCAGCCGGCCGAGGACGGTGCCCATGCCCCAGAGCGCGGCTGCCGCTAGCGTCTCGGCGATCGGGGTCAGACCCCGGGCATGTGGGTCGAGCGGGTGGGGGAGGGCGATCAGCCAGATCCCCGCGAGCGCCGGTAGGAGGAACCAGGCGAACCCGGGCCGCGGCTGCTCGCGTAGGACGATCCAGGCGCCGACGACGGCGATCAGCGGCTGCGCCTTCTGCAGGACGACGACGGTGATGAAGTCGCCGTGGAAGAGCGCCTTCGTGAAAAGGATCGTCGCGATTGCGGACGCCCCTGCGCCGACGGCGATTCCCGCGGCGATGTAGGCGGGGCCGGCGCGATAGAGCGCGACCAGCGCGGGGATCAGCAGCGGCAGCGTCAGGGCGACGAGGACGACGTGCTCGCCGAAGACGATCGTGTAGGCCGTGGTCGAGTCGGAGAGCGGCTTGCGGATCAAGCCGTCGAGCCCCCACATCATGGCCGCGATGCTGACGAGCACGACCCCCGGGATCCGGTCCAGGCGCGCCATCGATTTGAGCCTAGTCGCTCGCCTCTTCGTGGCGGAGAACGTCGTGGAGGCTCTCGCGGCGGCGGATCAGGCGCGCCTTCCCGTCGGCTACCAGCACCGTTGCAGGGCGCGGCACCGCGTTGTAGTTCGAGCCCATGCCTAGGGTGTAGGCGCCCGTTCCTGGCACCGCGAGCAGGTCGCCCCGGTGCGGCTCGGGCAGCGCGACGCTCTCGATCAGGACGTCTCCGGACTCGCAGTGCTTGCCGCACACCGTGTAGCTCCCGGTCGGTGCCTCGTCCGCGCGGTTCGCGAGCAACGCGCTGTAGCGGGCGCCGTAGAGCTGGGGGCGCGGGTTGTCGGACATGCCGCCGTCGATCGCGACGTAGGTCGTCGTCTCTGAGGCGCGCTTGACGACGCCGACGCGGTACAGCGTCACGCCGGCACGCCCAACGAGTGAACGGCCAGGTTCGAGGATCAGCTGAGGGCGAGTGATGCCGTGCTGCTCGAGGCGCTCGATAAGAGTCGCGACAAAACCTGCGATCGGCGGCGCCTGGTCTGCCTCGACGTACTCGATCCCCAGACCGCCGCCGAGGTCGACGGCCTCCGGCTGCCAGCCGAGCTGGTCGCGGCACTGCGCCGCGAAGCCGGCGAGCCAGTCGACGCTCTCGCGCGCCGCCTGCGTGTCGAGAAGCTGCGAGCCGATGTGCAAATGCAGCCCGGCGACCTCGAGTCCGGCCTTGCGAGCCGTACCGATCGCCTCTAGTGCCTGCTCGGGCGGCAGGCCGAACTTCGAGCCGTGGTGCGCGGTCCGGATCGACGGGTGAGTGTCGGCTTCGATCCCGGGAGTCACGCGGACGAGCACGGACTTCACCCCGGAGGCGGCCGCGCGCTCGACCTCGTCGAGGGCGTCGAGGACGACGAAACGGGCTCGTGCATCGGCGGCGGCTCGGAGCTCGTCGTCGCTCTTGTTGTTCCCGTGCACGACGATGCGCTCGGGGGGAACGCCCGCTCGCAGTGCGTACTCGAGCTCCCCGAGCGTCGACACGTCGGCGCCGAGGCCCTCACCGGCGAGCAGCCGAAGCAGCGCGACGTTCGGGAACGCCTTGGTGCCGTAGAGGACGAGCGCCCCCGGGGCCGCTTCGCGGTAGGCGCGCGCCGCCGAGATAATCGTCTGCTCGCAGTAGACGACGAGCGGCGTCCCATGCTCCTCTGCGAGCGCGGTTGCCCGGAGCCCCCCGACCGCGAGTTCGCCACCCTCGACCGCGGCGCTCTCCGGGAAGAGGCGGAGCAGGCTCAGTCAGTCCACCAGTCGTCGATCATGTCCGCGTCGCCTGGGCCGGTATGCGGCGCGCCGATAGCGATCATTTCCGCGCCCTCAGGACCCGCCTCGAAGCCCCTGGTCGTGTCTTTGTGGACGCGAATCGCGTCGTAGGGCTTCAGCTCGACGATCTCGTCCTCGACTTTGACCCGGACACTGCCGCGGATCAAGACGTAGACCTCCTCCTGGGTCTTGTGCCGGTGCGCGAAGGGAATGCGGAAGTTCGGGGCCAGCCCCAAAAGGCTCACTCCCGACTGTTCGAGCTCCAGCGGGACGCGTGCCATCCGAGCCTCGATCTTGCCCTCGAACCCGAAGTTCGGCCCCTGGTCATCGACGTCCTCGCGCAGGTTCACTTTGGTGTATCCGGCCATCTCGCACCTCCTGTCGTCAACGCACGGATGCTAAAGTCCGCTGCGATGCAGCAGCTTCTCGAGTAGCGCAGGAAGCGAACGCGGCGGGGCCGCGCGGCTTCCACACGACCTCTCGAATCCGAGAGGTCTTTTTGTATCCGGAGGCAGACATGGACACGTACGAGCCACAGGCGATCGAAGCGAAATGGCAGCGGGTCTGGGAGGACGCACGCGCGTTCTACACGGACGACCCCGCCCCCGGCGAGAAGCGCGAGAAGTTCTACATGCTCGAGATGCTGCCCTATCCGTCCGGCGATCTGCACATGGGCCACGTCCTCAACTACACGCTGGGCGACGTCCTGACGCACTTCCGCCGGCGGGGCGGGTTCCACGTCCTGCGCCCGATGGGCTGGGACTCGTTCGGCCTGCCGGCGGAGAACGCCGCAATCCGCGAGGGTGGGCACCCGCGCGAGATCACCGAGCGCAACATCACGAACATCGAGCGCCAGATGCACCGCCTCGGCTGGGCGATCGACTGGGACCGCGTGATCGCGGCACACGACCCCGATTACTACCGCTGGACGCAATGGCTGTTCCTGCGTTTCTTCGAGAAGGGCCTGGCGTACCGCAAGGAGGCGCCGGTCAACTGGTGCCCGAACGACCAGACCGTGCTTGCCAACGAGCAGGTGATCGACGGACGCTGCGAGCGCTGCGGCGCGGTGGTCGAGGCGCGGAAGATGGAGCAGTGGTTCTTCCGGATCACGGCCTACGCGGACGCGCTGCTGGAGGATCACGCGACGATCGACTGGCCCGACCGGACGATCACGATCCAGCGGAACTGGATCGGCCGCTCTGAAGGCGCGGAGCTGCTCGTCCGCATCGATGAGCTCGAGGTAGACGTCCCCGTGTTCACCACGCGGCCGGACACGGTCTTCGGGGCCACCGCCCTCGTGCTGGCGCCGGAGCATCCCCTGGTCGAGACGATCGCCGAACGCTCTCCGAACCGGGACGAGATCCTCGAGTACGCACGGCACAGCGCAGCGAAGCGCGGCGAGGAGCGGGCGGCGGCAGAAGAAAAAACGGGCGTCTTCACGGGCCTGGTCGCGGCGAACCCGGCGACTGACGAGCCGATCCCTGTGTGGGTTGCCGATTACGTCCTGATGGAGTACGGCACCGGCGCGATCATGGTCGTACCCGCCCACGACCGGCGGGACTTCGAATTTGCGCAGCGCTTCGGGCTGGCGATTCGACAGGTGGTCACGCCGGCCGAAGCGGAGGAGGCGCCCGCCGAAGGTGTGTTCGTGGAGCACTCGGAGAGCGAGGTGCTCGTCAATTCGGGGCAGTTCGATGGGATGGCTGCGCCCGAGGGAGCGCGCGCGATCGTGGAGTGGCTCGGTTCGCTGGGCCGCGGCCGGCCGGCCGTGAGCTTCCGCCTGCGGGACTGGGGATTCTCGCGGCAGCGGTACTGGGGCGCCCCGATCCCGATCGTCTACTGCTCGCAGTGTGGGGTGGTGCCGGTGCCGGACGAGCAGCTGCCGGTGCTGCTGCCGGACGTCGAGGACTACCGGCCCAAGGGCAAGCCGCCGCTCGCTTCGAACGAGGAGTGGCTGAACGTCTTTTGCCCGTCCTGCGGCGGGCCGGCCCAGCGCGAGGCGGACACGATGGACACGTTCGTCGACTCGGCGTGGTACTTCCTGCGTTACTGCGATCCGCGGAACGAGGAGGCGCCGTTCTCGCGCGAGCTCGTCGATTTCTGGATGCCTGTGGATCAGTACGTCGGTGGGATCGATCATGCGACCGGGCACCTCCTCTACTCGCGGTTCTTCGTGAAGGTGCTGAACGAGCTGGGCATGGTCGGGTTCCGCGAGCCGTTTGCGCGGCTGTTCCATCAGGGCTGGGTGCGTCAGGGCGGGACGAAGATGTCGAAGTCGCGCGGGAACGTGACCGCGCCCGACCAGCTGGCGGACATGTACGGCGCCGATGCGGTGCGGCTGTACATCCTGTTCGTCGGGCCCGCCGACCAGGACATGGATTGGACCGAGGAGGGCGTTGAGGGGATCGCGCGCTTCCTGCGGCGGCTGTGGCGGATCGTGCACGAGGCCGCTGCCGGCGACGCGGCGGGCGGGGAGGACGGGCCTTTGGTTCGGAAGGCGCACGAGACGATCGCGAAGGTGAGCGACGACATCGGGCGGCGCTTTGTCTTCAACACCCCGATCGCGGCGGTCATGGAGCTGGTGAACGACCTGGGACGGGACACGTCGGCGCCGGGGTCGCGCTTTGCTGCTGAGACGGCGGTGTCGCTGATTCAGCCGTACGCGCCGCACATCGCCGAGGAGCTCTGGACGGCACTCGGGCACGAGCGGCTGTGGGAGCAGCCGTGGCTGGTGGCCGACTCGTCGAAGCTGGAGCGGCAGACGTTCGAGCTCGTGATCCAGGTGAACGGCAGGGTGCGCGACCGGGTCGAGGTATCGGTGGACGAGTCGGAGGCCGAGCTGGTCGAGCGGGCGCTCGCTTCTCCGCGCGTGCAGGCGCATCTCGACGGCAAGCAGGTGCGCCAGAAGATCGTCGTGCCCGGCCGCCTCGTGAACCTGGTCGTTTGACCCACTTCTAGTTCACGCGCGTGTGCGCGCGCGCGGATTCCCCTTGGGTGGGAGGGGGATTGGGACGGTACCGCCACGACGCGCACGAAGGTGTGCCGATTCCGTGCCAATTTCGGCGCACTTTCGGCACAGACCGGTCACACACGCGTGACACCTGCTTCGGCACGCTCGGGACATGCCGGAGTTCCTCCTCCAGCACCGGCGGCACCTCCTCGCCGCCGCTGTCGCGTTCGTGCTGCTGTTGCTCGCAGCCCACCTCCTCCTGCCCGCGGGCACCACGACCCCGGCGGCGCCTCTCCCCCCGTCCCCGGGTCTGGGCGCGGACGCGACCGGAGCTCCGCACGCGCGGGTGGTGGTGGACGTGGTCGGAGCCGTGCGACGGCCGGGCTTGTACCGGCTCGAGCAGGGATCGCGGATCGCGGACGCCGTCGCCCGCGCGGGCGGGGCGACGCCGAAGGCCGAGCTGGCACAGGTGAACCTTGCGGCACCGCTCGCCGATGGGGAGCAGGTCGTCATTCCGAAGCGCGGCGCCCCGGAAATCGCGCCCGCGGGGGCTCCCGGCTCCCCCGCGGGCGCGGGACCAGGCGCCGCACCGATCCAACTGAGCACGGCGACGCTCGAGCAGCTCGACACCCTGCCAGGGGTCGGCCCGGCAACCGCGCAGAAGATCCTCGATTACCGCGCGAAGCACGGGGCCTTCAGCTCGATCGAAGAACTCGACGCCGTGTCCGGCATCGGCCCCAAGCGACTCGACCAGCTGCGCGACCTCGTGGTGCCGTGACGCGCCCGCCGCATCCGCCTCCGCCTCATGTTTTCGTCGTCGCGCTCTGCGTCGGACTGGTGAGCGCCAACATGGCCCGACTCTCGCTGTTCGGCGCAGCCATCGGGGTGGCTCTCGTCGTGCTCGCGGCGGCCGCAGCGGACGAGGCGCTGCGACCCGCGCTTCTCCTCGGATGCTGCGCGCTCGCCGGCTGGTGGTGGGGAAGCGCCCGCCTCGACGCACTGGATCGAAGTGTCCTCCTTTCGCGAGTGGACACGGCCGAGCGCACCATGCTCGTAACCACTGGGCCGGCGCGCAGGACCCGCTTCGCGCTCCGCATTCCTGCCCAGGTGCGGCGCTTCGGCCGGTTGCGCTTCCGTGAAGCCGTCCTCCTCGAGCTTCCGCTCGGGCGAGCGCCACCGCAGGGCAGCCTGCTCGAGGCAACGACAACGGTCCGATTGCCGCGCCCGGCGAAGCATGGCTTCGACGAGCGAACCTGGCTCCGCCACCAGGGCGTGCACGTCGTCCTGCACGCCGACCGCTGGATCGTGGTTGGCCGGAGAGGCGGACTCGCCGGCATCGGCGACGCGCTCCGCGCTGCGCTCGCACGCTCGATCGCGCGGGGCCTCCACGGTAGTCGCCGTGGTGTGGTGGCGGGCATCGTGCTCGGCGACGAGCAAGCGCTCACCGAGGGCTTGCGCAACCGGTTTCGTGCCTCGGGCCTCTACCACCTCCTAGCCGTTTCCGGTCAGAACGTGGCCCTCGTCGCTGCAGGCGCGCTCGTGCTGGTCTGGCTGCTCGGGCTGCCGCGCTGGCTCGGCCAGATCGGCGCGATCGGCGCGATCGGGAGTTACGTGCTTGCTGTCGGCGCCCAGCCGTCCGTGATCCGTGCCGGCGTGGCAGGCGTGCTCGGGTCGCTCGCCTGGCTTGCCGCTCGGCCCGCCGACCGGTGGTACTTCCTGTGTCTCGGCGCACTGGTCCTGCTCGCCTGGAACCCCTATGACGTTCTCGACGCAGGCTTTCAGCTCTCGTTCTTCGCTGTATGCGCCATCTTCGTCCTGGTACCGCGCTTCGCGTCGTTCCTCGAGGGCTACCCGCTTCCGGGCAAGCTCGCGGCCGCGATCGCCGTCTCGACAGCCTGCGGCCTCCTGACCGCACCGATCCTGTGGTTTCAGTTCCATGCCGTCCCGCTGCTGACGGTGCCCGCGAACGCACTCGCCGAGCCCGCGGTCGCGCCGCTCCTGTACCTCGCGTTCGCCGCGGCGCTCACGGCGCCGCTCTTCCCGCCTGCGGCCACCGCGATCGCCTGGCTCAACGGCTGGTGTGCCGCCTATCTCGCCGGTTGCGCCCGTCTCTTCGGCAGCCTGCCAGGCGCACAGGTTCGCTCCGGTCGCGCGGTGGTGGCCGTCTTCGTCATTGCGATCTCCGGCGGCGCCTATGCTTGGCGGCGGTGGCAGAGCTCGCCGCGGTCTACTTGATCACCGGCACCGATCGCCCGAAGGTCGTGCGCGCGCTGCGACGGCTGCGCGAGCGCGTCGGCGAAGCGGCAACCGAGATCCTCTCCGCGCACGATGCGAGTGGCGAAGACGTCGCCGCAGCCTGCAATGCGATGGGTCTCTTCACCGTGGAACGCCGCCTCGTCGTGGTGGAAGACGTGGAGCGTTGGAAAGCGGCCGACCTCAAGGCGCTCGAGCCCTACCTCAAAGGCCCCGCGCCGACAACGGTGCTCGCACTCGTCGGAGAGGAAGTCAAGCGAGACTCCGCGCTCGCCAAAGCGGTTGCGAAGGCCGGCGAGATCCTCGTCTTCGACCTCCCAAAGCGCGGACGCAAGGCCGATCTTCCCCGCTGGGTCGAGGGTCAGCTGAAGGAGCGCGGCGTCGTGATCGATCACGAAGCTGCCCGCGCGCTCGTGGACCTCGTCGGCGAGAACCCTCACGAGCTCGCGAGCGAGGTCGACAAGCTCGCGACGTGGGCCGACGGCGAGCGGATCGGCGAGCGCGAGGTCGCCGACCTCGTCCCGGCACGGGCGGAAGCGCCCCCCTTTGACCTGACGGACGCGTGGGGGAGGCGGGACGTCGCGGCCACGCTCGCGGCGAGCGAGCGGATCATGGAGCGCTCTGGCGACGCAACCCGTGACGTGCTACTCCGCGTGACCGGGCTCCTGACCGCGCACGTCAGCCGAGTCCGCGACTGCCGTCGCCTCGACGCCGAGGGCGTCCCGCCGGGAGCCGCTGCGGAGCGCCTGAAGCGCAACCGCTTCTACGTCCAGAAGCTCTACGAGCAGGCGGGCAACTTCAGCGAAGAGGAGCTCGACGAGGCCATCGTCCGCCTCGCGCAGCTCGACCTCGCGCTGAAAGGTGGCAGCAAGCTGCCTGGGGAGCTGGAGTTCACTCGCGCCCTGGTCGACGTCACGCGCGGGCCCGAGCCCGCGCGCGCCGGCCCCTAGGAAGAGCCGCCGGAAACGAGCTTCGCGGCCTGCGCCTTCTTCCGCGCGCCCGCGTTGCGGTGCAGCGCGCCCCTCGCCACAGCCTTGTCGATCTGCCGAACGAGCTCGCGGTGCTCGGCAGAGATGCGGTCGCGATCTCCGTCGGCGACAGCAGCCCGCAGCCGGCGGGTGAACGTCTTCACCGCCGACGCGTAACGGAGGTTCTCGAGCCGCTCCTGGGCTGCGATCCGGACGCGCTTCTTCTGTTGCTTGATGTTCGGCATGACGTAAAAGCGCCCGCAGCGCGGGCCCGGCGATGGTAGCAGCACCGCGCACTCCGCCCCGAAACGCCACGGCCAATTGGCACACCCTCGGCACAGATCCGTCACACACGCGCGCGTCTTTCCGCAATAGGCTCATAGCGGGGAGGAGGTCTTCGGGTACCAGGGCCCGGCCCTAGCGGCGGCACCGGCGGGGGCGCTTCTTATACTCGCGCCGTGGACGAGAAAGGCCCGGCCCGCGGCCGACGGCTGGCGCGGTCGACGGCGATCTTCTCGCTCGCCACGGGCCTCTCGCGCATCCTCGGCCTGGTCCGCGAGATCGTGGCGCGCAACTACTTCGGCACCATCGGCCCGATCAACGCGTTCGAGGTCGCGTTCCTGATCCCGAACACGCTGCGCGCGCTCGTCGCCGACGCCGCGCTCTCATCCGCGTTCGTCCCAGTCTTCTCCGACCTGCTGGAGAAGGGCGAGCGCAAGCGCGCGTGGCGCGTCGCCTCCAGCCTGTTCTGGCTCGTCCTGCTTGGTCTCGGCGGTCTGACCGCGCTGTTCATCCTGATCTCTCCGTGGATCATGCACGCCTTCGGCTACGGGAGCCTCGCGGTGGGGCTCTCGCGGGTCCTCTTCCCGATCGTCGTTCTGCTCGGCCTCTCAGGGATCGTCGTCGGGATCCTGAACAGCTACGAGCACTTCAGCGTTCCCGCGCTCACGCCCGTCTTCTGGAACCTCGCGATCATCGCCGGCCTGCTGATCGGGATCCCGCACGTCAACGGCATCGACCACGAGCTCTACGTCTACGCCTTCTCGATCCTGGTCGCCACGGTGATCCAGTTCCTGCTCCCGATCCCGTGGCTTCGCGGCCGCGACGGGCGGCTCCAGGTCGTGATCGATTGGCGCGATCCCGCTGTTCGGCGGACGCTCGTCTTGATGGTCCCGATCACGATCGGGCTCGGGCTGATCAACCTCAACGCAGTCGTCGACACCTTCTTCGCCGCGCGGCTGATCGACAAGGACCAAGCCCCGTCGACGATCAACGCCGCCTTCCGCCTGTACATGCTCCCGCAGGGCATGTTCTCCGTCGCGGTCGCGACCGTCCTCTTTCCGTCGCTCGCGCGGCTCGCCTCGCGCGTGGACCTGGACGGCTTTCGCCGCACTGTCTCGAACGGCATCCGTCAGATCGCCTTCCTGCTCATCCCCGCAAGCGTGATCTGCGCAGTCCTCGCCGATCCGATCGTCCGCGTCGTCTACCAGCGCGGCGACTTCACCCCGAACCAGACGCCCGTGGTCGCAGCGGCGCTCGCCGCCTTCTCCCTTGGCCTCTCCTTCAACGGCTTCATGCTGATGCTGAACCGAGCCTTCTTCTCACTGCAGTCTCCCTGGATCCCGACCTGGGTGGCGCTCGGAAATCTCGGCCTGAATGCTGCGCTCGACGGCGCCCTCTACAAGGTCGGCATCTGGGGCCTGCCGCTCTCGACCTCGCTCGTCAACATCGCTGGCACCGGCGCGCTGCTCTATCTCCTGCGCCGCAAGCTCGAACGGATCGAGCTGGTCGAGACCACCCGCACGGTGCTGCTCGTCACGATCGCGTCTGCGCTGCTTGCCGGCGTCTCCTACGGGATCTGGACGGGCCTGCATCACGCACTTGGCGGCTCGTTCGGCGCTGCGCTGGCGGCGTTGCTGCTCGCGCTCGCGGGCGGGCTCGGAGCGTACCTGGTCGCGTGTCGCCTGCTCGGTGTTCGCGAGCTCGAGACGCTCCTTTCTCTGCGCCGGCGCGCGGCGTGATCGAGTTCCAGCCGCTCCGGAAAGACGACTTGCCGCTCGTCCGCGACTGGCTCGAGCGCGAACACGTGCGGAAGTGGTGGCGCGACTCGCTCGACGAGTCCATCGCCGAGTACGAGCAGGCGATCGACGGCCTCGAGCCGAGCGAGCATTATCTGATCGTCCTCGACGGCCGCCCGTTCGGGATGATCGAGACCTACCTCGTGTCCGACCACCCCGAGTGGGACGAGATCGTGCAGGTGGGCGAAGGGGTCGCCGGCGTCGATCTGCTGATCGGCGAGGAGGACCTCACCGGCCGCGGATTCGGCCCGCACGTCCTCGAGGAATTCGCGGAAAGGATCGTCTTCGCGAACGCCGCGACCCATGCGTGCGTCGCCGCCGTGGACGAGGAGAATCGCCGCTCGTGGCGAGCCTTCGAGAAGGCCGGCTTCCGCCACGTGCGGGACGTCGAGGAGGAGGGCCGCAGACACCGGCTGATGCGGCTCGACCGACCGGCGAGAGAGGCTGATCCCGGCGAGCCGAAAGCGCAATGGAATTGGCACACATTCGGCACAGAGCCGTGACACGTTCGGGTGCGGGAAGGCGGTACCGTCCCCAACCCCCACCCACCCAGGGGAGAACACGCGCGCGCGTGAACTAGAAGGAAGCATCGCTACGCTCAGTAGCGCATGGACCAGAGCCACATCCGCAACTTCTCGATCATCGCGCACATCGACCACGGCAAGTCGACGCTCGCCGACCGCGTCCTCGAGCTGACCGAGACGGTCACGGGTCGACAGATGCGCGAGCAGGTGCTCGACACCATGGAGCTC
>Ga0307305_10000521_pt1 | contig 14037 bp, 15 predicted proteins | sample ER_DNA_186_FD_194512 | JGI IMG/M metagenome (GOLD analysis project Ga0307305, IMG submission 194512) | Bulk soil microbial communities from the East River watershed near Crested Butte, Colorado, United States - ER_DNA_186 | ecosystem: Environmental > Terrestrial > Soil > Floodplain | place... | reverse complement strand
GCGAAGCGCCATGCCGAGCGGCGTCTTCGTTCGCGCCTTGAGCGCGCGGATCCGCTCCCAGGGGCTCTCCACCCCGCGGCGCACCGCGCTGTCGAACACTCCGCCGCCCGAGACCTCGAGATACGCGAATCCCGCGCTGTCGAGCAGCTCGGCCAGACTCAGGAGATCCGCGGTCGGCATCCGGCCGGCGAGCGGCTCCTGGCTGAGCAAGCGGATCGTCGTATCGACGAGCGCAGGCATGGAGAGAGGGTAACGCGCAGCCTTCGGGGACGCCTACGCGCGCGAGATGTAGCGGCCTTCGCGGGGGTCGACCTTGATCCGGTCGCCGCTCCCCACGAAGAGAGGCACCTGGATGACAGCCCCTGTCTCCAGCTTCGCAGGCTTCGTCACGTTCGAGACCGTGTCGCCCTTGACGCCCGGCTCCGTCTCGGCGACGGCGAGCTCGATCGAGGCGGGAAGCTGGAGACCGGCCGGCTTCCCGTCCACGGTCAAGATCTGAATCGACGTCGAGGGCGGGATGAACTCCAGATCCTCGGCCACGGACTTGCGCGGCAGCGAGAACTGCTCGTAGGTCTCGTCCTCCATGAAGACGACGTCGTCGCCGGAGTCGTAAAGGTACTGCGCGCTCTTCACCTCGGTATGCATTCGCTGGAACTTCTCGCCCGCCCGGAACGTGCGGTCGACCACGGCGCCGCTGTCGAGGCTCTTCAGCTTCGTGCGAACGAACGCGCCGCCTTTGCCGGGCTTCACGTGCTGGAACGCGACGATGCGCCAGACGCCGCCGTCGACTTCGATGTGCATGCCGTTCTTGAATTGGTTCGTGTTGACGTTCTCGGCCATCGGCCCCCAAATCTAGTCGAGCACGACCAGTTCCTTCGTGAAATGGGACAGAACCTCGGGCTCGTCCTCTCGCACGACGACGAGGTCCTCGATCCTCATCCCGCCGAGCCCGGGAAGGTAGATGCCGGGCTCGACCGTGACCACGTTCCCAGGCGCGAGTGTGTGGCGCGACTCCTGGGCCAGCCGCGGGTCCTCGTGAACGAGGAGGCCCACCCCATGCCCGAGGCCATGGCCGAATGCCTCGCCGAACCCCGCGGCCTCGATCCGGTCGCGCGCGGCTGCGTCGACCCCCCGCCCGGATGCGCCGGCCCGAACCGCCGCGAGCCCGGCCAGCTGCGCGTCCAGGCAGACGTCGTACGCGCGCTTCAGCTCGTCAGGCAGCGGGCCTGTGGCGAATGTGCGCGTGCAGTCGGAGCAGTAGCCGGCGACGGTGCACCCCGCGTCGACGATCACGGCTTCCCCTTTTCCGACCGGCCGCTCGCCCGGAACGGTGTGCGGAGTGGCCGAGTTCGGTCCCGCTGCGACGGCCACGGGAAAGGCGGTGCTGTCGCCGTCGGCCTCGTGCAGCAGCTGCTCCATCCGCCAGGCGAGCTCTCGCTCGGTTTTGCCGACGACCCCGCCCTCGTCGGCGAAGCGCTCGAACGCGTTGTTCGTGATCTCGGCTGCGCGTCGAATCGCGGCGAGCTCGTCCTCGTCCTTGATCGCACGGAGCTCCTCGACGAGCCCGTAGCGTCCGACGAGGGCGATGCCGCCCGCGTGAAGCCGTGCGTAACGCTCGTAGGTCAGCGAGGACGCCTCGAAGCCGATCCTGCCCGAGAGCACCTCCGAGAGCGTCTGGAAGAGGTCTCGCTTCGCCTCGACGAACTCGGCGCCCTCGACGGCCCGCGCCCGCTCCGCGTAGCGGAAGTCCGTGAACAGGCGAACGCGGTCCGGCTCGACGAGCAGCGCAGCGTTCGTGCTCGCCAGGCCGGACAGATAGCGCACGTTCGTCGGGTCGGAGACGAGCAACGGCTCATCGAGCGCGGCCCGGAGGCGGTCGACGCGCTCGTTCATGCGCCCGCCGCCAAGAACGCGAGGGCGTCGCGATAGCCCTCGGGCCCCCTCCCGAGGATGCGCTGTGTCGCCAGGTCGGCGAGGACCGACGTGTGACGCCATTCCTCACGCTCCTCGGGGTTCGAGAGATGAACCTCCACGAGCGGGCCGGGAAAGATCTCGAGCGCGTCGCGGATCGCGTAGCTGTAGTGCGACCACGCGCCGGGGTTGGCGATCACGCCCTCGGCCCAGTCGAGCGCCTCGTGGCACCAGCCGACGTACTCGCCTTCGCTGTTCGTCTGTCTGCACCGCACCGTGCAGCCGAGCTCCTCTGCCCAGCTCTCGATCCGCTGCTCGAGGTCACGGAGCGAGAGCCCGCCGTAGAGCGCGGCGTCGCGGCGCTCGAGAATGTCGAGGTTGACCCCGTTCAGGACGTCGACGCGCACACCGGCCACTCTAGTGCGCGATCAGCGAGTCGAGCGCAGCCCGGATCTCGGCTTCCGGGAGCTCGACGTCGATGCGCGGCAGGCCGGGCTTTTCCAGAAGGACGAGTTGCGGCCGCCCGTTCGCCGACTTCTTGTCGCGGCCGAGCGCGGCCCATGCTCGGTCCCGGTCGACGCGGACGGGCTCCGGCGAGAGCACGGCCTCGACGGCGTCGGTGGGAACCCCCGACAGGCGAAGAGCGGCGAGGAGCCCGAGCGCGACGGCGTCGCCGTGCCGGAGGCGATAGTCGGCGGCAGCCTCAAGCGCGTGCGCGAACGTGTGACCGAGGTTCAGTGCCTTTCGCTCGCCGTGCTCGTGGGGATCGCGGATGCAGACCGCAGCCTTGAACGCGGCACAGCGGCGGACGAGCTCCTGCTCAGGAAGCTCCCAGAAAGGCTCTCCGGCCAGCAGTCCGGTCTTCACGACCTCGGCGAGCCCGCCGGCGCGCTCGACCTCCGGCAGCGTTGCGAGCAGACCCGGGTCGATCACCGTCCTCGCCGGCCAGTGGAAAGCGCCGACGAGGTTTTTGCCTTCCGGAAGGTCGATGGCGGTCTTGCCGCCGATCGCGGCGTCGACCTGGCCGACCAGCGTCGTCGGCACAGCGACCCATGGCACGCCGCGGAGATAGGTCGCCGCGACGAAGCCCGCGGCATCGGTGGTCGATCCTCCGCCGAGCGCGACGACGACGCCGGCCCGGGGCAAGCGCAACGTACGCCAGAGCCGCTCGCAGGCCGCGAGCGTCTTGGCCTCCTCCCCGGCGGGAAGCTCGTGCGTCTCGTAGAGGCCGGGGCCGAGCCCAAGCTGGGCCGTCGCGCCGTGGATCCCCGCGACGCGCGAGTCCGTCACGAGTGCCAGTGGCCCGTCCGGGAGCTCCGACGAGAGCAGCTCGATTCCTCCGAGCTGGACGTCGATCCCGCCCGCTGCGAGCACCGCGTCGTCGGCGTCGACCACGACGGCGCCGGCCGCCTCTCGGTAGAGGGGCTCGCGGCGGTCGTAGAGGTTGCGGAAACCGGTCTCATCGGCTGCCAGCGGGCGGTCGCTTCCGGCCACCCGACGCCACGCCTCCTCGACGTCGACCTCGACGAGTGCGGTGACCGCTCGCTCACGAAGCTCGACCAGCGTCGCCTCGGTCTCGACCCCGCCGCCACCGAATGCGATCACGGCCGGCTCGGGCCGGCGAAGCTCTCGCCGAGCCGCCTCCGCCTCGACTACGCGAAAGGAGACCTCTCCGCTCCCTGCGAAGAGCTCGCCGATCGGTCGGCCGCTCGCGCGCTCGATCTCGCGGTCGAGGTCGACGAACCGCCTGCCGAGGCGCTCCGCCACCTCGGCTCCGAGCCGCGTCTTGCCCGCGCCCATGAACCCGATGAGCGCGAGATGCCGATCTAGCGGGGCTGCCAATCGATCCGCTCCAGGTACGCCTTGTGGGCCGCCAGGAAATCGGCCAGCGAGTCCCCGCCGAACTTCTCGCGCGCCGCTCGCGCGAGCTCGAAGGCGACCGACCCCTCCGCGACGACGGCGAGCGCCTCGACTGCGGCCACGTCACTTCGCTCGACTAGGGCCTCGGAGGGCTCGCCCGTCTCGAGGTCGACAGAGCGGAGAGGTCGCATCAGCGTCGGCAGGGGTTTCATCGCCGCGCGGACGACGACCTCTTCGCCGTTCGACACCCCACCCTCGACGCCACCCGCACGGTTGGTCTCGCGGAAGAATCCACGCTCGTCGCGGAAAATCTCGTCATGAGCGGCCGATCCGCGCTCGCGGGCGAGCTCGAACCCGTCGCCGATCTCGACGCCCTTCACAGCCTGGATCCCCATCAGCGCGCCGGCCAGCCGGGCGTCGAGCCGCTCCTCCTTGGCGGCGTACGAGCCGAGGCCCGGCGGAACGCCCCGGCCGCGGACTTCGACCACGCCCCCGACGGTGTCACGATCGGCCTTTGCGTCGTCGACGTCGCCCATCTCGACCACGCTCCCCTCGACCACGATTCCGACCTGGGAGAGGAGCGCTTTCGCGACCGCGCCGGCCGCCACGGTCAACGCCGTCTGGCGCGCGCTCGCGCGCTCGAGAGCGTCGCGCGTGTCGGCGAGGTCGTACTTGAGCGCCCCCGCCAGATCGGCGTGACCGGGACGCGGCAGCGTCACCGGGCTCGTCCCTTTGCCGTGCGGCTCGCCTTCCGGCGGCCACGAGCTCATCCCCCACTCCCAGTTCGCGTGGTCGCGGTTCGCGATCAGGATCGCAAGCGGCGTGCCCAGCGTGCGCCCGTGGCGCAGTCCCGCCAGCACCTCCGCCTCGTCCTGCTCGAGCTTCTGACGAGGACTGCGCCCGTACCCTTGTTGACGCCTGCGGAGATCCTCGTTGATCGCATCGCGGTCGAGCACGAGCCCTGCGGGCAGCCCGCTGACGATCGCAAGGAGCGCGGGGCCGTGCGACTCCCCGGCAGTCACGAGCTGGAGCGTCACACAAACAAGCCTACGGCGCGCCGCATCACCTCAACGGGCGCGGGCACTCCGGTCCACAGCTCGAAGGATGCGGCTCCTTGCGCGACGAGCACCTCCAGCCCGTCGATCACAGCAGCCCCACTGCTGCGCGCAGCCTTCCCGGTTGCCGTCTCCGGATACGGAAGCTCGACGAGTGTCTGGCCGGGACCGAGCTCGACGAGAACTTCCTCCCGCGCCGAGGTCGCGTTGATGATGAGATCCGCTTCGCCTACCTCGGGCGGCCACTCGCCGCGCCGCGCAAAGACGCGGGCGCGAGGGAGCGCCGCGTGAAACGCCGCCGATGCGCCGCCGTCGCCCAGTACCACCGGCTGCTCCGCAGCCACGCCGTCAAGCACCGCCGCGTCGGTCGAGTATCCGCGCACGCGGCCGTCTTCGAAGACGAGGGTGTTCACCGACGGCGCGTCGGTCTCTGCAATCGCAGCGGCCGCGAGCTTGTGCGGCGCGGTCACGTTCGCGCCGGCGAAGCCCGCCGCGGCGAGGCCTCGAACGGCCGCCTCGAGATGCTCCGAGGCTACGTCGCAGGCCACGTACGCCCAGTCGAGCCCGCGTGCGGCAAACGCCGCGTTCTGCATCCGCGGAGACAAGGAGTCCGAGACCGGATGACCGAGAAGCCCGACGAGCCGAGTGACTCCCGAGATCACCCGTAGCCGTGGGCGATTTTGTAGTTGATGAACTCCTGCTCGCTGGCGGTGAAGAAATGATGCACCTTGTCCGGCTTGCGGACAAAGAACAGGTAGTCGACCTTCGCCGGGTGGGCCGCCGCTTGCATCGAGGCGAGGCCCGGGTTGGCGATCGGAGTCGGCGTCAGGCCGTCAACCTTCCGCGTGTTGTAGGGGTTCAAGCTCTCCAGCTGTGAATTCTTGAGCGACTCTGTCGGCGGCACGTCGAAGGCGTAGCGGATCGTGGCGTCGATCCCCAATGGCATTCCGTCGTGAAGCCGGTTGTAGATGACCGCAGCCACGAGCGCACGCTCCTCCGGCGCGATCACTTCCTTTTCGATCATCGACGCGATGATGAGCACGTCGTACGGCGTCAGGTGCTTGGACTTGGCATAGCCGAGGTCGACCTTCAGCCAGTTCGTCTGGAAGGACTGGAGCTGGCGGTTGATGAGCTGACGCGAGGTCGTCTGCGGCTCGAACTCGTAGGTCGCCGGGAAGAGAAAGCCTTCGAGCATGCGCCGCTTGCCGTCGCCCGCGAACTTCCCCGGGATCTTGGAGCTCTCGGTCGCCCTGAGGTAGCCACGGCCCGAGAGCTGCGGCGTGACCTTGCGCTTCTCGCGCGCGATCCGGTCGACGGCTCGAATCCGTTCCGCCATCTGAGCACGCGTGAAGCCCTCCGGGAAGACGATCTTCAGCGCCGGCGGCGCGACCGGAACCGCGGGGCTGGCCTTCTTCGAACCGCCGTCGCGAATGCTTCCCACGGCGAGGAGCACGAGCCAGACCACCAGCCCGAGGCCCCCGGCCAGCACCACGAGCGCCAGTGCCCGCCTCGCCGCGATCCGGCTCGCCGAAGTGGGCGGCGGCCTGCGACGAGGAGGCCCAGGCGGCCTTACCGGGGCGCGCTGCTCGACCACGTCAGGTAGCTCGACAGCAGATGGGCCGCGGCGCGTGCGTCTTCCTGGCTCGAGCCGCCGGCCTGCTCCGCGAGATCGGTCGTGAAGCGCTCGTCGAAGCTCTCGACCGGCACCTCGAGAGCGCGCTCCAGCAGAGAGACGAACTCCTCCGTCTCAGCGGCTTGTCGACCGTGCTCGCCGCGCATCGTCAGCGGGAGACCGACAACGACGCGCTCAGCCTGGTGCTCGCGAACCAGCTCAGCGATGCGCGCCAGCCCGCTCTCGCTCCGGGCTTGCTGCACGACCTCCACCGGTCGAGCAAGCGTCCCGGTGGGGTCGGAGACCGCCACACCGGTGCGCGCAGATCCGTAATCGAGGGCCAGAACCTTCAAGAGCCGATTGCCGAGGCTATCTCGCTCTTTCCGACTTCGTACGCTTCAACGAGCCCGTCCGGGTTCTTCCCGCCGGCTTCGGCCAGCGTCGGCTTTCCCCCGCCTCCGCCGCCGATCTTCTTGGCAGCTTCCTTGACGATCGAGACCGCGTCGGCGCCCTTCTCGACCAGCGAGGGGTCGAGATTGACGACGAGGTAGGCGCGCCCGTCGTCGACCGAGCCGAGCAGCACGGCCGTCGCCTGCTTCGACTGCCGAATCTGGTCTGAGAGGTCGCGCAGCTCCGCGCCCTTCATCGACTTGACCTCGGCGACGACGATCCCGTCTGACTCGTCCCTGAACACGACGTCGGCCTCGGCCGAGGCCTTCGGACCCTTCTTCGCCTCCTTCCGGGCTCGGGCGAGCTCCTCGCGAAGCTCCTCGGCCTCGTGGGTCTTGCCGTGGAGGTAGGCGAATGCGTCCGAGGAGGTGACGGCTTCGATCCTCCTCGTGCCGGACCCGACGGAAGCTTCCGAGAGCAGGACGAACGGGCCGATCTCGGCCGTCCAGCGGACGTGGGTGCCGCCGCACAGCTCGCTGGAGAAGCCAGGGATCTCGACCACGCGGACCTCGTCGCCGTACTTCTCGCCGAAGAGCATCATCGCGCCGAGCTTGCGCGCCTCGTCGATCGGTGTCACGAACGTCCGCACGGGCAGGTTCTCGAAGACCTTCTCGTTGACGATCTCCTCCACTTGGCCTCGCTCGTCAGGGGTGAGCGCCTGCCCGTGAGTGAAGTCGAACCGCAGCTTGTCGGGCCGGACCGCGGATCCCGCCTGGCGGACGTGATCGCCGAGCACGTCGCGCAGTGCCTGGTGTAGCAGGTGTGTCGCCGTGTGGTTGGCCATCGTTGGAAAGCGGACCTTCCACGGGACGACGGCGCGCACACGGTCGCCCTCGGCAAAGCCCTCGCCGTGGAAGAGGAGCACCTGGTCGTCGCCGACGCGATACGCCTCCTCGAGCTCGGCGCGCGCGCCCGTCTCGTCGTGTTCGATGAAACCCTTATCGCTCACTTGGCCGCCACCCTCCGGATAGAAGGGCGACTCTCGGAGCTTGGCGAGGAAATCGCCGCCCTCGAGCTGCTCGAGCGCCCCGATCTGGGTGAGCACCTCGATCTTCTCGTAGCCGACGAACTCGGTCTGGAAGCCTGCCTTCTCGGCGAACTCGGCCGCCCGGGCTTCCTGTCGGCCTGCTCCGGCGCGTGAGCGAGCACGCTGTTCGGCCATCAGGCGTGTGAACGTCTCTTCGTCGATGGCGATCTCGCGCTCTAGCGCCAGCTCGCGTGTCAGCTCGAGTGGAAAGCCGTATGTGTCGTGGAGCAGAAAGGCGTCCTCGCCCGAGATCGTTCCCTTGCCGGCGATCTCCTCGAAGAGCTTCAGCCCGCGCTCGAGCGTCTGCGAGAAGCGCTCTTCCTCGGCACGGACGATCTCCTGGATCCGGCCCCGGTTCTCCACGAGCTCGGGGTACCACGGGCCCATCTGCTCTGCGACCACGTCGGTGATGCGCCAGAGGTCGTCGAGGCCGACCGTTCGCGCCTGCTGGACCGCCCGGCGGATGATTCGGCGAAGGACGTAGCCGCGGCCCTCGTTCGAGGGCAGGACGCCGTCGCCGACGAGAAAGGTCATTCCGCGGCCGTGGTCGGCGAGAATGCGGTGCGCCTTCGTCGCCTTCTCGGACTCGCCGAAGGCGACGCCGCTCTCGGAGGCGATCCAGTCCATGATCGACTGGTAGCCGTCGGTCTCGTAGACCGAGATCACTCCCTGCAGGATCGAGGCTGCGCGCTCGAGGCCCATCCCGGTATCGACGTTCTGGCTCGGCAGCGGCGTGACGGTGCCGTCGGCGTGCAGCTCGAACTCCATGAACACGAGGTTCCAGAACTCGAGATAGCGCTCGCACGTGCAGCCCGGGGCACACTCGGGGCGGCCGCAGCCGATGCCCTCGCCGCGGTCGTAGAACAGCTCGGTGTCCGGGCCGCAGGGCCCGGGACCACCGACCGACCAGAAGTTTTGCGAGCGGTCGAGCCGGATGATCCGGTCTGCAGGCATCCCGATCTGCTCCCAGAGCCGGACCGCCTCGTCGTCCTCCCCCAGACCGAGCTCGGGGTCGCCGGCAAAGACGGTCACCCAGAAGCGGTCGGCGTCGATCTTCATGTGCTCGAAGACGAACTCCCAGGCGAACTCGATCGCGCCCTCCTTGAAGTACTGGCCGAACGAGAAGTTGCCGAGCATCTCGAAGAAGGTCAGGTAGCGGCCGTCCCGACCGACCTCGTCGATGTCCGGGGTTCGAAAGACCTTCTGTGACGTGGCCAGGAGCGGTGCCGGTGGCGGTTCACGGCCCAGGAAGTACGGCATCAGCGGCTGCATGCCGGCGCTGTTGAGCAGCGTCGAATGGTCCCACTCGGGCGGGACGAGCGAGCCGGATGGGTGACGCTTGTGCCCCTTCGACTCGAAGAACGACAGGAAGCCCTCGCGGAGCTCGGCGTTCGTATGCACGAAGGTGATTGTACGAGTCGCACTTTCGGCACGAACGCGCGCCACACGCGTGCGAATTTGGTCAGTACGATCGAACCGGGGAGGAGGTGGACTGTGCCTTAAACAGAGGGCGCTGATCAGCCGCCCGCAGCCCGCCTGGCGACCCGCTCTGCTTCCTCGGCGCCGATCTCCTGGCGAATCCGCTCCAGGGCGCGGCGGATGAGCCTCGAGACGTGCATCTGCGAGATGCCGACCTGCTGTGCGATCTGAGACTGCGTCAGGCCCTTGAAGAACCGAAGGTGCAGGATCAGCCGCTCGCGCTCGTCGAGCGCCCGGAACCCGGGAGCAAGCAAGGCCCGGTCCTCCGACACCTCGTACTGCGGCTCCTCGGCCCCGAGTGATTCGAGCGGGTCGAGATCGCCGTCTTCGTCCCCTCCCCCGCCCGTCGAGAGCGACACCGAGCTGTACGCTCGCCCGCTCTCGAGCGCCTCGACCACAGCCTCCTCCTCCGAACCCGCTGCCTTCGCCAGCTCGGGAATCGTCGGTGAGCGGCCGAGCTCGACCGTCAGCTCCTCGATGATCTTCGAGAGCTGGACGTTGAGCTCCTGGAGCCCGCGCGGCACGCGCACCGACCACCCCTTGTCGCGAAAGTGGCGCTTGATCTCGCCGATGATGTTCGGCGTCGCATACGTCGTCAGCTCGACGCCGCGGTCGATGTCGAACCTGTCGATCGCCTTGATCAGGCCGATGGCCCCGATCTGGACGAGATCGTCGAGCTGCTCCCCCCGGTACGAGTAGCGCCGCGCCAACGACCGCACGAGGGACATGTACTGCTCGATCAGCGCCTCACGGGCGGCGAGATCACCGTCCTCGTGATATCGGCGAAGCAGCGTGCGGTCGTCGACAGACGTCATCCGCTCCGCGCCTCCACCTTCTTCGTGAGCTTCACCCAGTCGCCGCCTTCTCCTGGGACGAGCTCCACGCTGTCGACGAGCGTGTCGAGGATCCTGCGAAGCCCGACGTCCTCACCTTTCTTCGCCTCGAGCTCGTCACGCACGCCGTCGCGCATGGGGCCCACGGAAGTCTCGATCTCGCTTTCCCTGAGCCTCACCGTGATCGTCACGTCCTCACGCTCGCGCGAACGCTCGAGCACTGCGTCGAGCGCGAGCTGGAGATCTTCGAGGTGCTCGATGGTGAGGTTGAGCCGGATGACGAGCCCGCCCAGCACGAGGTGCGCGACCGAGTAGAACGCGCGGTCGCGCGGCATGGTGAGGGTGATCTCGTCCGGGGTCAGCATCGGCTCCTCTCGCTCTGGATAACGCCGCACCAGGCATTCCGGATGCGGCTCACGGCGCGCTCGAGGCGATCGTCCCAGAGCCGACGACCACGTCGCCCTCATAGAGAACTGCGGTCTGGCCGGTCGCCACGCCGTAGGCAGGCTCATCCAGCGTGAGCCGGAAGCCTTCGGAAGTCGGCTCGACGTCGGCAGCCACTGCCGGCGAGCGGTACCGAAGCTTTGCGTCTCCTCGTGTGACGGATGCGAACAGCCTTCCCGAAGCGGTGACCGTTCGCCGGGCGAGAGACGCACGCGGGCCGACGACGACGGTGTTCGTCTGCGGATCGCTGTGCAGCGCGAACGCGGGGCGACCGGCGGCGATGCCCAGTCCCCGGCGCTGGCCGGGAGTGACCCGCCAGAAGCCGCGGTGCGAGCCGAGTCTCGTGCCTTCCTCGTCGACAACCGGGCCCTCGCGGTCGCCGAGACCCTGACGCTCCAGGAACTCTCTGTAGTCGCTGCCTCCGAGAAAGCACGCCTCCTGGCTCTCAGGCCGCCGGGCGGCCGACAGGCCGGCGCGCTCCGCCTCGGCGCGCGTCTCCTCCTTCGTCTGCTCGCCGAGGGGGAACCAGATGCGATCGAGCCGGCGGGGATCGAGACGCGCGAGCATGTACGACTGGTCCTTTCGCTCGTCCGCGGCTCGAGCGAGCAGGAGCCGGCCACGGTGCTCGACGATTCGCGCGTAGTGGCCGGTCGCAAGCCGGGCGGCACCCGCCTGCCTAGCGAACGCGATCAGCTGGGCGAAACGGAAGCTGCCGTTGCATCGCGTGCACGGGTTCGGGGTCTCGCCGCGCGCGTAGCCCTCGACGAACGGCTCGACGATCGCGAGCCGGAAGGCCTCGCGTGCATCGAGGGTCACGTGCGGAATCCCAAGTGAGTGGCAAGTCTCCCGAGCCGCGATCACGGCCTCGGGCGAGCAGCACGCGCGCTCGCTGTGCGGGGCCTTCGGATCGATCCAGAGTCGGAGGGTGACGCCGATCGCGTCAGGGCCGGCCCGCAGGAGCGCGACGGCGCTGTCGACTCCGCCGCTCATCGCCACGGCTACGCGCTCCGGGGTCGGCGTCGCCTGGAAGATCGGCCCGATCGCGTTCGCGAGCGCGTCCGCCGCGAGCCGCTCGCCGGGAACTGCGGCTGCTTCGAGCAGCGTCAGGCCGACGAGAGAGGCCTCGAGCCCTTCCGCGTCCGCCTCGACGATCCGGTCTCCGTCGACGACGAGCCGTACGCAGGACCACTCGCCGTCCCGGGTTGCATCTCCCGTGACTTCCACCATGGAAGCCAGGCTAGCGAGAACTATGGTGCCCCACCCTGCCGGTGATGCCCTGCCGCACTGCGAACCTGGACAAGCCAGGTGGGTGCCCGGCCGGTTACGCCCGAAGGCTCCCCGGACCTAGGCTCCCTATGCAGTGGTGTTGGTTCAACAATGTGCGACAGGGCCACGCACAGGGTCGAGCACCGGGTCACTCTAGCGTGCGTAACTCCAGCGGACGGTGACCGGCCCCTCGACCCCGAGGTCCTGCGCGAGCGCCTGGGTCAGACCGAACCGCGCTCCCCTCGCCTCCGGGCCCGCCGCGATCACCTGGGTCAGGACGTCCTGGTTTCCATAGCCGACGTAGAGCTTTGCGCCGCACGGAAGGACGGGGTCGGCGATACCGACGGTCGACGCCCGGAGCCGGACGCCGCAGCCGGTCGTCGTTCCCTCAACCGCGCTGCTCATCGGCGCCGCGCCGGCGTGGTACCAGGGACCGACTCGCTCGGGCAGTCGTTCGCGCGACGACGAGCCGCTACGGCTGGCGGCGATCGCGAGCCCGACCACAACCGCGAACAGGGCGATCGCCGTCAACGTGATCACCCGCTGTGCGACCGCAGGCGTCACGCCGGTTGGATGAGCTCGGCAAAAGACTCACGGACGAGGTCGTCGAACTCCTTGGGCAGAGAGCCTTCAACGCTGGCGAACTGCCGCAGATAGACGAAGAGGGCCGACCACTCCTCGTCCAGCGGCGCTGTGCCCGCGTGCTCGCGGGCCAGGCGCTCGAGCTCCCAGAGGTTCCACTCGCGGGCCGGCGGCCTCGGCGGGGGCGAGACGGGCGGCTGATCGACGGGTGCGGTTGGAGGTGGCACGGACGTTCGCGGCGGTGGGACGGTCGGCTCCTTCGGTGACGGTGCCTCCGACGGAGGCGTAGGTTCCGGCTCCTCGAGACCTGAAAGGTCGAGTGTGCGCTTCGTGACCGCGGGCCCGGTGACGGCGGCCTCGGTCACGATCACCTCGGCTATCTCGACCTCCAGCTCGAGGACGGGAGGGGGGTCCTCGACAGAGGCACTCGGCGCCGGAGGATCGCCGACGACCCCACGACGGCGCCGCCAGAAGAGCCAGCGGTGTGCCTCCTTGGCTCTAGGGCTCCTCTTCACTCGTACCCTCGGGCGGCGCCTCGGGCCGCTCACGCGGGCCGAAGACGACCCAGCGGCGGCGCGGCCGAGGTTGCAAGGGCTCGAGGCTGTAGCGCTCCCGCTCCGGCGGCGCAGCGAGGAACTCCGCAGGTCGCTCGGGCTCCTCTGCTGACGGCGGGGTGGATCCCACCATCGTCTCTTCGTCAGGCGCCGGGGGCGCCGGCGGTGGTGGCGGCGGTGGAACCTCCTCGACGACCTCCTCGTGGGCCGACGCTGGTGGCGCAGCCGGCTCGGCGGCCACGGCAGCGTCGCGACGCGTGCCGGCCAGGCGCGGGCCCTGTCGCCAGGCGAAGTACTCGATCATCGCGACGAGCAGCCAGGCAACGGCCATGACGAGGATGATCAGCGCCGGGCTCAGGTCGGCGAAGCCGACAACGACCGCCAGCAGGATCAGGAAGCCCGCTTCGAGCACGAATCTCGGCCCAAGTGCAGCTGGCATGCGCCCGGAAGGTTAGAGCCCGCTACGTGTTCGTGTCGCCGGAGCCCGTGGGCGGCACCTCGGGCTCCTCGGCTCCCGGCGCGGAAGGCGGGGTCGGGGCGGTCCCGGAAGGCTCGGTCTGAGCCGGCTCGGGGGTAGCCGGAGCCGGGGCAGAGCGCACCGGCGGGACCGATGGAGCCTCGGGCTCGGGCGCAGCCCGGCTCGCCTGAGCGCTCGCCTGAGCAGCCTTGGAGATCTCCGCCGCGACCTCGTTGGCCGCCGCTTCTCCCAAGCCGGCGGCAGAGAGCAACTGCTCGGCCCCGGTCTGCGCGCGGGCAATGATCGTGGACGCCTGGGCGCGCGCCCACTCGAGCGTCTGCTCGACCTCCGCGCGCGTCGCGTTCGTGAGCTCGGTGGCCTGGTGGCGGGCCTGCTCGAGAAGACGCGCGCCACGGGCCTCTGCCTCGCGAAGCTCCTTGGTCGCCTCACGGTTCGCGTCGGCCACGAGCTGCCGTGCCTCGTTGCGGGCCGCTGTCACGATCTCGT
>Ga0307305_10000519_pt1 | contig 14053 bp, 13 predicted proteins | sample ER_DNA_186_FD_194512 | JGI IMG/M metagenome (GOLD analysis project Ga0307305, IMG submission 194512) | Bulk soil microbial communities from the East River watershed near Crested Butte, Colorado, United States - ER_DNA_186 | ecosystem: Environmental > Terrestrial > Soil > Floodplain | place... | reverse complement strand
ACCCTCCTAGGCTGCGGCGGGCTGGGCGGCGGCCGCCTTCTCGAACCTCAGCTCGCCGTCATTGGCGTCCACGCGGACGACGTCGCCCTCGGCGAACTCGCTCTCGAGCAGGCGCATGGCGAGCGGGTTCTCGAGCAGCCGCTGGATCGCGCGCTTCAGCGGCCGGGCCCCGTAGGTCGGGTCCCAGCCGGCCTCGCCGAGGAGATCCTTGGCCGCGTCCGTCAGCTCGAGCCGCAAACCGCGTTCGGCCAGGCGCGCCTCGACCCGCCGCAGCTGAAGCTCGACGATCTCGCCGATCTGCTCCTTGCTCAGCGGATGGAACTCGACGATCTCGTCGATCCGGTTCAGGAACTCGGGGCGGAAGATCTCCGTCATCGCCTCGGCCGAGCGCACGTTCGAGGTCATGATCAGCACGGTGTTGCGGAAGTCCACGGTCCGGCCCTGGCCGTCGGTCAGGCGCCCGTCGTCGAGGATCTGCAGGAGGATGTTGAAGACATCGGGGTGGGCCTTCTCGATCTCGTCGAGGAGCACCACCGAGTAGGGCCGTCGCCGCACCGCCTCGGTCAGCTGGCCGCCCTCGTCGTAGCCGACGTAGCCGGGTGGCGCGCCGACGAGCCGTGAGACCGAGTGCTTCTCCATGTACTCGGACATATCGATCCGGAGCATGGCCCGCTCGTCGTCGAACATGAACTCGGCGAGCGCGCGGGCGAGCTCGGTCTTGCCGACCCCGGTTGGGCCGAGGAAGACGAATGAGCCGATTGGGCGGTTCGGGTCCTGCAGGCCCGAGCGAGCGCGACGGAGCGCGTTCGCCACCGCCGCGACGGCCTCGTCCTGGCCGACGACGCGTGCGTGCAGGCGCTCCTCCATGTGGATCAACTTCTCGGTCTCACCTTCGAGCAGGCGGTCGACCGGGACGCCAGTCCAGCGCGCGACCACCGAGGCGACATCGTCCTCGTCCACTTCCTCCTTGACCATAGGCTCGAAGTCGGCGCCGCGCTCACGCTCCGCCAACTCCTGCTCGAGGGCGGGCAGCTCGCCGTAGCGGATCTCGGCGACTCGCTGGAGGTCGCTGTTGCGCTCGGCGCGCTCGGCCTCCTGGCGCAGCTCGTCGATGCGGCGCGTGATCTCCTTGACGCGCTCGAGGATCTCCTTCTCGGTCGACCAGCGGGCCGCCAGCTCGTCGCGGCGCTCCTTGGCCTCTGCGAGCTCGCGCTCGAGAGGCTCGCGCACGTCCTTCGACTCCTTCGCCATCGCGGCAAGCTCGATCTCGAGCTGGCGGACGCGGCGCTCCGCCTCGTCCAGCTCGAGCGGCGAGGAATCAATCTCCATGCGCAGGCGCGAGGCGGCCTCGTCCACGAGGTCGATCGCTTTGTCGGGCAGGAAGCGGTCGGCGATGTAGCGGTCGGAAAGGACAGCGGCCGCGACCAGCGCCGCGTCGCGGATGCGCACGCCGTGGTGGGCCTCGTAGCGCTCCTTCAGGCCGCGCAGGATCGCGATCGTGTCCGAGACGGACGGCTCGCCGACGACGACCGGCTGGAAGCGCCGCTCGAGAGCAGCGTCCTTCTCGATGTGCTTGCGGTACTCGTCCAGCGTGGTCGCGCCGATCGCGCGCAGCTCCCCGCGCGCCAGCATCGGCTTGAGCATGTTCGCAGCATCTACGGCACCTTCGGCCGCGCCCGCGCCGACGATCGTGTGCAGCTCGTCGATGAAGAGGATCAGCTCGCCCGCCGCGTTCTGTACCTCGGTGAGGACGGCCTTGAGCCGCTCCTCGAACTCGCCTCGGTACTTCGAGCCGGCGAGCATCGAGCCGATGTCGAGCGCCCAGACGCGCTTGCCCTTCAAGCCCTCGGGCACGTCTCCGGCGACGATGCGCTGCGCGAGACCCTCGACGATCGCGGTCTTGCCGACGCCGGGGTCTCCGATCAGCACCGGGTTGTTCTTGGTGCGCCGGGAGAGCACCTGAATCACCCGGCGGATCTCCTCGTCTCTGCCGATCACCGGGTCGAGCTTGCCCTGCTCGGCGAGCTCGGTCAGGTCGCGGCCGAACTTCTCCAGCGCCTGGTAGGTGCCTTCGGGATCCTGCGAGGTGACGCGCTGGCCGCCTCGCACCTGCGCGATCTTCGCCAGCAGTGCGTCACGCGGGACCGCGTCGAGCGCGAGCAGCAGGTGCTCGGTCGAGACGTAGTCGTCCTCGAGCTTCTTGGCCTCGTCGGAGGCGCGATCGAGGACGCGCGAGAGCGCCGCCGAGACCTGCGGCTGCTGCTGGGCGCCCTGGGTCGCGGGCTTGGCGCGGAGCGCCGCTTCGGCCTGCGCGCGCAGCTCGGCCGGGTCGGGAACCAGCTGCTGCGGTAGCTCCTGGTCGAGCAGCGCCAGCAGCAGGTGCTCTGGGTAGAGCTCAGGGTTGCCCATGCGGCGCCCGAGCTCCTGGGCGGCGGCGACCGCCTCCTGCGATTTCAGCGTCAGCTTGTTGAAGTCCATCGTTTCGGTGCGGGTAGCTGGGACGGGTCGTAGAGGACGAGCTCGCGGCGGTACTGCCGGTGCACCTGCTGGATCGCGTCACGCATCTCGCGCTCGAGCCGCTCCATCCGCGCCTGCATTCGGCCGACCTCGGCCTCGAGCTCGAGCACGGCCTCGACGCCGGCCAGGTTGAGCCCGAGCTCGGTCGTGAGGCGCTGGATCAGCCGGAGCCGCTCGAGGTCGGCCTCGGAGTAGAGGCGCGTGTTGCCCGCGGTGCGCTTGGGGCGCACGAGCCCCTTCTCCTCGTACACGCGCAGGGTCTGCGGGTGCATCCCGACGAGCTCGGCTGCGACGGAGATCATGTAGCGCGGTCGGTCGTCCATCACGCTCGCTCCCGGAAGATGCGGACGGCGACGGAGCTCATCGCGAGCAGCCCGATGACGACCAGGGCGACGGCCAGCAGCGCGAGCGCGTTCAGCCAGCCCGGCCGGGGCTCTCCGTCGTAGTAGTTCAGCGCCACGAGCGCCGAGGCGACGTAGAGACCGATCCCGGCGACGAGGGACGCGATTCCGTACCTCACGAGACCAGCCCCTCGCGCGGGTTCTCGCGGGACGCCTTTTGCAGCGCCTCGACCGCCTCGCGCTCCTTCTTGCTCATCTTCTTCGGCACGCTCAGCTTCACGCGCGCGAGCAGGTCGCCCTTGCCGGAGCCCTTGAGCTTCGGCGCGCCCTTGCCCTTCACGCGCAGCAGCGTCCCGTCCTCGGTACCGGGCTTCACCTTGACGTTGACCGAGCCCTCGGGAGTCGGCACCTCGACGGTCGCGCCCAGCGCGGCCTCGGGGTAGGTGACCGGCACGTCGACGATCAGATCGTCGCCGCGGCGGGTGTAGACCTTCGATGGTGCGACGCGCGTGACCACGAACAGGTCGCCTGCCTCGGCGCCGCCCCAGCCGGCCTCGCCCTTGCCGCGCAGGCGTATCTTCGAGCCGTCCTTCACGCCCGCGGGAATCTTGACCGTGTAGCGCTTCGTGCGCCGCTCGCGGCCGGTGCCCCGGCAGTTCGGGCACGGATCCTCGATCACGGTGCCGTTGCCGCGACAGCGCGGGCACGGCTGCGAGAGGGCGAAGAGGCCCTGGCTCTCGGCCTTCACGCCGCGCCCATGACACTCGGGGCAGAGCTTCGGCGCCGTCCCGGGCTTCGCGCCGGAGCCGCCGCACACGCGGCAGGCCGTCTCGAGCTCGACCGGGATCGTCGTCTCGACGCCGCGCAGCGAGTCCTCGAAGGAGAGGCGAACCTCGACCTCGAGGTCGCGCCCGCGCTGGCCGCGCTCCTGGCGCTGCGCACCGCCGCGCGCGCCGAAGAGCCCGCCGAAGATGTCGCCCAGGTCGCCGAGGTCGAAGCCCTCGGTGTCGAAGCGAAAACCGCCGGGGCCGCCGGCCGGGCCGCGCCCGTTCGCCGACCCGAACGCGTCGTACTGCTTGCGCTTGTCCGGGTCGGAGAGCACGTCGTAGGCGTGCTGCACCTCCTTGAAGCGATCCTCGGCGGAGTCGTCCCCGGGGTTCGCGTCAGGGTGGTACTGGCGCGCGAGCTTGCGGTACGCCTTCTTGATCTCGTCCTGGGCGGCCCCGCGCGCGACGCCGAGCGTCTCGTAGAGGTCCTTAACCGCCACCGGTCTCCTGTGGGGCGGCCACGACCACGCGCGCTGGACGCAGGACCCGGTCGCCGAGCTTGTAGCCCTTTTGCAGCACCTCGAGCACGGAGCCCTCCTCGGCCTCGGACGGCTGCGAGAGCAGCGCCTCGTGGACATGCGGGTCGAAGACCCCGTCGGTCTCGATCTCGGCGAGGCCCTCACGGTCGAGAGCGGCCTTCAGCTCGCGGTGCACGAGGCGCACCCCTTCCTCCAACTTGGCCTCCTCGTGCTCCTCGGCGGCGGCAAGCGCCCGCTCGAGGTCGTCGAGCACCGGCAGGAGCTCCTTCACCAGCCGCTCGTGGGCCCGCGCGACCAGGCTCTCCTGGTCGCGCGAAACCCGCTTGCGGTAGTTCTCGAACTCGGCCGCGACCCGCTTGAGGTCGTTCAGGTACTCGTCCCGCTCGGCTTCGAGCGCGGCGACCTGGTCCTCAGGCTGGGCCTCGACAGGCGTGTTCTCTGCTTCGGTCATTACGAGGTCTTCGCTTCCTCGTCGACGACCTCCGCGTCCTCGATCACCTCGTCGTCGGACTCGGGCTCGCTTTCGCCGTTGCCGGTGGCCTGCTGGGCCTGTGCCGCCTGGGCGTAGACCGCCTCGGCGAGCTTCTGAGAAGCCTCCTGCAGAGCATCCGTCTTGGCGCGGATCTCGCCCAGGTCATCCGTCTCCAGCGCCTGCTTGAGCTCCATTACGCGGCCCTCGATCGTCGAGGCATCCGACTCGTCGAGCTTCTCGCGGTGCTCCTTGAGGCTCTTCTCGGTCGCGTAGGCCAGGCTCTCCGCCTGGTTCTTGGCGTCCGCGAGCTCTCGCAGCTTCCGCGCCTCGTCCGCGTGCGCCTCGGCGTCCTTGATCATCTGCTCGACCTCGTTCTCGGCGAGCCCCGAGCCGCCTTCGATGCGGATCTGCTGCTCGTTGCCGGTGCCGAGATCCTTGGCCGAGACGTTGATGATCCCGTTCGCGTCGATGTCGAAGGTGACCTCGACCTGCGGCATGCCTCGCGGCGCCGGCGGGATGCCGACGAGCTGGAACTTGCCGAGGGTCTTGTTGTAGAGCGCCATCTCCGACTCGCCCTGGAGCACATGCACCTCGACCGAGGGCTGATTGTCCTCGGCGGTGGTGAAGGTCTCCGACTTCTTGGTCGGGATCGTCGTGTTGCGCTCGATCAGCTTGGTGAAGACGCCGCCCTTGGTCTCGATCCCGAGGCTGAGGGGCGTGACGTCGAGGAGCAGGATGTCCTTGACCTCGCCCTTCAGCACGCCGCCCTGGATGGCCGCGCCGACGGCGACGACCTCGTCCGGGTTGACGCCCTTGTGCGGGTCCTTCCCGATCAGCTCCTTGACCTTCTCCTGTACCGCCGGCATGCGGGTCATGCCGCCGACGAGCACGACGTGCTCGATCTTCGAGGCATCGAGGCCCGCGTCGGCCAGGCACTGCTTGGTCGGACCGACCGTGCGCTCGAGCAGCTCGGCGCTCAGCTCGTCGAGCTTTGCGCGCGTGAGCTGCAGGTCGAGGTGCTTCGGGCCCTCGGCGGTGGCGGTGACGAACGGCAGGTTGATCTGCGTCGTCATCGTTGAGGAGAGCTCGATCTTCGCCTTCTCGGCGGCCTCGTAGAGCCGCTGGAGGGCCATCTTGTCCTGCGAGAGGTCGATGCCCTGGTCGCGCTTGAACTCCGCGACCATCCAGTCGACGATCGCCTTGTCGAAGTTGTCGCCGCCGAGGTGGTTGTCGCCGTTGGTGGCCTTCACCTCGAAGACGCCCTCGCCGAGCTCGAGCACCGACACGTCGAAGGTGCCGCCGCCGAGGTCGAAGACGAGGATCGTGTGGTCCGAGGCCTCCTTGTCGAGGCCGTACGCCAGCGCGGCCGCGGTGGGCTCGTTGATGATGCGGACGACGTTGAGGCCGGCGATCTTGCCGGCGTCCTTGGTCGCCTCGCGCTGGGCGTTGTTGAAGTAGGCCGGGACGGTGATCACCGCGTCGGTGACCGTCTCGCCGAGGTAGGCCTCCGCGTCGGCCTTCAACTTCTGGAGGATCATCGCGCTGATCTCCGGCGGCGCGTACTCCTTGTCGCCGGCTTTCACGCGCACGTCGCCGTTCGGGCCTTCCACGACCTCGTACGGGACGATCTTCATCTCCTCGTTGACCTCGCCGAACTTGCGGCCCATGAAGCGCTTGATCGAGAAGATGGTGTTCTGGGGGTTCGTCACCTGCTGGCGCTTTGCGGGCGCCCCGACGAGCCGCTGGCCGTCGTTCGTGAACGCGACGACAGACGGCGTGGTGCGCCCGCCCTCGGCGTTCGGAATGACCGCCGGTTCGCCGCCCTCGATCACGCCAACACAGGAGTTGGTCGTGCCGAGGTCGATGCCGATTGTCTTTGCCATGCTGAATGCTCCTTGTTTGACTGAGAAAATCTCAGTCGCATAGTAGCAAGTTAGGGTACGAATCGACGGAGGACCTTGGCGGCAGCGGGCTCGGCGAGCACGATTCCGGCCAGGATCGCGGCACAGCCGCCCCAGCCGAGCAGGCCGAGGCGGTCGCCGTCGAGCACGTAGCCAAAGAAGCCCGCCCACACAGTCTCGAGCGCGAAGATAAGCGCGATCCGCGCCGCGCTCATGCGTTGCTGCGCCCAGACCTGGATCAGGTAGGCGAGCGCGCTGGCGAAGATGCCCGTGACCAGGAGCGCTCCCCAGACCGTCCGGCCGTGCGGGACGGAGAGATCGCCGAGCGCGACGGCGATCACGAGGAAGCCGAGGCAGCAGGTTGCCATCTCGACCAGCGTGAGCGCGATTGCGTCGTAGCGGTTCGCGTAGCGCTCGACCATCACGATCTGGAGCGCCTGCGCCGAGGTCGAGGCGAGCACGAGCAGGTCACCGGCCGTCGAGCCGACGTGAACGCCCGAGAGCATCGCGAGCCCGGTCACCGACAGCGCGACGCCAAGCCACACTTGCAGGCCCACGCGCGTCCTGAAGAGCACGAGCCCGAAGAACGGGGTCAGGACGACGTAGAGCCCTGTGATGAAGCCGGTGCTCGAGACCGTCGTTCGCTGCAAGCCCGCGGTCTGAAGGGCGATCCCGATTCCCAGCAGGGCGCCCAGGAACGCGCCGGCGGCGAAGCCCGAGCGTCCAAGGCTGCGGAGGCGCGGAGCCCCGGCGATCCCGAGCACGCCGGTCGCGATCGCATAGCGCACGGCCAGGAAGGCGAACAGCGGGTAGACCTCGACTGCGTCCTTGACCTGGACGAAGGTGACGCCCCAGACCACGGTGACCGCGATGAGGGCGAGAAGCGGCACCGCGCGAGTCTAGGACCTGCGAAACCTCGGCTAGGCTTGAAGCGTGGATCCGCTCGTCGACTCCTGGGGCCGTGAGATCAAGAGCGTCCGGGTCTCCGTCACCGACAAGTGCAACTTCCGCTGCCGCTACTGCATGCCGGCGGAGGGCTTGGAATGGCTCGACCGGGAGGAGCTGCTGAGCTTCGAGGAGCTCGCGCGGATCGTGCGCGTGCTCGCCGCGATGGGCGTCGAGGAGGTGCGGCTGACCGGCGGCGAGCCGCTCGTGCGCCGCGATCTGCCTCAGCTCGTGCGGCAGCTCGCCGAGATCCCGGGCGTGAACGACCTCTCGCTGACCACGAACGGCGTCCTGCTCGACAAGCTCGCCGGCCCGCTCGTCGAGGCCGGGCTGCGTCGGCTGAACGTCTCCCTGGACTCGCTTTCCCACGTGCGCTTCGCGGAGATCACCCGCAGGGACGCGCTCGACCGCGTGCTGGCCGGACTCGAGGAGGCCGAGCGCTACCCGGAGCTCGGGCCGATCAAGGTCAACTGCGTGGCGATGCGCGGGTTCACCGAGGAGGAAGTGCCGGCGCTGGCCGAGCTCGCGCGGCGAAAGCCCTACATCGTCCGCTTCATCGAGTTCATGCCGCTGGACGCAGACGAGTCGTGGCGCGGCGACGACGTGCTCACGGGCGGCGAGATCCGAGCGCTGATCGAGGAGCGCTGGCCGCTGGAGGAGATTCCGGCCAAGGCATCGTCCACTGCCCGGCGCTTCCGCTTCGCCGACGGCGCGGGCGAGATCGGCTTCGTCAACCCGGTCTCCGAGCCGTTCTGCTCGAGCTGCGACCGGATCCGGCTGACCGCGGACGGTCAGCTGCGGACCTGCCTCTTCTCCCGGCGCGAGTGGGATTTGAAGACCCCGCTGCGAGAGGGCGCGCCGGACGCGGAGCTGGAGCGCCTGCTCCGATTCGCCGTGAGGCACAAGGAGCTGAAGCACAAGATCAACGACCCCGGCTTCGTGCGGGCCTCTCGGTCGATGTCGCAGATCGGCGGCTAAGGCGCCGCTTGCGGTGCCGACCTCAGGACAGCCGGGCTCTGCCCGGGTGTCCGTCTGAAATGACCGGTCGACCCGTCTGAGCTCATAACCGCGACGGTCTCTAGGGCCAGACAGGACTCTTTGGGTTCAGGTCGAGCTTGCCTCCGTCCTTGCACTCGGGCGAGTGGTACTTCGCGAGGCCGTAGGGGTAGAGGCCGGTCCAAGCCAGCTCGGCCAGGCTGTCGGCATAGGCACGCGGCGCGCCGAGCAGCACCCCGGCCCGGCGCATGCGCTGGAGGCCGTAGCAGGTAGCGATCGCCTCGTTGCCGCCCGGCGCGACGTGCACCGTTTCGTGGCCCAGCGTGAGCACGGTGTTCGCAAGCTGGAGCTTCACCTTCCCGCGCGCAGGGCGGCGTCTCTCGTAGACGAAGCCCACGAGCCGCTCGCACATACGTGGCGCGAGATTGACCCGCGTACCCCCAGAGACGAACCCGTCCGCCCTTAGGTCGACCGCTCCGCCGGTGTAGGCGCCGCGCTCGGCGATCAGCGCGACCCAGTCCGCCCGCGACCAGCAGCGCACCGCCGTCGCCGGCACGCCGCTGAGCTCCGCCGCGACCCGGGAGAAGCGCGGCTCGACGCGGCTCATGTCGGTCACGCCCCCGCGCCGCGGCAGTGAGCGGCCGTCGCTGCGCAGGAAGATCCGCGCCCCCGAGGCGCTCAGCGCGCGGTCGCCCGCTGCGAGGTCGCCCTGACGAAAGGCCGAGCAGGCGCTGAGCACGACCTGGGCCGCCGCGCGCTGCCGCCGGGTCGGGGCCTCGCCCACGGAGGAGCGGAAGATCGGCCCACAGTCGCGCAGCGCGGCCAGGGCCTTCGCGCCTCCGGGGGCGGCCGCCTGCCCCGAGAGGTTGCTGACCGCGTTCGCAAAGGCGGCCATCGTCCGGAACCAGGCGATCTCCTTGGCGGTGGGCAGCGGATGTACGAGCGGCTTTGGCGCCTCACCGTCGGCCGAACCGCCCCCACATCCGGACGCGAGGAGCGCGAGCACGGAAATAAAGGCCAGCAGCAGGCGTTTCATTTACGAAGTAGAGCACGACATGCATGGGGGTTAAAATGGGCTCGTCCTCGTGAGCACGCTCGTCTCAGCCGGCCGCCGAGTCCTGCCCCGTGGGTGGGCGGACTTCGGGCGCCAACTCGCGATCTGGTTCGGCTTCCTGGCCGCGTACCAGGTCGCCCGCGGGATCGCCGACCGCAACCCGCCGCGCGCATTCGACAACGGGCTACACGTGATCGGGATCGAGCGGCACATCCACGGCCTCTTCGAGCTGAGCCTGCAGCGGGCCGTCGACGGCTCGCATGTCCTGGCGACGCTCGCCTCGTGGACCTACTGGAACTCCGAGTTCACGGTGCTCGGCCTGGCGCTCCTCTGGGTCTACCTGCGCCGGAACGAAGCCTTCGTGCGCTTCCGCAACACGATCCTGCTCGCCAACGTGATCGGGCTCGTCGGCTACGTGCTCCTGCCGACGGCGCCGCCGCGGATGTTCCCGGACTTCGGCTTCGACGACACGCTCCAGAGCTTCGGCCAGCTCAACCACGGCAGCGGGCTGATCGAGTTCGCCGCCAACCCGTACGCTGCGATGCCGAGCCTGCACGCAGCCGACGCGCTGATCGTCGGGCTGGTGCTCTTCTCGGTCTGCCGCACGCGCTTCGCCAAGATCCTCTGGCTGCTCTGGCCCGGGTGGGTCTGGTTCAGCGTGATGGCCACCGGCAACCACTTCTGGCTGGACGTCGTCGCCGGCGTGATCGTCGCGGCGATCGCCGGCACGCTGATCTACCGGAACCCGTTTCGTCGCCGCCGAGCGACCGCGGCAGCCGCCTGAGGCAGCGCTTGCGCTGCCGCCGTCAGCATGCGCTGGCTTAGCCCGTGCATGCGTCTGAAATGACCGGTCGACCGATATTTGGTTGCCAAAACGCCGCTTAGCGGCGCAGACCCGCCGTCTGCCGACTGTGCGCAGGCTTGCCCGCAAAGAGGCTGCTAGCGTCCCTCGCGTGACCCGCACGGCCACGCTCGCCTGGGTGAAACAGGGCTACACGGACGGAACTCGCCGACTCGCCTCGCGCTGGATCGGTGGCCTCGCACGCACGCGCGTAACCCCGAATGCCCTCACCGCCGCGGGCGTCACCCTGTGCGCCGCTGCCGCGGTGCTGATCTGGTTCGGCGACCATAACCAGTGGCTCGTCTACTGGCTCGCCGCAACCGTCTTCGTCATCGGCTCGATCCTCGACATCCTCGACGGGGCGCTGGCGCGCTACGGCGGCAAGGCGACGCCGTTCGGGGCCTTCGTCGACTCGATCTCCGACCGCGTCAGCGAGGGCTTCGTGCTGACAGCGGTCGCGCTCGTCTTCGCGCGCCACGGCAACGAGGTGGCGCTCGCCTTTGCGATCGCCGCGATCGGCGGCTCCTTCCTCGTCTCGTACGCGCGGGCCAAGGCGGAGCTGCTCGGCCTGCGCGGAGACGTCGGCATCGGCAGCCGCGCCGAGCGCGTCGTCGTGATCACCGCCGGGCTGGTATTCGCCCCCTGGGGCGGCCTGCAGTGGGCGATCTACTTCCTTGCCGCAACTGCCTGGCTCACCGTCCTACAACGAATCCTGCACGTCCGCAGAGAACTCAGGAGGAACTGATGGCTTCAACGAACGGCAAGGCCCCGCGCCGCGACGACAAGGTGCGTGTGGCGCTGATCGGCGTCGGCAACTGCGCGAGCTCGCTCGTGCAGGGCGTCGAGTACTACAAGGACGCCGACCCGGACGAGTTCGTCCCCGGGCTGATGCACGTCGACCTCGGCGGCTACCACGTCCGCGACGTCGAGTTCACTGCCGCCTTCGACGTCACCACGGACAAGGTCGGCAAGGACCTCTCCGAGGCGATCTGGGGGCACCCGAACAACACGATCAAGTTCTCGGACGTGCCCAAGACGGGCGTCACCGTCTCGCGCGGCATGACGCACGACGGGCTCGGCCAGTACCTCTCCGAGGTCGTCACGAAGGCGCCCGGCGAGACCGACGACGTGGTCGGGATCCTCAAGGAGACCGGCACCGACGTCGTCGTCAACTACCTCCCGGTCGGCTCCGAGGAGGCGACCAAGTGGTACACGGAGCAGGTTCTCGCCGCTGGTTGCGCCATGGTCAACTGCATGCCGGTCTTTATCGCGCGTGAGAGCTACTGGGACAAGCGCTTCAAGCAGGCCGGCGTCCCGATCATCGGCGACGACATCAAATCGCAGGTAGGCGCCACGATTACCCACCGCGTCCTGACGAGCATCTTCCGCGACCGCGGCGTCCGGGTCGACCGCACATTCCAGCTCAACTTCGGCGGCAACTCGGACTTCATGAACATGCTCGAACGTGACCGGCTCGAGTCCAAGAAGATCTCAAAGACGAACTCGATCAAGTCCGTGCTCCCGTACGAGATGGAGGAGAAGAACATCCACGTCGGGCCCTCGGACTACGTACCGTGGCTCGAGGACCGCAAGTGGGCGTACATCAGGCTCGAAGGCACCGCCTTCGGCGACGTGCCGCTGAACGCGGAGCTGAAGATCGAGGTCTGGGACTCGCCGAACTCGGCCGGCGTTGTGATCGACGCGGTGCGGCTCGCGAAGCTCGCGCTCAACAACGGCGTCGCCGGCACTCTCGGCGGCCCGAGCGCCTACTTGATGAAGTCGCCGCCGGTGCAGTACGACGACGACGACGCGCGCGAGCAGATCGAGGAGTTCATCCGCAAGCACGCGCGGAAGACCGCCAAGCCACCCGCGAAGACGAAGACCAAGGCCTGAGGCTCGGGCAGGGCTAGACTCGGGGCCGATGGGCCTGCGCGTCTGCCTGGTCACGCCGTTCGCCTGGTCGCGCCCCCACGACGTCAACGAGCACGTTGCGGGGATCGCGGACGGGCTGCGCGCCCTCGGGCACTCGGTGACGGTGCTCGCTCCCTCGACGCGCGCAGCCGACCTGATCGCCGGCCGGCGAGCGCTCCTGGATGGCGGCAGCGACGAGGTGATCGCACTCGGGCCGGCGGTCCCCGTCTCGCGGCGCAGCCGAATTGGAGTGCCGGTCGGCGCACGGGCGAACCTCACGCTGGCGCTCGCCAGAGGCGGCTACGACGTCGTCCACGGCTTCGAGCCCGGCTTGCCGAGCCTCTCGTACCTCGCGTTGCGCGACTCGCGCGCCCTGGCGGTCGCGACGTTCCTCTCGCCGGAGCGGCTCGGCTATCCGCCCGGCCGGGCCCAGCGCGAACGGCTGCTCGGGCGAATCGACGCGCTCGTCGCGACCTCGGAGGCGACCGCGGAGGCCGCGAACCAGCGCCTGCCGGGCGACTACCAGGTGCTCAGCAGCGGCGTCGACACGGAGCTCTTCCGGCCCGGCGAGAAGCGCCGGCTGGTGGTGGTCGAGTGGCGACCCGGGGAGCGGCCATTGCACCGGGCGGTCTCGAGAGCGCTGCGGCAGCTGCCGGACTGGGAGCTCGTCCTGCTTCGGACGAAGCCGCTCGCGGGCAGGCCGACCGTTTCGCGCTCCCTGCGCGGCCGCGCACGCGTTCGCACGCTGCGTGACGGCCCCTCGCGGGCAGCGCTCCTGAACGAGGCGGCGATCTTCGTCCCGGCCTTTGACGGCCTCGACCGCGTGAGGCTGGAGGCGGACGCGGCCGGAGCGGCGATCGCCTCGCCGACCGGCGTTCGCGAGCAGCCCGAGCTGGCGGCTGCGGAGGTGATGCGGCTGGCCGAGGACGAGGCGTACCGCGAGCGTCGCGGAGCCAAAGCGCGAACCGAGGCCGAGGGCCAGAGCTTTGCAGCAGTCGCGCGCGAGCTCGACGAGATCTACCAGGGCCTCACCGGCAGGCGCCGGGCTGAGCGGGTGGCCGACCCGCTCGCCGGCCGCGAGTGGGTGGTCGCCGACCTGCACCTGCACACCTCGTGGTCGCACGACTGCCAGATCCCTGTCGCCGACCTGCTCGACCAGGCCGAGGCGCAAGGTCTCGGCGCGATCGCCGTCACCGACCACAACGTCTTCGGCGGCGCCCTCGAGGCCGCCGAGCTCGCGCGCGACCGCGACCTCGTCGTGATCCCCGGCGAGGAGGTGAAGACCGAGGACCAGGGCGAGGTGATCGGGCTCTTCCTTACCGAGGAGATCCCTCGCGGCCAATCGTTCGGCGAGACCGTCGCCGCGATCCGGGCGCAGGGCGGGATCGTCTACCTCCCCCACCCCTTCGACCGGCTGCACGCGATCCCGGAGCCGGCGACGCTGCACCGGCACCTGGCCGAAGTCGACGTGCTCGAGGTCTACAACGCGCGGCTGCTCTTCGAGGCCTACAACGACGAAGCGCTCCGGTTCGCGCGCAAATACGACCTCGCGATGGGCGCCGGGTCGGACGCGCACGTGCTCCAGGGAGTGGGCACGGGAGCGATGCGAATGCGGGCGTTCGAGGGCCCCGAGGACTTCCTCGTCAGCCTGCGCACGGCTCAGGTGCTGCGCCGGCCGCGCTCGCTGCTCTACCTCCAGTCGCTCAAGTGGGCGGCGCAGGCCAAGGAAAGAGTGCGCTAGGCGAGAACAGGTCCTTCCCCTGATGCCA
>Ga0307305_10000518_pt1 | contig 14059 bp, 13 predicted proteins | sample ER_DNA_186_FD_194512 | JGI IMG/M metagenome (GOLD analysis project Ga0307305, IMG submission 194512) | Bulk soil microbial communities from the East River watershed near Crested Butte, Colorado, United States - ER_DNA_186 | ecosystem: Environmental > Terrestrial > Soil > Floodplain | place... | reverse complement strand
GTTTCTTCAGGTACTTAGGGCAGAGGCGCAGTCACAGGTTTTCGTGCCAGAGCTGCGATTCTCTGCTCACATCAGCCGCAAGGTGCGGAATATTTGTGCAGCGCAAAATCAGCGAACGATTGAAAGGCGTGGCGACCGTGCGCGGTTGCTTCGCCAAGATGCAAGATAGCCGGCGATGTCGTCGGGATCGAACGCGGCGTCGAAGAACGCACCGATGTTCCCGCCCCGACTGTCACGGGCGGATTCGCCTGCGAAACCGAGAGCCGAATCGTAAAGGTCGGCGCGAAAAACACTTTCCGCCGACGCTTGTAACTCGGCCGACAATTGCGCTTGTCCCCATCGCACCATCTGCGCGTAGGCCCAGGCAGCCTGATTGGCATCGGGTCGATTTGCATCGTGACCGCTCACAACAATGTAGCGATCGGACTTGCGGACAGCGCCGTCGGTCGCAGTCTTGAGATTGCCGGTCAATGTACGGACGACAAGCTCCGGGTTTACGCCAAGACGCTGGGCAACAATATGCGCAACGGTCGCGCGGTTGTCCGTGTTGTTCACGAATTTGCTCGCAAATGCGAGCGCGCGCACCAGGCGTACAAAGATGTCAGGATTCTCCTCGGCCCATTGCAGGCGAAGCGCCAATACCTTCTCGGAAACGCGCGCCATGATCTCGCAGCCAAAGTGCAGGATATTGCCGACGCCCAGATCGACCGCCACGGAATTCCAGGGCGCGCCGACGCAAAATAGGTCCACCTGTTTGCTGGCGAGGCTTTCCACCATGTATGGCGGAGGCAACACAACGAGGCGGACGTCTTCGTCAGGATCGACGCCACCCGCCGACATCCAGTAACGAAGTTGGTAGTTGTGATGGGAAAATGGAAACGTCATACCGAAGTTAAGGGGCTCAAGGCCGCGAGATTTCCGTTCCGATACAACACGCGAAAGTGCCCGCGCCGAAGTCTTTGGATCAGTGAGATCACCATCCGTTGCATCTGACAGCGCGGAAAAAAGCCAGGGCGACACCGTAATCGCATTGCCATTGATCCCCAGATTGAACGGAACAACGAGCGGTACTCGCACGTGGCCAATACCGAGGCTGGAAGCGATTGCGACAGGCGACAGCAGGTGCGCGGCATCGAACAGGCCAATATTGAGCTTGTCTCGCACGTTTGACCATGACACTTCGCGGATCAGCTCGATGTCGAGCCCTTCAGCGGCGGCGAAGCCGCCGTCGACGGCGGTCAAAAGTACCGTCGCATCCACCAGAGGAATGAAACCAATTCGAAGCTTTTCGTTCATTTGAGCAGCTCCGCCGCCGTCAGCACCGATTGGGCAATTTCAACGATCTTCTTGTTCTCGTTCATGGCTTTGGTCCGTAAAAGCGCGTAAGCTTCCCCTTCGCTGAGCCGTCTGGCCTGCATCAGCACGCCTTTGGCCCGGTCGATGACCTTGCGTTCTTCCAAAGCACCTTTGGCGTGATCGAGCTCTGACTGCAGCCGCGCGAATGCGTTGAACCGCGAAATGCAGAGATCGAGAATGTTGGTGATGCGCTCTTTGCGCAGCCCGTCAACGATGTAAGCCGAAACGCCTGCGTCGACCGCGGCCTGAATCGACGCAGTATCGCTCTGATCGACGAACATCGCGACCGGACGTTTTACCGCCCGGCTCACTTGAAACATCTGCTCGAGCACATCGCGGCTGGGATTTTCCAGGTCGATGAGAATGACGTCCGGATCAAGTGCGTAAATGCGCGACAGCAGATTGTGCGTTTCGGCGATACGCTCGACCTGACTAAACCCCGCTTCACGCAGGCCATCTTCGAGGATCGCGGCACGAACTGGACTCTCATCGACAATCGCGATCTTCAGGGCTGAGTCCCGCTGTTCCCCCGACGTCACCGCGCCGTGGCTCGAAGGTTCTGATCCCTTACCGGTTGCCGCCAAATTCCTTTTTGCTGACGCCATTCACCACCCAAGCCGCATCCAACGCGATTCGCTGGCTCTTGACGAAGCAAGACCCATTCCATTCCGAAAGTGACCTAAAAGGCGCGATTTGGAGGGCTGACTGCCGCGCCTGCCTCAATTTGCGGCAGATGACGAGACTTTAGCGCGCAGTCGAGGGGTGCGGTTCCATCCTGCTCGTTTGCCTACGACGCGCGCTGTTTACCAGCGTTCGCGTGGAAGTCGGCGCCATTGCCGCTTGCCGCAACGAAGCCCGCACGGATGGTGAAGTCGCCGAAGCGCTCGCCCTTCTGCCGTTCCGCCGCGTAGGCCGCGAGCACAGGATCGAGCGCTGCGACGATGCCGGCATAATCGAGGTCTTCGGCGTAAAGCTTGTTCATGCGCGAACCGTCGAAGGCTGCACCGAGATAAAGGTTGTAACGGCCCGGTCCCTTGCCGACCAAACCAATCTCGGCGAGATAAGGTCGCGCGCAACCATTCGGACAACCGGTCATGCGGATTACGATATCGTCTGCAGAAAGACCGTGCGCGCTCAACCGCTCGTCAAGCGCTGTCAACAAATCCGGCAGGTAACGCTCGCCTTCGGCGAGTGCGAGCCCGCAAGTCGGCAGTGCCACACACGCCATGGAATTGCGGCGCAGACCGGACCAGGGTGCAAGCAGATCGGCCTCACGCGCGATGCGCTCGATCTCGGCCTGCTGAGCCGTCGGTACATTTGCAATGACGAGGTTCTGGTTTGGCGTGATACGGAAATCACCCTCATGCACTTGCGCGATCGTGCGCAGGGCGGTCTGCTGGGCAGCAGGAGCGACATCGTGCACGCGTCCGTTCTGCACGAACAGCGTCAGGTGCCCACGTCCATCGAGACCCTCGGTCCAGCCGTAGCGGTCGCCGGTCGAGGTGAAGGTGTAAGGCCTGGGTGAGGAAAGTTTGGCTCCAGCACGACGCTCGACCTCGGCGCGGAAGGCGTCGAGACCGCGATCCTCAATGGTGTATTTGAGCCGCGCGTGCTTGCGGTTCTTGCGATCGCCCCAGTCCCGCTGCACGGTGACCACGGCCTCGGCAATCTTCACGGCGTCCGCTGTCTGGCAGAATCCCAAAATGTCCGCCGTGCGCGGGTAGGTATCCGGCTCGCCATGGGTCATTCCCATGCCGCCACCGACAGTGACATTCCAGCCAGCGACGTCGCCTGCATTGTCGAGGATGGCGATGTAGCCGAGGTCATGCGCGAATATGTCGACGTCGTTCGATGGCGGCACCGCCATCACGATTTTAAATTTGCGCGGCAGGTAAGTCTTGCCGTAGATCGGCTCCACACCCTCTTCCTCACCGCCTGCGATCCGTTCGCCATCGAGCCAGATCTCGCGATAGGCCGGCGTGTGGGGCAGCAGATGGTCCGAAATGGCGCGTGTCATCTCGATCGCCGCGGCATGCGCGCGCGACTTCTCGGGCAGCACGTTACACATGACATTACGATTGATATCGCCGCAGGCCGCGATCGAATTGAGGAGGACTTTATCGATCGCTTTCAGCGTCGCTTTCAGATTTGACTTGATGACCCCATGAAGTTGCACCGTCTGGCGCGTGGTCAGCCGCATGGTACCGTTGCCGTAAACACGCGCGACCTCATCGAGCGCGAGCCATTGCCGCGGACTGAGGACGCCGCCAGGAATGCGCACACGGATCATGAAGGAGAAAGCCTTCTCCATCTTCTTGCGTGTACGTTCGGGACGCAGGTCGCGGTCGTCCTGCAGATACATACCGTGGAACTTCACGAGCTGCGCGTCGTCCTCGATGATCGCGCCGGTGATTTCCTCGCGCAGGCCATCGGCGAGCGTGCCGCGCAAGTAGTCGCTCGCTTCCTTGATGCGCTCGTTGCGCGACAGTTCGTCGGTCATTGGCCGTCCAATCGGTGCAGGATCAATAGGTATCCTGCAGATAGCGCTTTTCGCGCTCCAGTGTCACCACTGCCTGCTCGGCCGCTTCGGCGGACAGGCCCTTCACATCGGCATAGGCGCGCACCAGTGCGGCGCGAACGTCCTTCGCCATCGCCTTGGCGTCACCGCATACGTAGAAATGGGCCCCGCCATCCAGCCATTCGATCAGGTCGGCGCGGCGATCCCACAACTTATGCTGCACGTAGACTTTCTCCGGCGTGTCGCGCGAGAAGGCGATATCCATACGCGTCAGCGAACCGTCCTTGAGAGCATCCTGCCAGTCGAGCTGGTAGAGGAAATCGTGCGTGAACGTGCGATCGCCGAAGAACAGCCAGCTGCGGCCCTTTGCCTCCGTCGCCCGTCGCTCCTGCACGAAAGCGCGGAACGGTGCTACGCCGGTCCCGGGACCGACCATGATGACGTCCTTGTCCGCCGCCGGCAGGGCGAAATGCTTGTTGGGCTTGAGTTTCACGCGCACTTGGCCACCGCGCTTTATTCGCTCCGCGACATAATTCGAGGCGACCCCCTTGCGTGCCCGGCCATGGCTTTCGTAGCGCACGGCCGAAATGAGCAAGTGTGCCTCATCCCCGACTTCACGGCGGGACGAGGCGATCGAATAGGCGCGAGGCGCAAGCGGACGTGTGAGTGCGCGAAGCTTGTCGGCATCGAACGCGATCGGGAACGTCGCGATGAGGTCGATGAGTTGGCGCCCGGTGATCCAGTCGCGCGCCTGGCCGTCTGCCAGCAACACCTTAACGTATTGATGGCCGGTCGAGGAGGCGTAAGTCTCGACGGTCTTGAGTGAGAGCGTGGTGACGTCGCGTGACTTGATGAATTCGGTCCGTAATTGCTCGTCGCCCGTCAGACCGGCAATTTTCAGCAGTTCGTCGACGTAGGCCGGATCGTTCTCGGGATAAAGGTCAAGCGAGTCACCCGGCTCATAGGCCGGCGCACCGCCCTCGAACGAAAGCGCGAGGTGGATGGTTTCCTTGTCCGAGCGTGAGGAATTCAGGTCGACCTGCTCTGTGATCTCGGCTTCGAATATGTCCGTGCTTGGCGCCGCCGTCGGCTTGGCGCCAAAATCGACTTCGATGACACGGCCGGCATTCGGCGGCGCCAGCGCCTTGACCGCATCGCCAATCCAGCGCGCGGCCGGTACCGCAAAATCGAGATCGCAATCCACGCGATCGGTCACGCGCTTGCCACCAAGCGCGGCCAGCCGCTCGTCGATCTTTTTGCCGATTGCACAAAATTCCGCGTAGGCAGTATCTCCCAGCGCCAAAACACCAAATTCCACGCCGTCGAGGCGAGGCGCACCCTCGCCCATCAATTCGTTATAGGCGCGCACGGCACGCGCCGGAGGCTCGCCTTCGCCCCAGGTGGCGGCAATCACCACCAGCCGCTTGGCCGCCGTCAGCGCGTACAATTCGAGATCGGCCATATCAATGAGCGTCGGCTTCAATCCGTTCTTACGCGCTGCCTTGGCAAGATCGCCCGCGAGTTTCTCGGAATTGCCGGACTCGCTTGCATAGACGATCGTCAGCGGCTCGGCCGGGCGCGCGGGCGCGGCCGGATGCGCCGGCACAACGGTGGCGCCGGAAGCGTCAAGACCCGCCAGAAATCCGGCGAGCCAGGCGCGCTGGACCGGGCTTGCGGTGCCGACGACGCGATTGAGGAGATCGATCTCCTCTTCGGCGAAGGGCGCGGTCTTTGGAATCGGCGACATACTCATTTCTCATTTCTCGGCGGCACAACCGGGCGCCCCTCGGCGGCACAACCGGGCGCCGTCGTATTGCAGAGCGTCAGATGGACGCCGGGAACAGTCGGTTGACGATGGCGAGGAGCACCAGCAGGACGAGGCCAATGCCCAGACTCCAACCGATCAGCTTCTTTTCGACCGGCAGCAGCGGCTCGACTGGCGCCTTGCGAAACTCCTCACCGACATTCACTTGCGACACGGTCTACTCCTTTGTTCAGCTGGCCAGCGGCGGCTTGACGCCGCTAAAGAACAGCCAGGAAATTAGCAATCCGACCCAGATCACGAAGCCGAACAGGCTCACAAAATAGACCGCGGCGAGCCGGCCAATGCCCTCCTGCCAGAGCTTCTTGAAGTTGGAGAGCACGCCGATCGAGAAGAAGGTCAGGATGAAGAACACGACACGCAGCGTATTGGCCTCACCCATCGCCGCCGGCACCTTCGCAGCGATGTCTGCAGGAGTCGCCAGCGCGAGATAAAGACCGACAACGAACGTGATCAGAAAGCCGATGACGAATTTCGGGAAGCGCTGCCAGATTTCCCAGGCGCTCGCCTTGTCCGCGGTGCGATTGATGTGATTGGTCCAGATATAACCCAGGATGAAGGCCCAGATCCCAATGAAGATATCGATGAACACCTTGATCGTTGCAGCGGTGCCGAGGATCCAGCCCGGCTGATATTTGACGCCCTCAGCCGCGTTCTGGGCGAGGATCAGCGACTCGGTGATCGCGCCACCGGCGATTGCGGCACCGTCCGTCTTGATCGCGAGACCCATCCAGGCGCCCGCCACGAGAGGCTCGTGCGACAAGAAGGCCTGTGCCAGGAACGGCAGCAACAGCACTTCGACCACCGCAAACACGACGACCAGCGACGACACCAGCACGGGAATCATCGGTCGTGCCCGGATCGCACCGCCGGTCGCAATCGCCGCCGACACGCCGCAGATCGAAATGCCGGAGGCGAGCGGTGCCGCCCATTCGCGATTGAAGCCAAACCATTTACGGGCGACGAAATAAACGACCGCCCAATAGATCAGATAGGCCTCAATGATCGCCGCAACGCCGCGCAGCAGCAGCGAGCTTGCGAGCGACAATTTTCCGGCGGCAGTCACGGCGAAGAACCCACCGAGGATGACGATCGCGATCTTGATGTAAAGTTCGGGCCTCACCGCGTCCTTGATCGCTTCCGCAAAGCGCGGGAACACGTTCGCGATGACGAGGCCGACGACCAGCGCGAAGATATAGGCGCCTTCATTCGTGAGCCTGAGCGACCAGGTAATTCCGAACTTCTGTAAATCGGCAGGCGTCACGGCCGCGAAGTTCGCGAAATTGCCGATCACCCAACTTGCATAGGCGATCCAGAACACGGCTGTGAAAGCCAACGCGAACTTTTTGAGATCGCTTTTCAGCGCGACGGCCGCTGCGCTCAGCACCACGAGTAGGGCTACATAGGTCGCGACAAGTGCACCGAAGCCGCCGAGAGAAGAATACGACTTGGATACCGTACCGAGTGCCTTGCCGATGTTGTTCCATACCGAAGTGGTAACCACCCAACCCAGCAGATCGACATTGGCGATGCCGGCGAGTGCCAGCACGAAAATGAAAAGCCCGATGATGAGCGACAGCCAATCCTCGCTGACACGCGGCGCGATCTCGACATTGTCGGCACGCCGCGGTGTCGCTTCACTCCAGGTGGTGGTGGTTGTGGACATGCGTTTGGGCCTTTACCAGTGGACGTGCGGCACGACGCCGACGGCGGTGAGGGCGATCAAGGCGGTTGCCAGCGCGAGCGCCCAGGCTTCCAGGCCCGAAACACGCTCGGACTTGTGTGGAACATCGCTCATCGGAACAGCTCCTATTTCCAGCAACAGGTAAGTAGGAGATTATTCTTCAAACCAGCAATAAGTACCGGAAAATAAGAATATTTTTGTTTCCTAAGGGCCCTGTGCGTACAACAATTCCTTTGCCGGCCCCTGTGCAGAGAACACCGGTAACGCTCGAATCCCGCAAAAACGTATGCAAAACACGGAAAGTGATGCTCACTCCGGAACTGTCCACTCACTGATGTCCACCTATCGACGCAGGTTGCACGCGCTCCTGACCCCGGCCGAACACCGGCTGTTTGCGCGCCTCGACACGCCGCAAAAGATTCAGACTTTCCTCGACAAGTTGCCGGTTAATTTCGGCCTCGAGGGCGACACCGCAATGTCGCCGCGCCGTGTACTTGGCGCGCGCATGGCACATTGCGCCGAAGGCGCGATCTTCGCCGCAGCCGTGTTGGCCTATCATGGCAAACGTCCGTGGTTGATGGACATCCGCGCGCTGCCGAGCGACCAGGATCACATTACCGCGCTGTTTCAGGAGCGGGGCCTGTGGGGTGCCATCAGCAAGACCAATCACGCAATCCTGCGCTGGCGCGATCCAATCTATCGGAGCGCGCGCGAACTCGCGATGACCTACGCGCACGAATATTGCCTGCCTGGCGGCAAGAAATCGATGCTGTCATTTTCGAAACCCTTCTCGCTCGCGCGCTACGCGCCGCGCAGCTGGGTCATCGCCCCGGCAGACCTCGACTGGCTCCTGGTGGATCTCGACACATCGCCACATTTTCCTGTTGCGCCGTGGCACGCACTGCGCAAGCGACGCCGCGCCTCACGCGTCGAGATGCTGTCGCAGGAGGTTGTCGAGTGGCCCGACCCGAGGAAGAAGAAAAAGAAGCGGACGAGGACGACGCGTAAAAAACGATTATAGCAATTGTGACTTGGCAAAGCCTCTCACCCGGTCATTGCCGGGCTTGACCCGGCAATCCATGAGGCAGCGCAGCAAGGATGGTAGTATAATTTTTCTTGCTGCGCCTCATCATGGATGCGCGGGTCAAGTCCGCGCATGACGCCTGAGTGTGCTTGGACGCAGTGCCCTATTTGACACTCAGGGCGGTGGAAGGTGGCGGGCATGACAGCGCAACTGCCGGCCGCTATAACGCAGTGCATCGTGTGATGTGAGGCAATCCACGTGACGTCCTTCACTTACCGCAAACGGCTCACCATCGAATGGGGTCAGTGCGATCCCGCGGGGATCGTCTTCAACAGCCGCTTCTTCGAAATGTTCGACGCGAGCACTTGGCAAATGCTCGAGGCCGCGCTTGGTGTGAGACCTCACGAGCTGGCAAGCACTTTCGGCATCATGGGAATCCCGCTGGTGGACGTGCGCGCCAACTTCATCAAGGCTGTAAAATTCGGCGACATCATCGACATGACCTCACGGGTTAGTGAGTTTCGACATTCGAGCTTCGACGTGGAACACCGTGTCTCGGTCGATGGCGAGCTTGCAGTCGAGGGCGGCGAAACCCGCGTCTGGGCGTCGCGGAGCAAGGATGACCCGGAAAAGATAGGTGGTACCGCTATCCCCGGCGAGGTGATTGCGAAGTTTGGCGGGTCGTAATCGTACCAGCCATTCCCGGGAATTGGTCTGGGGAAGCCCTTCGGCGGGGCCGTCCGCAGCGTTAGTATTGGCCTTGTTACGACAATAAAAATGACTGAGCGCGCAGGAATGCGCGTGAGAGGGAACGAAACGCGTGGCCCGTCTGCTGGAATGCAGGCTCAATGGCCGTGACCGCGCCGACGCGGTCGCCGACAATATCCTTTTGCTGGACTATCTCCGTGAAAAAGTCGGCCTCACCGGCACCAAGACCGGCTGCGATGGCGGCGAATGCGGCGCCTGCACGGTGCTCATCGACGACAAGCCGACGCTGTCCTGCTTGACGCTCGCGGCGACCGTACAAGGCAAGCGCGTGGACACGATCGAATCGCTCGGCGCGGATGGGCAACTGTCCGCCGTGCAGCGCGGCTTTCATGAGAAACTCGGTTCGCAATGCGGCTATTGCACGCCAGGCTTCATCATGGCCTCCGCCGGACTGCTGCGGAAAAATCCTGATCCGAGCGATGCGGAGATCCTCGCAGCCCTGGGCAGCAATATCTGCCGTTGCACCGGCTATGTGAAAATCATCGAAGCGGTGAAATTCGCGGTGGCGCTCGGCAAGCAGGGAGTTGCGCCGTGAGGGGAACGAATCTGCACGCCGCTCACTCAGGCGTCATGCGCGGGCTTGACTCGCGCATCCATGATGAGACGCAGCGCGCAAAATTATCACGGCTGTGCTTGGTGCACGGCCTCGTGGATGGCCGGGTCAAGCCCGGCCATGACGGAGAAGAGGCTTTGCGTACAAGCCCGAGCGGAGTGGCCGCATGAACAAGCCTCTCCCTGCGCGTAACATCGGCGGCTATGTGCCGATGATCGACGGTCCGGAGAAAGTTTCCGGCCGTGCCAAATACACCGCGGACATCGTGCAGCCCGGACAGCTTGCCGGCCGCATCTTTCGCAGTCCCTACTCGCACGCCGAAATCGTCGACGTTGATATTTCGGAGGCGCTCAAAATTCCCGGCGTGATCGCGATCGCCACCGGCGCCGATTGCGACAGGACATTCGGCGTGCTGCCGATTGCACGCAGCGAACATCCGCTCGCGCGGAATAAAGTAAGATACCGGGGCGAGCCGGTCGCGGCTGTAGCTGCACTCGACGACAATATTGCGCGCGAGGCGCTCCGGCACATCAAGCTCACTGTGAAAGACCTGCCGGCCTATTACACCGCGAAGGACGCGCTGGCGCCAGAAGCTGCGCTCTTGCACGACAAGAAGCCCGGCAACATCGAACGCGACGTCCTGTTCGAACTCGGCTCGACCGCACAGGGTTTTGCTGATGCCGATCTTGTCCGCGAAGGCACCTATAACTGCGCCGAAGTCTGCCAGAACCAGATGGAAATGCATGCCGCCGTCGCCGAATACGACGCCGTTCGGGATCGCATGACCGTGCACGCCTCGACGCAAGTGCCCTACTACGTGCACCTGATGCTGTCGCAGATCCTCGGCATGGAAATGTCGCGCATCCGCGTCATCAAACCGCATGTGGGCGGCGGATTCGGCTGTCGCACCGAGACGCTCAATATCGAGCTCATTGCTGCGCTGCTCGCGCGCAAGGCCAATGCCACGGTGCGGATTGTCACGACGCGAGAGGAAACCTTCATCACTCACCGAGGCCGACCCGAGACCGATATCAGGCTCAAAATCGGCATGCGCAAGGACGGCCGCATCACCGCGGTCGAATGCGACTGCGACCAGCGCGGCGGCGCGCATTCAGGATACGGCATCGTAACCATCCTTTATTCCGGCTCGATGCTTTACGCGATCTACGACCTGCTCAACGTGAAATACACGGGCCGCCGTGTCCTCACCAATACGCCGCCCTGTGGCGCCTTCCGCGGTCACGGCACCGTCGACATCCGCTTTGCCTTCGAAAGCCTCATCGACCAGACGGCGGCTGAACTGGGCCTCGATCCGTTCGCGGTGCGCCGCGCCAACCTCCTGACCGCGCCGACCTTCACCGACAATGATTTGATGGTGAACTCGTACGGTCTCCCGGAATGCCTTGACTGGGTCGAGCGCGAAAGCGGGTGGAAAAGTCACAAAGGCATGCTGCGCAATGGGACAGGCATTCGCAAAGGACTTGGGATGGCCTGCTCGCACTACATCTCGGGCGCCTCAAAGCCGGTGAACTGGACTGGCGAGCCGCATGCAACCGTGAAGATCAAGCTCGATTTCGACGGCTCGATCGTCGTCCTCTCGGGCGCAGCTGATATCGGACAGGGCTCCACCACCATTCTCGCGCAGACGGTCGCCGAGGTGCTCGGCCTCGATCTTTCGCGCGTGCGTGTCGTGACGGGTGACAGCGAGGTGGTTCCGAAGGATAACGGCTCCTACTCGTCGCGTGTCACTTTCATGGTCGGCAATGCGGCGCTCGACGCGGCGCGCAATCTGAAAAGCGTGCTCGTCAATGCCGCTGCCCGCAAACTCGAGGCGCGGGCCGAGGACATCGAATGCCTCGGTGAAGTCTATCGTGCGGGCGCCCAGGACAAGGGCGCGACTTTTGACGAGGTGGTGACTGAAGCCCTGAAGGATAGTGGCACGATCACGGTCACTGGCAACTATTCGACCATCCCGGAATCGCACGGTGCCAAGAAATATCGCGGCGCTGCCATCGGCGGCACCATGGGTTACAGCTACTCGGCACAGGTTGTGGAGGTCAGTGTCGACGAGGAAACCGGTGTCGTCACCGTCGATAAGGTCTGGGTCGCACATGACTGCGGCAAGGCGCTCAACCGGCTGACGGTCGAAGGTCAGGTGCAGGGCTCCGTCTGGATGGGCATGGGCCAGGCCATGAGCGAAGAAGCCGCCTATCACGATGGGCTCATGGTCACTGCGAACATGCTCGACTACCGCGTACCGACCATCCAGGACTCTCCGCCGATCGAAGTCGGCATCGTCGAGAGCAACGACCCGTACGGTCCCTTCGGCGCGAAGGAGGCGGGCGAAGGCTCGCTCGCGGCGTTTCTGCCCGCGCTCACCAATGCCATCGCCGATGCGATCGGCATCCGCTTCAACGACCTTCCGGTGACCCCGGATCGTGTCTTCGAGGCGATCGAAAAGCAGCGGCGGGGAGCTGAGAAATTGAAGAAAACGGGAGCGGGTTATGGTTGAGTACACGCACATCACCCTCTCGGTGGTCATGCGCGGGCTTGACCCGCGCATCCAAGAGGAAACGCCACAGGTCGCACACTTACGGCCGTCATTGCAGCACAGCCTCATGGATTGCCGGGTCGAGCCCGGCAATGACAACGGAGAGGTGAGTACCCGCCTGAGCGAGATGGCCGGGACAAGCCCGGCCATGACAGGCATGGGTGGAGGCCAGTAATGGACGCCCTGCCGGAATTTCGCGTCGTCAGCCCAACAACGCTGGCGGAGGCAATTGCGGCCCGCGCGGATAACCCGCAGGCGATGCCGCTCGGGGGTGGCACAGACCTTGTCGTGAACATCCGACGTGGCATCGTGGCGCCGCCGGTCCTGATCGACATGAACGGCGTGCAGGAATTGCATGCGATCCACGCTGACGAGAAATCGATCGAGCTGGGCGCCTCGGTGCGCCTGAGCGATATCGCCGAGCATCCCGCTATCAACAAACACTATCCGGTCGTCGCGCAGGCCGCAGCGCATATCGCAGGCCCCACGCACCGTAATATGGGCACCGTCGGCGGTAATCTCTGCCTCGACACGCGTTGTATTTTCTACAATCAGAGCGAATGGTGGCGGAGCGCCAATAACCACTGCCTCAAGACAACCGGCACCCTCTGCCATGTCGCCCCGAAGAGTCGCGGCGTGTGTTTTGCGACTTTCTCGGGAGATCTTGCCCCAGCGCTTCTCACGCTCGGCTCCGAGATCGACATCGTTGGCCCGAAAGGCCGCCGCACAATTCCGCTCGAGAAGCTCTACATCGGCTTCGCCCGGCAGGATGTGCCGGTGACGGAGACGCAGGGCGACGGCAAATACTATCTGTCGCTGCGGCCGGGCGAGATCGTCACCGCGGTGCATGCGAAGAATACGCCGGGCCTCCATTCGGCCTACGACAAGATTCGCATCCGCCGCTCGATCGAATATCCGGTCGCAGGAGTCGCGGTTGCACTCAGGAAGGAAGGCGGCAAACTTACCGACCTACGGGTTGCTTTCACCGGCACCAATCCGCGTCCAGTGTTGCTTGCTGGCACCGCCGAACTCTGCGGCAGCGGGCTCGATGAACGCGTCATCAAGGGCCTCGATGCGCTTGTTCGCGATCAGATCATGCCGATGAAAACCACTTTCACCCCCGGCCACTATCGGCGGCGGGTCGCCGGCGTGCTGGCGCGACGACTCGTCGCGCGGCTCTTCGAAGGCTGACCGGATCGGGGGGCGCGTGCAGCACGATTTCACCGAGCGCCGCCCCTACAACGCAGTCAGCGATTTCGTTGACGCCAATGTGACGCGCGGGCTCGGCCACAAGATCGCATTCGTTGACCCTGACCGCTCGCTCACCTATGGCGAGCTGCAAACGCGCAGCATTCGCTTCGCCAACGCCCTGCGCAGCCTGGGTGTGGAGCACGAACAGCGCACAGCGCTCTTGCTCAACGACACCATCGACTACCCGGTGGCGTTCTGGGGTGCAATCCGCGCCGGCGCGATCGCGATCCCTCTCAATACATACCTGCCGCTCTCGCAATACGCCTACATACTCGGCGATTGCCGCGCGACGGTGCTGGTTGTGGCAGAATCTCTCGCAGAGACGATTGCGCCTGTCATCGATCGGTTGTCGCGGCTGAAAAACATCATTGTCGTCGGCGACCGGCCGGACGGTCGGCGCGGGCGCAACGGTAAGACAACCCATCCGTTCGAGGATCTGATCGCCGATGCCGACCCGACGCCGTTTACTGCCGACACGGTCTCCGATGAAGTTGCCTTCTGGCTCTACACCTCTGGTTCGACCGGCGACCCC
>Ga0307305_10000517_pt1 | contig 14059 bp, 14 predicted proteins | sample ER_DNA_186_FD_194512 | JGI IMG/M metagenome (GOLD analysis project Ga0307305, IMG submission 194512) | Bulk soil microbial communities from the East River watershed near Crested Butte, Colorado, United States - ER_DNA_186 | ecosystem: Environmental > Terrestrial > Soil > Floodplain | place... | reverse complement strand
TCACTCCTAACCGCCGCGGGATAGTTGTGGCGGCCTTTTTTTGCGTCAGACGATAACGGAACAAAGTTCCACCGGGGCAGTTGTCGCGCGCATGTACTCGTTTGGCATGGAAGAGGAGTACTTCCTGTTCGACGCGAAGACGCGCCATTCGGTGCGCCGCGCCAACAAGAGGTTTCTGGTGCGCGCCCAAAAGCAGCTGGGCGACCACGTTATGACAGAAATGTTGCAATCGCAGCTCGAGGTCGCCACGCCTCCCTGCGACAACGCGCAGGAGGCGCGCGCGCATCTCGCGCACTACCGTCGCACGCTGGGCCAGCTCGGAGCCGAGTACGGGCTTGGCCTTGCCGCCATGGGCACCTTTCCTCTGGCTTATTGGCCGGAGCAGGTGGTGACGCGCAAGGCGCGCTACGGCGCGATCATGGATGACCTGCAGATGGTCGGTTACCGCAACATGCTGTGCGGCATGCATGTCCACGTTGCGGTGCCAGATGTCGATACGCGTATCAATCTGATCATGCGGCTGACGCCTTACCTTCCGCTCCTGCTTGCGCTCACGACGTCGTCGCCATTCTGGCAGGGTCATCTGACCGGCCTCGTCGGCTATCGGCTGGCTGCCTATGACGAACTACCGCGCACGGGCCTGCCTGAGTTGTTCCGCACCAATGACGACTATCGCGAGTTTGTCGCGGCACTCAAATGGGCGAAAATCATTCCAGACGAGAGTTACATCTGGTGGGCTATCCGGCCCTCGCTCAATAATCCGACCATTGAATTGCGTGTCGCCGACAGCTGCACGCGATTGGACGATGCCATCGCGGTCGCCGCGCTGTTTCGCTGCCTGGCGCGCGCGCTTGATCGCGACCGGGCACTGAATGCCGGCTTCGACCGCGTCGGTCGCGCGATCACCCAAGAGAACAAATGGCACGCCCAGCGCTACGGCATCGGGGCGACTTTTATCGAGCCGTTCTCGCGTTCGCCCCTCACACTTGTGCAATGGCTCGATCAGGTCATCGATTTCATCGCCGAAGACGCCGACGCTCTCGGCTGTGTGAACGAGATCAGACATCTCCAAGTCATCGCAGCGCAAGGCACCAGCGCGGACCGCCAGATCGAGATCTTCGGAAAAGCAAAAGCCGCCGGCCGCAGAAGGTTAACGGCGCTCAAGGAGGTCATAGATTGGGCAGCGGCCGAAACCCAGATGCCGGGCAGCTGCAAAGCTAAAATCTGAGCGTCATCCGGGCTTCCCCTTATCCTCCGGGCAACTTATAAAGCGCGCTGGTTTCACGCGCATCGCGCGCGCGGACGGGGATTCATGGCAAAAACCACAATCTACGTTCTCAACGGGCCCAATATGAACCTGCTCGGCACCCGCGAGCCGGAAAAATACGGACGTGCGACGCTTGCCGACGTGGAAAAGCTGTGCGCCGAGACCGCCAAGCGGTTTGGCCTCGACATCGTGTTCCGACAATCGAACCGGGAAGGCGAACTGATTGACTGGATTCAGGAGGCGCACGCGAAAGATGCCGGAGCCATCGTCATCAATCCGGCCGGCTACACCACGACGTCGATCGCCATCATGGATGCACTCCTCGCGGTGAAAATGCCCGCCATCGAGGTGCACATCACAAACATCCACACACGCGAAAGCTTCCGGCACAATTCTTATATTTCGAAAGCGGCCAAGGCGGTGATCGCCGGATTTGGTGTCGACGGCTACGCCCTTGCGATCACGGGGCTCGCCGGACTGCTTGGCGCCAGGCAAAAGGGTTGAGCGCCAGTGGACGCATGATGTCAAAGTCGCCCAAGTCAATCATCGATCGGGATTTGATCCATGAGCTCACGGCGCTCCTGGACGAAACCGGGCTGACCGAAATCGAAATCGAGCAGGACGGCAAACGCATCCGCGTGGCACGCGCGATAGCAGCCACGGCCGCTCCTTCCGCCGCGGTACGCGTGGAAGTAGCGCCGCAACCGGGGGCGGAGGCCGCCGTCAAACCGATCGATCCTTCCAAACATCCCGGCGTGGTGATCTCGCCGATGGTCGGCACTGCCTACGCCGCGCCGGAACCCGGCGCCAAGCCTTTCATCGATATCGGCAGCAAGGTCAAAGTCGGCGATACGCTGCTGATCGTGGAAGCGATGAAAACGATGAACCAGATTCCGGCCCCGCGCGGCGGCACCGTGATTCAAGTTTTGTTTGAGGACGGTCAGCCGGTGGAATTCGGCGAACCGTTAGTGATTATCGAGTGAGGGTCACGATCTCCCCGGGACCTGCCGCACGGTGAGCGGAAGAATGTTCGATAAGATTCTGATCGCAAATCGCGGCGAGATCGCACTCCGGGTGCTGCGCGCCTGCAAGGAACTCGGCATACCGACCGTAGCCGTGCATTCCACGGCCGATGCGGATGCCATGCATGTGCGGTTTGCCGACGAGAGCGTGTGCATCGGACCACCCGCCGCCAAGGACAGCTATCTCAACGTTCCATCCATTCTGTCGGCCTGCGAGATCACCGGCGCCGATGCCGTGCATCCGGGCTATGGTTTTCTTTCGGAGAATGCGCGCTTTGCCGAAATACTGGCCGAACACGGTGTGCAGTTCATCGGCCCCAAGGCCGAGCACATTCGCCTGATGGGCGACAAGATCGAAGCCAAGCGCACGGCAAAGAAACTCGGCATTCCGGTCGTGCCCGGCTCGGAGGGCGGCATCGGCTCCGACCAGGAAGCGACCAAGATCGCAGCCGACATCGGCTATCCGGTTCTGATCAAGGCGGCGGCCGGCGGTGGCGGCCGTGGGATGAAAGTCGCGCGTCACGTAGGCGAGCTTTCAGTTGCGCTTTCGACGGCGCGCGCCGAAGCCAAGGCGGCCTTCGGTGATGACGCCGTCTACATCGAGAAATATCTCGAGCGGCCACGTCACATCGAAATTCAGGTGCTTGGCGATGGCAAAGGCCACGCCATTCACCTCGGCGAACGCGATTGTTCGCTGCAGCGGCGCCACCAGAAGGTCTGGGAAGAAGGCCCCTCTCCCGCGCTCAATGCGAGTTCGCGCGATGCGATCGGCGAAACGGTGGCGAAAGCGATGCGCGAGATCGGTTATCTGGGGGTTGGCACCGTCGAGTTTCTCTACGAAGACGGCAAGTTCTATTTCATCGAGATGAACACGCGCATCCAGGTCGAACATCCGGTGACCGAGATGATCACCGACATTGACCTGATTTTCGAGCAGATCCGCGTTGCCGCCGGCAGCCCGCTTGCCATCAAGCAAAGCGACGTGAAATTCCACGGCCACGCGATCGAGTGCCGCATCAACGCCGAAAACCCCGTCTCTTTTCGCCCCTCGCCCGGCAAAATCCTGCACTACCATCCGCCCGGCGGCCTCGGCGTGCGCATCGATTCCGCCGTGTACCAAGGCTACAGCATCCCGCCCTACTACGATTCACTCGTCGGAAAACTCATCGTGCATGGCAAGACGCGCACCGAATGCCTGATGCGATTGAAACGCGCGCTCGACGAAGTGGTTGTGGATGGCATCGAAACGACGTTGGCGCTATTTCGCGCGCTCGTACGCGAAACGGACATCATTGACGGTAACTATCACATCCACTGGCTGGAACAGTTCCTCGCGCGCGGCGGCATGGAGAGCTAGAGCTAGGGCGGGCTCGCTCTTGTAACGACGGCTGGCGGCGCCTTAGGATCGCACTTTCGTTGCCGGGACAGTGGCCATGGCAAATCGCGAGAACGCCTTCATCGAGATCACGCCGGATGTGCTGCTCAAGGCCTATGCCTGCGGCATTTTCCCGATGGCTGAAAGCGCGGATGATCCGGCCCTCTATTGGATCGAGCCCGATATGCGCGGGATCATCCCGCTCGAAGGATTTCATGTTCCCGCACGGCTCGCGCGTACCGTGCGCTCCACACCGTGGACAGTCCATGTCGATCGCGACTTCGACGCCGTCATCGAAGGCTGCGCTGAGCCGAAACAGGATCGCGCGCGCACCTGGATCAACGCGCGCATACGTCGCATCTATCGCGCGCTTTTTGAACGCGGCCACTGTCACACGGTCGAAGTCTATGACGGCAACGAACTGGTCGGAGGCCTCTATGGCGTGTCGCTTGGCGGCGCATTTTTCGGTGAGAGCATGTTTCACCGCGCGCGCGACGCCTCGAAGATTGCGCTCGTTCACCTTGTCGCGCGCTTGAGAGCGGGAGGCTATCGCCTGCTCGACACGCAATATGTGACCGAGCACCTGAGAACGTTCGGCGCTGTCGACGTTCCGAAGCGGCGCTATCACCGGCTGCTGGAGGAAGCGCTCACCGGCGAAGCCGATTTTGCCGCTCTGCCGCTTGATCAGGCCTTGAGCGGCGGGAAAGCGCTGAGCACTATTCGCGTCGAAGGCTAGCTCCTCCGACGGCGCAAGGCCATCACCGAAGGAACGGGAATGGAAAGAGACTCGGCTGCTGCTGTTGCTGCGGCGGCGGCGTGCGTTGTGCAGTCGGAGGTGGCGGTGGTGGTGGCGGAGTGCGCTGCGCCGTGGGCGGCGGTGACGGCTGTCGCCGTTGCTGTTGTTGTTGCTGCTGTTGCCGCGCGGCCGGCTTCGCCTCTGGCGCGTCCGCGACAGTCGGGGCCTGCCCGCCCTTGCAGTCGGTAATCCACACATCGTAGATCGGATGCTCGACTGCATGCAGACCCGGGCTCGCGGCGAACATCCAGCCGGTAAAGATGCGCTTGATCTCGCCCTGCAGGGTCACCTCGTCGACTTCAACGAAGGCGTCCGTGTTGGGGGTCTCGGTCGGCGGCCGTGAGTAGCAAACACGCGGCGTCACCTGCAGCGCGCCGAACTGCACCGTCTCGTTGATCGCAACGTCGAATGAAATGATGCGGCCTGTGATCTTGTCGAGGCCGGAGAAAACTGCGGTCGGATTGACGATCCGCTGCGCCGGCGGTTCGACGACCACCGCGTCGCTCGGCTGTGGGGCCGTATTCGCCGGCTGCGGCGCATTGCGTGGCGAACCGGGACCCGGCGGCAGAGCGGACGGCGTCTGACCCGGCGCAGTGGCTGTGCCTTGCGGCGCCTGACCTGGCGGCGGTGCTGGCGCCACCACTCCACCGGGCGGCGGCGGCAATTCCTGCGATTGTATGCCGCCGCCGCCGGGACGGTTTGATGGCGGCAAGTTCATCGGCGCAGGAAGCGGCTGCGATGGCGGCGCGTCGCTGCGCCCGCTCGGGTAGTAAGGCTGTTGCTGTTGGCGGGACGGAGGCGGCGGCGGAGGCGGAGGCACGTCGGCCGGCGGCGGCGGAGGCACGTCGGCCGGCGGCCGCGGCGGACCGAAGATCGAACCGAACTGCGCGACAGCTGGCGTTGCCACCAGAGCGGCCACCGTCAATATCGCGACTGAACAGATGCGAGGCGCCATCAAGTCCCGGGTTTTTCGCCTGGCCGGCGTGGATTTGCTCTGCGCCGGTGGCAACGTCCGGTTAACACGGGGAATACGGCGTTGGAAGGGCGATCAGCGGAGCCCGACCGCCACAGTTCGTCCATTACCGCCAAAGCGCAGTTCCCGTGCAATTGCCGACTACTGGCTTCCCGGCTTCCAGGCCTTGTAATCGCCTGTTGCTTTCGGCCGGCGGCCTGCGGCGAGTGTTGAGCCCGGAGGTCGCAGAGCGCCCGGCGTGCCGGTCATGTTCGGCCGGTGCGGCTTCTGCCACGAACGCGGTTTGTAGTTTTCCTGTGTCGGTGGCGTATCGACCGTATGATGCAGCCAGCCGTGCCACGATGGCGGCACACTCGAGGCTTCCGTGTAGCCGTTGTAGATTACCCACCGGCGTTCGAAACCGAGCGTCTTGTCGATCTTGCCACCGCGGGTGCGATAATAGCGATTGCCGAATTCATCCTCGCCGACCGCCTCGCCATACATCCAGGTCCAGAACTGGGTCCCGAATGTCTGCGAATTCCACCAGGTGAACAGCTTGAGCAGGAAATCTTTCATCGCCGCCGCGCTTGAAAAACGATTGGAACGCCGGGCCTTTTGCCACCTCACCGCCGCATTGTCCAGCGACGGAAGGCCTCAGAACTACGCACAAAAACCCATATTCGCCGCCATTTTTTAGATGATATTAAAGCGCCATGGATGCACTCAGAGCCGCGCTGACCAAGATCAAGGATCTGCTCGACTGGCTACCTGACCCGGTGGTCGCGCTAATAATCCTCGCGATCACCGTCCTTGTGGCGCTCGCATTGCACCGGTGGGTGCGCAAACTTGCGCGCCGGGCTCTGGCCGGCCGCTACCCCTACCTCTATTCGACTTTATCAGACGAGCGGACTGAGCCGCCTTGCGCTTCTGATTTTGGTAATGATCGTGGCCATTCCGGTTGCGCCGATGAAGCCTGAATTCGCCGAGATGCTGGCGCGGCTGATGGCCGTCGCGGTGATCGGGTTGATCGGCTGGGCCGCCGTCATCGCGTTACACATCGCGGCCGGGCTCTATTTGCGGAGATTCAGTCTCGACAGCGACGACAACCTGCTTGCGCGCAAACACACCACGCAGGTGCAAGTGCTGTCGCGCACGCTCGACGTCGTGCTGGTGCTGCTGACGCTTGGCGCGGCGCTGATGACCTTCCCCGCGGTACGTCAATACGGCCTGAGTCTGTTCGCTTCCGCCGGCATAGCGGGCATCATCGCCGGCCTCGCCGCACGGCCCGTGCTGAGCAATCTGATGGCGGGTGTGCAACTTGTGATGACGCAACCGATCCGCCTCTACGACGGCGTGACCGTCGAGAACGAGTACGGCACAGTTGAGGAAATCACCTCAACTTATGTCGTCGTGAAGCTGTGGGATCTGCGGCGCATGATCGTGCCGCTGACCTATTTTATTGAAAAGCCGTTCCAGAACTGGACGCGCGACACCTCGGCCTTAATCGGCAATGTGATGCTCTACGTGGACTACGCCGCGCCGGTGGAGGTTATCCGCGCGAAATTCAACGAGATCCTCAAGCAATCCGATAAATGGGATGGAAAGACCGGTGCCCTGCAGGTCACCGACGTCAAGGAAGGCTCGATGGAGTTGCGCTGCCTGATGAGCGCGCGCTCTGCTTCGCAGACCTTCGACTTGCGCTGCGAGGTGCGCGAAAAGCTGATCGCGTTCTTGCAACGGGAACACCCGGAAGCGCCGCCGCATTCGCGGCAGATCAGCCTGAGGGAAGCGAGCGGCAGCACCGAGGATGCGTCCGCCGCCGCCGATACCCGCAAGCGCATTCGTCCGGCTTAATCGAGCCTGCACGTGAACGGTTGCGTTCACACGCGACCAATGGCTATCCTGCCCAGGAATTCACCCGCCTTGGCCTCGAGTCGCCTATGATTTGATTAGCCAGGACTGGAATTCGAATGACAGTGCCGGGATAAAAGGCGGGCTCCTTGCGGGTCCGCCTTTTTTCTTGGCTTTTCTTGTTTTTTCTCGGGCGGCTTTTCTTGGCGGCCGTCATCGCCCTTCATGGCCCTTCATGGCGGCTGAACTGGATTCACAGGAGTGGGTTACCCGCGCTGTCATCCATCCGCGCGACATCTGCGCCGTAAGGCCCTGACTTATTTTCGAGAATCAGCGACTCCGCGAGCGCATTGGGTCGGTTTTTCCCCGCTCTGTCCCCTTGCCCGCCGAAAAGCGGTTTCGGGCGCCGTTTGCACGGAAGTCCCATTTTTGCGTCACTTTTCTGTCATGGCCGGAGGCATAAAAACCTACCCCCGCGCGCCAAGAAAAATACTTTTCGCCGAACCGGGATGGGCCAATACTGGCTGTGTTCTTGCCGGTCCGTTGTCCCAAAAGTTGACCGTTGGACACAAGATTTAGTGTTTGATTCAGATTTGACGACTATGTGTAGTTGACGCGTACGGCGAGTCCACTTAGCTTTGGTGTGTTCGGTGGCGTTGAGTTTCAGGTTCCCTCTGGACCCTCAGAACGGCTTTTCAGTCGATGAGCTCAACCCACGCCAGAACAATGGCGCTTGGGAAAGAGATTCTCTGTGCCCCGGGGCAACAGCCCCGGAACGAACCGGTGCCGGATCAGAGCATCGGGCCTAGATGAGGTGGTGGTGGGTCGAGCGAGTACGAGCAACGACGGCGAATCGGGACAGGTCCGTCAGAAACAAAAGGGCGGTTTTCAATCGTCCTGCAATTTGGGGCTAGAGACACATGCGCATTGAGCGTCGCTACACCAAGGATGGACAGTCGGCCTACGCGGGCATCGAGTTCCGGCTGACCACCAGCGAGATCCGCAATCCGGACGGCTCGGTGGTTTTCAAGCTCGACAATGTCGAGGTGCCGGAATTCTGGTCGCAGGTCGCCTCCGACGTTCTCGCGCAGAAATATTTCCGCAAGGCCGGGGTCCCCGCCCGCCTGAAGAAGGTCGAAGAGAATTCCGTCCCCTCGTTCCTGTGGCGCTCGGTCGCCGACGCGGACGCGCTTGCGACGCTTCCCGAGAAGGACCGCTACATCGGCGAGCAGTCTTCGAAACAGGTCTTCGATCGTCTTGCCGGCACCTGGACCTATTGGGGCTGGAAAGGCGGCCACTTCGATTCCGAAGAGGATGCGCAGGCCTTCTTCGACGAACTGCGTTACATGTTGGCGACGCAGATGTGCGCGCCGAATTCGCCGCAGTGGTTCAACACCGGCCTGCACTGGGCCTATGGCATCGACGGACCGAGCCAGGGCCACTATTACGTCGACCCTTTCACCGGCAAGCTCAGCAAGTCGAGGTCGGCCTACGAACATCCGCAGCCGCACGCCTGCTTCATCCAGTCGATCAGCGACGATCTCGTCAACGAAGGCGGGATCATGGACCTGTGGGTGCGCGAAGCGCGCCTGTTCAAATACGGCTCCGGCACCGGCACCAATTTTTCCGCGCTGCGCGGCGAAGGTGAGCGTCTCTCGGGCGGCGGCAAATCGTCCGGCCTGATGTCGTTCCTCAAGATCGGCGACCGCGCGGCGGGCGCGATCAAGTCGGGCGGCACCACGCGCCGCGCCGCCAAGATGGTGATCGTCGACGTAGATCATCCCGATATCGAGACCTATATCGATTGGAAGGTGATGGAAGAGCAGAAGGTGGCGGCGCTCGTCACCGGCTCCAAGATCAACCAGAAACACCTCAAGGCGATCCTGAAGGCCTGCGTGAACTGCGAGGGCTCGGGTGACGACTGCTTCTCGCCCGAGAAAAATCCCGCGCTCAAGCGCGAGATCAAGCTCGCGCGCAAGTCGATGGTCCCCGACAATTACATCAAGCGCGTGATCCAGTTCGCCAAGCAGGGCTACAAGGACATCAATTTCCCGACCTACGACACCGACTGGGACAGCGAGGCCTATCTCACCGTTGCGGGCCAGAACTCGAACAATTCGGTGCGCGTCACCGACGGCTTCCTCAAGGCGGTCGAGGCCGACGGCAAGTGGGACCTCACCTATCGCAAGAACGGCAAAGTCGCAAAGACGCTCGATGCCCGCGCGTTGTGGGAGAAGATCGGCCATGCCGCCTGGGCCTCGGCCGATCCGGGTCTGCAATACCACACCACGGTCAATGACTGGCACACCTGCCCCGCCTCGGGCGAAATCCGCGCCAGCAATCCGTGCTCGGAATACATGTTCCTCGACGATACCGCCTGCAATCTGGCGTCGTTGAACCTGCTCACCTTCCGCGACGAAAAGACCGGCGGCTTCCAGGTCGAGAGCTACGAGCACGCGGTGCGGCTGTGGACCGTGGTGCTGGAAATCTCGGTGCTGATGGCGCAGTTCCCCTCAAAACAGATCGCCGAACGTTCCTACGAATTCCGCACGCTCGGCCTCGGTTATGCGAACATTGGCGGCCTGCTGATGACCTCCGGCATTCCGTATGACTCGGATGCCGGGCGCGCGATCGGTGGCGCGCTGACTGCCATCATGACCGGCATCAGCTATGCGACCTCGGCGGAAATGGCCGAGAAGCTCGGCCCGTTCCCGGGATACAAGAAAAACCGCGAGCACATGTTGCGCGTGATGCGCAACCATCGCCGCGCGGCCTATGGCGAACGCACCGATTACGAGAAGGTTGCAACACCACCCGTGCCGCTCGACCATGGCGCATGCCCCGATCAGGCGCTGATCGCGCACGCGAAGACCGCGTGGGACCGCGCCTTGGCGCTCGGCGAAAAACAGGGCTACCGCAACGCACAGGCGACCGTAATCGCCCCCACCGGCACCATCGGCCTTGTGATGGATTGCGACACCACCGGCATCGAGCCCGACTTTGCGCTAGTGAAGTTCAAGAAGCTCGCCGGCGGCGGCTACTTCAAGATCATCAACCGCGCGGTGCCCGAGGCCTTGCGCACGCTGGGCTACAGCGAGGCCGATATCGCCGAGATCGAGGCCTATGCCGTCGGTCACGGCACGCTGGCGCAGGCCCCGGCCATCAACCACTCCACGCTGAAGGCCAAGGGCTTCACCGAGGACGCCATCGCCAAGGTCGAAAAGGCGCTGCCGACGGCGTTCGATATTAAGTTCGCCTTCAACAAGTGGACGCTGGGCGAAGACTTCTGCCGCGACAAGCTCGGCATGTCGGCCGAAGACCTCGCCGCGCCGACCTTCGACCTTCTCGCAGCCTTGGGCTTCGGCAAGCGCGAGATCGAGGCGGCGAACATTCATGTCTGCGGGGCCATGACAGTGGAAGGCGCGCCGCACCTGAAGGCCGAGCACTATCCGGTGTTCGACTGCGCCAATCCCTGCGGCCGCACCGGCAAGCGCTATCTCTCTGTCGAGAGCCACATCCGCATGATGGCGGCGGCGCAGCCGTTCATTTCCGGCGCCATCTCCAAGACCATCAATATGCCGAACGACGCGACGGTCGAGGATTGCAAGGAGGCCTATCTGCTCTCCTGGAAGCTGGCCCTGAAAGCCAACGCGCTCTATCGTGACGGCTCGAAGCTGAGCCAGCCGCTCAACGCACAGCTTATCGCCGACGAGGATGACGAGGATGATGTCGTCGAGGCCTTCCTTGAGCGTCCGGCCGCGGCGCGCGCAGCCGGGCTTGCCGAGAAGGTGGTCGAAAAAATCGTCGAGCGTGTCACCGTGCTGCGCGAGCGCGAGCGCATGCCCGACCGCCGCAAGGGCTACACTCAGAAGGCCGTGGTCGGCGGCCACAAGGTCTATCTGCGCACCGGCGAATATGATGATGGCCGGCTGGGCGAGATCTTCATCGACATGCACAAGGAAGGTGCGGCGCTTCGTTCGATCATCAACAATTTCGCCATCGCGGTCTCGCTCGGCCTGCAATACGGCGTGCCGCTGGAGGAATACGTCGACGCCTTCACCTTCACCCGCTTCGAGCCGCAGGGCCCGGTCCAGGGCAACGACTCGATCAAATACGCGACCTCGATCCTCGACTATGTGTTCCGCGAGCTCGCCGTCTCCTATCTGGAGCGTTTTGATCTCGCCCATGTGGACCCGAGCGAAGCCGGCGGCTTCGACGCGCTCGGCAAGGGCGTGGAGGAAGGCAAGCCCGCGCCCGCGACAAATTACGTGTCGAAGGGTCTGACGCGTTCGCGCACGGATCGTCTGTCCGTGGTGCGCGGTACGACGCCCGCCTCGGGCGGCAACGTCACGGCGCTTGCCGCAGTCGGCGGCGCGCGCGCCGAAGTGGCCGGCACCACTGCGCTGAAGGCCGAGCCGGAAGCGAAGCTCTCACCGGCCGAGCAGCTCGAGCATCGCATCGATCCGCAGGATGCTCGCGCGCATGCCAAGGCGACGGCGTCCGAGAAGCGCGCCGAAGCCCGCGCCAAGGGCTACGAAGGCGAAGCCTGCGGCGAGTGCGGCAACTTCACGCTGGTGCGCAACGGCACCTGCATGAAGTGCGACACCTGTGGATCAACGACGGGGTGTTCGTGAGCAAAAGCACGAAAGATATGGAACGCGCGCAAGCCGCGTTCCATAAGAAGGAAGTCCAGGCACGCGAGGGCGCAACCGCGATGGCCGAGTACAAGGCCGCCGGCAACGCCGAGCGTGCCAAGACCGAGCGTCTGCGCGCGCTACGGCTCGCCAAGGAAAGTGCCGACCGCGAAGCCGCGGCGAACGCGCCGCCGCCCGCGGTAAAGCCAGGGAAATCAAAGGGCGCAGATAAGAAGAAAAAGTAGCGACGCCCCGAAGGATGATGGGCAGGCGGATTTACGTAGCGCTCTTATTGCCTTTCAAACGAAACAGCACGTAACCGTATTTGAAACTGCGTTTCTCGTCGCCGAGAGCTTCAATCCTGAACTCCCCGGCGGTCTGAAATGCCTTTACGCTCCGACCGTGAATGATCGTCGTCTGAGGGCCATCAGGCGACTTCCAGTAGATCTTGGCTTCGGCGCTGGACTCGAGGATCGTGAACAACACCGTATGCCACTCGCCGTCATCGACAATTGTCTTCGGCGGTGACCCGCCACGCTGTGTGCCGGTGCCAAGCGTCTCGAACGAGTCAATCTGGCCGAAATCGATGACCTGAGCGTCGGCTTCCCGAGGGGACGGAAACACGACCGCGCACAGAAGTGCCGCCGCCGCAACACGCATGAATGGCTTCATGGCCCGCATGTCCACCTGAGCCCGCTGCCCCGGATAATTCTAACCCCGAGATTTTCGTTCCGAAAGTGCGGTTGCCGTCGGCCCTTCGCTTGCCGCAATGCACAACTAAACTGGAGGTATGACTCCCCAATTGGCATGGAAATATGACCGCGGCGAGACTGTCGCCGACGCGGTCATCCATATTCTCGGCGTTACGATGGCTATCGCGGCAGCGGCCTTGCTTGTCGTGGTCGCCGCGCGCGACGAAGACATGACAGAGATCGCCGCGGTCACGGTCTATGTCGCTGGATTTCTTGCGATGTTCGGCTTTTCCGCGGCGTACAATTTGTGGCCGATCTCGCCGATCAAATGGTGGTTGCGCCGCCTCGATCACTCGGCGATCTATCTGCTGATTGCCGCGACCTACACCGCCTTCATGTTGCCGATGCGCGGCTTTGCGCCCACCGTCTTGCTCACGTTCATATGGATTGCCGCGCTCGCCGGCATCGCGATCAAGCTTTTATGGCCGGGCCGTTTCGATCGCACCGCCGTCGGCGTTTATCTCGCGATGGGCTGGAGTTGTCTTTTCGCAATGCGGCCGATTGTTGCGGCGCTCGCGCCGGCCACCCTCTGGCTGATCGCCGCCGGCGGCGCCCTTTATTCGATCGGTGTCATTTTTCATGCGTGGAGTAGCCTGCGCTTTCAGAATGCGATCTGGCACGGCTTCGTCCTTGCCGCCGCTTCGTGTCACTATGCAGCCGTGCTGACATCGCTTGCCGACTGATTGCACTGCGGCAACACCGCCTGGAACCAAACCTCGACCGCAAGTTTTCAGCTAGCGCATATCCGCAGCTATCTGGGAGGAGAACATAAGATCTTTGTGGACTGGGGGAAGACCACTAAGTCTTCCCGTAGTCTTCCCAAAAAGGGGTGAGGAATGAGCGCGATCGCAGGGGGCGGATACACCTGACCGAGGCATCGGTTGCACGTTTGAAATTCTCTGAGGGCAAGGACGATGAGACCTGGTTTGACGACGAGATAAAGGGCTTCGGCGTTCGCAAGCGCGGCAATACGGCTGTTTATATTCTGCAGTACCAAGTCAACGGAAAGACGAGCAAGCTCACGCTCGGCAAGTGTTCTGAAATCAAGTATCCCGCGACGAGCCGGGCGTAATTTTGTTTTTGGCATTGGCACGGGCGGCTATGGAGGATGGTCCAGGGCCAAGGCCAATCTTGATAAAGCCGCGCAACTTAAGGAGCCGTGGGTTGTGCACGATCTACGGCGGACAGCAGCAACGGGCATGGCCGACCTGGGCGTCCAACCTCATGTGATTGAGGCCGTTCTTAATCACATTAGCGGCCATAAGGCAGGTGGCGGGTATCTATAACCGGAGCACCTATGCCACAGAGAAACGAGCGGCGCTTGAGCTGTGGGCCAGTCAGTTGGCCGTCGCTATCGCATAGGCTAATGGGGCCAATGTAACGCGGCTGCCATCTAACAAGACGGCCTAA
>Ga0307305_10000515_pt1 | contig 14071 bp, 15 predicted proteins | sample ER_DNA_186_FD_194512 | JGI IMG/M metagenome (GOLD analysis project Ga0307305, IMG submission 194512) | Bulk soil microbial communities from the East River watershed near Crested Butte, Colorado, United States - ER_DNA_186 | ecosystem: Environmental > Terrestrial > Soil > Floodplain | place... | reverse complement strand
CGACGTCCCGCCGCCCTCACCACCGCGGCGGCTGCCCAAGGCGATCACGGTCGAGGACGTGGAGCGCCTGCTCGACGCGGCCGGCCCCGGCCCCGATGACCTGTCCGCGGAGCCCCGGCCGCTGCGGGACCGTGCCCTGCTCGAGTTCCTCTACAGCACCGGGGCACGCATCTCCGAGGCCACCGGCCTCGACATCGACGAACTGCAACTAGACGCTGACCCGGTGGTACGCCTGATCGGCAAGGGCGGCAAGCACCGGGTGGTCCCGGTGGGCCGCTACGCCGCGCGGGCCCTCGAGGCGTACCTGGTCCGGGCCAGGCCCGGCCTCGCCCAGCGAGCGGCCTCCCGCCGCGCCCCGGGCCGGGGAGCCAGCCCCGCCGTGTTCCTCAACGCCCGCGGCGGCCGCCTCACCCGGCAGGGCGCCTGGGGCGTGCTGCACACCGCCGCCGCCCGCGCGGGACTGCCCGAGGTGTCACCGCATACGCTGCGCCACTCGTTCGCCACCCACATGCTCGACGGCGGTGCCGACATCCGGGTTGTCCAGGAACTGCTCGGCCACGCGTCCGTCACCACTACCCAGGTGTACACCCTGATCACGGTGGACAGGCTCCGCGAGGTCTACGCCACCTCTCATCCCCGCGCCCTCGGCTAGCCGCCACCTTCAGCGGAAGTGACGGGTGAGCTCGTTGGCATAGACGCGGCCCAGGGTGTCCTGGTGGTCTGCGATCCACTGGCTCAAGGCGGTCTCGCCGGTCGCGGGGCCGTCGGTATCGGCCAGGCCGTCGGCCATGGCCTGGTATTCCTCGACGGTGAGCAGCGTATCGCGCAGCGCGAGGCCGAGCACCCGGGCCGCGGCCGGGATGAGCGTCCCGGGTACCCGGATCACCTGGCTGCGACTGCCAACGGCGGCCCTGATCGTCTGCACGAGGGCGAGAAAGGTGGGCCGTTCGGGACCCACCGCATCGATGACCTCGGTCACCGCGGAATCGCCGGCCCGCACCGCCAGCCTGGCCAGGTCGTCCACGTGAATCGGGCGGATGCGGTACTCGCCGGTCCCGCCGACGGCGAACACCGGCAGACGGCGCAGCAGCCAGGCGATGTTGTTGAGCAGGACGCCGTCGCCGCCGAACAGGATGGCCGGCCGCAGCACGGCGTGCGAGACGCCCAGATCGCGCAGCGCCTGCTCCACCGCTGCCTTGCCGCGGAAGTAGGGATAGGGCGAGTCGGCGCTCGGGTTGGTGATCGACACGTGCACGATCCGCCGCACCCCGGCCGCGACGGCGGCCTGGAATAGCACGCGCGACCGGGTCACCGCCACCGGGTGGTCGACGTCCCCTCGGGCGAACCGCACCCAGTAGGTGTTGTACAGCGTCCCGGCGCCGCGCATCGACTCGGTCAGCGCCGCGGGATCGGCGAAGTCCAGCGGCCGAACCTCGATGTCACCACCCGCTACGGCGGTCTGCGGGCCGCGGCCCGGATGACCGGTGAGCGTGCGCACCCGCCGGCCCGCCGCCTGCAGTTCCTGCGCGATCGCCGCGCCGGAGTAGCTGAACGCCCCGGTCACGACGTCGAAGCCGGTCATCGCGGCGAGCCGAGCGCGGCCACAAGTTCGGTCAGCGTACGCCCCAGCGGAGCGTCCAGGGTGACGGTCGCGTACCCGTCGCCGCGGGTCGCGCCCTGGTTGACGATCACCACCGGGCGCTGCAGCCCGGCCGCGTGCCTGACGTACCGGAACCCGGACATCACGGTGAGCGAGGACCCCAGGACGACCAGGGCCCTGGATCGCTCGACCATCGTGTAGCAGGCTTCGGCCCGCGGCCTTGGCACGTTCTCGCCGAAGAAGACCACGTCGGGCTTGAGCACCCCGTCGCAGGCGGAACAGTCGACGACCTGGAAGGACTCGGTGGCCTCGTCGTCCAGGACCGCGTCCCCGTCCGGGTTGACGGTGGCCAGCCGCGCGTCCCAGCCGCGATTGGCGGCCATGAGCCGCCGCTCCAGCTCGGTGCGCGCCGTCCGCTGCCCGCACGACAGGCAGGTGACCCGGTGCAGGCTGCCGTGCAGCTCGGTCACGCCGAAGGCGCCCGCGGCCTGGTGCAGGCCGTCCACGTTCTGGGTGATGATCCCGGTCAGCAACCCGCGGCGGCTCAGCTCGGCCACGGCACGGTGACCGTCGTTCGGTGCCGCCCGGGCAATGTGCTGCCAGCCGAGGTAGCTGCGCGCCCAGTACCTGCGCCGCGCCGCGGCGCTGCCGGTGAAGACCTGGTAGGTCATCGGCTGCGCGCGGCGGGCCAGGCCGGTCGGCCCCCGGTAGTCCGGGATACCGGACTCGGTGGACAGCCCGGCACCGCTGAGGATGAGCACCCGGCCGGCGGTGGCCACGTCGATCAAGGTACCGAACGATCCGGTGGCACGCGCCTGCGTCAGCTGGGTCACGCAATCACTCTAATCAGAGCGCGGCCGCCCTGATGGCCTGGGACACGGCCGCCGCGCCTTCCCGGTCGAACAGGATCGTGTAGTGATTCGTCTCCGGGACGACCTGCGGCCGCAGGGCCGGGACGCGTTCCTGCCACGCTTGTACGGCGTTGTGCGGGATCACCGGCGGCGGTGCGCCGAACACCCCGGCCGGGGCGGTCAGTAGTGGCGTCGGCTTCGTCAGCCGTTCCAGCGCGTCGGCGAACGGCTTCTCCGCCAGCGTGTCGCGGCCGTCGGCGCGAACCGCGTCCTCTACCGCCCGCGGCCGCAACTGGCCCGGCTCGCCGATCAGGTCGTAGCGGGCGTACGCCTCGACGTCGGGGGTCCAGTGCGCGGCGAGTGCCGGATGCGCCTTCCAGAAGTCCAGGTACGCCTCAGTGCTGGGGAAGCTCTGCCCCAGCCGCGCGATCGCCGGGCCGAGGGTGGCATCGAGCACCGCGTCCAGGTCGGTGCCGTCCGGCACCGGCAGCGGCAGCCCGCCGTCGACCAGCACCAGCCGACGCACCAGTTCCGGGTGCGCGTCCCGCGCCAGCAGCGCGACGTAGGCGCCCATCGAATGCCCGGCGAGCACCGGCCGGCCGCCGAAATGACGCAGCACCGCCACCACGTCCCTGGCGTGCGTATCCAGGCCGAACGGGCCGGGCAGGTCGCGGCTGTGGCCGCGACCGCGCAGGTCAGGCGCTGCCAGCGTCCAGTCGGATGGCATATGCCGCGCGACCGCCTGCCACGACATACCCGAAGCCGTAATTCCGTGTACGGCGACCGCCACGCGCTTGCCTGTCCCCCACAGGAGCACACGCATGTCCCCGCCGTCCACTGCCACATTTAGCAGCCGGAGTTGCATGTTTCACCCTCCAACGGTCCCGGCGCTTATGGCCGGGCCGCCCATGTATTGAGCCTATTATCCGCCCTGGAGTTGATCGTGTGATGTCAAGTTCTAGATACGGTTTACCGGCAAAAGCATGCCATGCTGGACTGGGCAAGGAATGCCAGGTAAAACCAGCCATGGAGGTGGGCGGGGCATGTCTGTCGCACTTAGTTACTCGTCAGGTGAATCTGCGACGCCGTTGCTGGGTGACACGATAGGCGGCAACTTCGACGCCACCGTACGGGCGTTCGGCGATCGTGAGGCGCTGGTGGACCGGACGCCAGCGGACGGTACGACCCGGCGGTGGACCTATGCCGAACTCGCCGCCGACGTGGACGCGCTCGCCCTCGGATTGCTGGAGATGGGCATCGTCAAGGGGGACCGGGTCGGCATCTGGGCGCCGAACTGCGCCGAGTGGACGCTCACCCAGTACGCGACCGCGAAGATCGGCGCGATCCTGGTGAACATCAACCCGGCCTACCGCACCCGTGAGCTCGAATTCGTGCTCAACCAGTCGGGCAGTACGCTGCTCGTGGCGGCCGAACGGCTCAAGACCTCCGATTACGCCGCGATGATCGCCGAGGTGCGCCCGCAGTGCCCGGAACTGAATGCCGTCGTGCTGCTCGGCAGCCCGGAATGGCGGGCGCTGCTGGAGCGCGGACGCCGGCTGGACCGCGGTGCGCTCGCCGCCATCGAGCTCGACACCGACGACCCGATCAACATCCAGTACACCTCGGGCACCACCGGCTTCCCGAAGGGCGCGACGCTGTCGCACCACAACATCCTCAACAACGCGTTCTTCGTCGGCGAGCTGTGCAACTACACCGAGGCGGACCGGATCTGCATCCCGGTGCCGTTCTACCACTGCTTCGGCATGGTCATGGGCAATCTGTCGGCGACCAGCCACGGCGCGTGCATGGTCATCCCCGCGCCGGCCTTCGACCCGGCCGCGACCCTGCGGGCCGTGCAGGCTGAACGCTGCACCTCGCTGTACGGCGTGCCCACCATGTTCATCGCCGAGCTGTCCGTCCCCGGCTTCGCCGACTACGACCTGTCCAGCCTGCGCACCGGCATCATGGCAGGCTCGCCGTGCCCGGTCGAGGTGATGAAGCAGGTCATCGAGCGGATGGGCATGGCCGAGGTGGGGATCTGCTACGGCATGACGGAAACCTCGCCGGTGTCCACCCAGACCCGCGCCGACGACTCGCTCGACCGCCGGGTATCCACCGTGGGCCGGGTCGGGCCGCACCTCGAGGTCAAGGTCATCGACCCGGAGACCGGCCGGACCCTATCGCGCGGTACCCCCGGCGAGCTGTGCACCCGCGGCTACTCGGTGATGATCGGCTACTGGAACCAGCCGGACAAGACCGCCGAGGCCGTCGACGCGGCGCACTGGATGCACACCGGGGACCTCGCGGTCATGGACTCCGACGGCTACCTGGCCATCACCGGGCGGATCAAGGACATGGTGATCCGGGGCGGGGAGAACATCTACCCACGAGAGATCGAGGAATTCCTCTACACCCACCCTGACATCCTGGACGCCCAGGTCATCGGGGTACCCGACGCCAAGTACGGCGAAGAGCTCATGGCCTGGGTGCGGCTGCGCGCGGGGGCGCCCGAGCTGACCGCCGAGGCGCTGCGCGCGTTCTGCTCGGGGCAGCTGGCGCACTACAAGATCCCGCGGTACGTCTACATCACCGACGAGTTCCCGATGACGGTGACCGGCAAGGTGCGCAAGGTCGAGATGCGCGAGCGCTCGGTGGAGATCCTCGGCCTCGACGCCACCTAGCAGCGCGCCGGTAGGCTCCGTCGGTATGAAGGTCATGATCGCCGGAGGGGCCGGATACATCGGCAGCACGATCGCCTACGCCTGCTCGGACGCGGGGATCAGCCCGGTGATCCTGGACAGCCTAGTCACCGGCCGCCGTGAGTTCGCCGCGGATCACGCCTTCTACCAGGGCGATATCGCCGACGGCGGGCTGATCGACCGGATCTTCGCCGAGCACCCCGATATCGCCGCGGTGATCCACTGCGCGGCCCTGATCGTGGTCCCGGACTCGGTCGCCGACCCGGTCCGGTACTACCGGGCCAACGTCGCCGGCAGCCTGGACTTCACCGCGCACCTGCTGCGCAACGGCTGCCCGCGGCTGATCTTCAGTTCCTCGGCCGCCATCTACCGGGCCAGCGAGGACCTGAGCGTCGACGAGGACTCGGCCATCGACCCGCAGAGCCCGTACGCGCGGACCAAGGCGATGTGCGAGGCGATGCTCGCCGACATCGCCGCCGCCCAATCCGTCCGTGTGGTGTCGCTGCGGTACTTCAACCCGATCGGCGCTGATCCCAAGATGCGCACCGGGCTGCAGCTGCGGCGGCCGACGCACGCCCTGGGCAAGATGATCCAGGCGCACGACGAGGGTGTCCCGTTCCAGATCACCGGGACCGACTGGCCGACCAGGGACGGTTCGGGCATCAGGGACTACGTCCACGTCTGGGACCTGGCCGCGGCGCACGTCGCCGCGCTGACCCGGTTCGATACCCTGCCCGGGGCGGTGACCGCGATCAACCTCGGCAGCGGCACCGGCACCACAGTCCGGGAGCTCCTCGCCGCGTTCAACGAGGTCGCCGACCATCCGGTCGAGGCGCGCGAGGCCGCCCGGCGGCCCGGCGACGTCGCGGGCGCTTACACCCGCGTCGGACGGGCGGAGCGCCTGCTGGGCTGGCGGGCCCGGTACGACCTCAGCGAGGGCATCAGCCACTCGCTCCAGTGGGCCGCCGTACGCGACGAGATGCTGGCCGGGCCGCTCAGTCCTCAGGAGCACTGATCCGGCGCTCCGCCTCGCCAGGACGGCCTCGTCCCGGTCCGCCTCGTCGCCTGACGCGGTCGTCAGCCGCGGCCTGGCCCTGCTGTCCGCCCGTCCTATAAATATGAGGCGGAAAGCGCACCATGGTCATCGATGGTGATGATCGCGACGTTCCTGGCGATAGAGATTGGTAAATGATTATATTGGCGGAAATCAGCGGACAGCGTATGATCGAACAGCTTGACAGACAGTCCCGTCTACCCGCCACGGGGCTGTGGGGGAGCGGAGATGGGGCAGGAGCTTCAGCGACGTACGCCGGGCACGGTGGCCCGTGCCGATCCGTCATGGCCGTCGGTAGCGAGCACCACCATCCGCCTCTGGTTCGATCGTCACTACGGGCGGCGGGCCCGGCGCCGGAGCCTCGTCCTGGTGCTGAGCGCACTGGTGGCCATGGCGCTCGGGGCGGGCGTGACCCTGGCCTTCACCCAGCGGCAAACCGCCAGTACCCACGTCGGCACCCCTGCCCCGAACGCGATACAGGTGGCGCAGGCCGACCGGCAGAAGGCCGCGGTGTGGATCGCCAGGGAAGTGGCCTCCAACATCGTCGTGGGCTGTGACCTGCAGATGTGTAACCAACTGCAGAAGAGCGGTTTCCCCGGCGCCCGGCTGATGCAGCTGCAGCCGACCTCTCCCGATCCGCTCGGCTCGCAACTGGTTGTCGCTACGCCGGTGATCAGGAATCAGTTCGGCACCCGCCTGGCCAGCGTTTACGCCCCGCTGGTGATCGCCAGCTTCGGCTCGGGCGCGGAGCGCGTCGACGTCCGCTTCGTCGCGCCCGACGGCACTAAGGCCTTCGAGGCCGAGCTCGCCACGGACCGGAAGGCCCGCATCGCAGCGGGCGAGCAACTGATCGCCAACAATCACGTCCAGGCCTCGGCCGACGCCAGGAATGCCTTGCTGGCTGGCCGGGTCGATCCGCGCCTTCTTGTAACGCTTGGGACACTTGCCGGCCTAATGCCGATTCGGCTGGTAGCGTTCGATGACCCCTCGCCTGGTGCGAGCCCGGACGTACCGTTGCGCGGCGCCGAAATCGGAGCTGCCACAGCGGCGGGCCTGCCAGCGATGGTCACGTTCCTGAAGGCGCAGCAAGACGAGTACGCACCCGCGGTGGCGAGCATAACTCAGATCGCTAACGGGCAACATGTGGTCACCGTGCGATACGACGCTCCGGGTCCTATGGGCCTGGAAGGCTCATAGTGATTCAACAGCTTGGGGAGGGATCAACGTGAGGTTTTCGAGACTAACGAGAAAAATCGTCATGCTCCTGGCGGCGTCGGCCTTGCTGCTCGGCGTGCCCGCCGCTGCCGCGTCGGCTGCGTCGTCGGCGGCCGCCGGCACCGGTTGGATCAGGCTGGCGCACCTATCGCCGAACACCCCGCCGGTCGACGTTTACCTGTATTCGTTCGGCAATTCCAACGCGAAGATCGTGCTGCACCATGTTGCCTACGGAGAGGTCTCGCCCTACGAGGCCGTCGCCGCCGGCGACTACAGCGTGGCCATGCGGGCGGCCGGCGCCTCCGCGTCGAGCCAGCCGGTCCTCTCCACCAGCGTGACGGTCAAGGCCGGTCACGCTTACACGGTGGCGGGCATGGGACCCAAGTCGGGCCTGCGGCTGCAGGTGCTGAACGACGATCTGACCACGCCGTCGGGTAAGTCCTCGGTCCGGGTGATCCAGGCCTCGCTGAAGGAGCAGACGGTCAAGTTCACCTGCGGCGGGCAGGCCATCGTGCCCAAGGCGACGTTCGCCTCGGTGAGCTCCTACCAGGCCATCCCGGCGAACACGTGGACCATGGAGGCCATCGGCTCCGGTTCGACTGCGACGGACCGCTTTAACATGGCCGCCGGAACCGTGCACACGATGGTGGTCCTCGACGGGGCCAGCGGCCTCGAGATCGTCAACCTGGTAGACGCCGCGGGCGCCGGCCAGCCGCCGGCGGGCGGGGTCACCACCGGGTTCGGCGGTACCGCGGGGCACGGACCGGGATCAACGGCGCCGTGGCTGGCGGTCATCGGGGCCGGCGCGCTGGTCGCCGTCGGCGGCGGTCTCAGGCTGCGCCGTCACGGGCTGCGGCGTCAGATGAACACCGGGGTCTAGGGATGCCGCTTCGCAGGCCGGCCGCGATCGCTTTCGCGGCCGGCCTGGTCGTAATCGTGGGCGGAACCGCGGGCCTGCTGCTGACCCGGCATCCGACGCCGGCCCTGCGGCCGGTCGCGGCCGGGGTGGCGGCGCTGCCCGTGCCCACCGGGCCGATCGTGGCCCCGCCGCCGTCGGCGGCGGCCAAGATCCCCAGCCCGGTCTCACTGACCATCCCGCTGATCGGAGTGAAGACGAACCTGATCACGCTGGGCCTGGCGCCCGGCGGTTCGATGCAGGTGCCGGTCTCCACGACGGTCGCGGGCTGGTTCACCGGAAGCCCGCGGCCGGGGGCCGTCGGCTCGTCCATCATCGTGGGACACGTCGATGGCCGCGTCGGCTCGACCGAGGCCCGCGGGGTGTTCTTCCGGCTGAACACACTGAAGGCCGGCGACGACGTCTTCGTCAAGCGGGCCGACGGGACCACGGCGGAGTTCCGCGTCACCGAGGTCCAGACCTACCTCAAGGATCACTTCCCGACCGAGACGGTGTACGGTCCCACGCCCGACGCGGAGTTGCGCCTCATCACCTGCGGCGGCGGGTTCGACCGCGCCATCGGCCACTACCTGAGCAACATCGTCGTGTACGCCACCCAGGTCCGCTGACCCGCGGGCCCGGCGAGAACCGGACAAGCCCCTGCTCACCCCGCGGTGAGCAGGGGCTTGAGCGTGCCAAGCTAGGGTCATGACGCCGGAGGAGCGATACGAGGACCTGGTGGACGAGTTCGCCGGCGTGGACGGGGTGACGCCGCCGATGGGCGGCAGCGGGTTCGGCCGCGGCGCGCTGCGCTACCGCCGGAAGATCTTCGCGATGTTCGTGCGCGGCCAGCTGGTGGTCAAGCTGCCCGCGCCGCGGGTGGACGAGCTCGTCGGGGGCGGCCACGGCGGCCGCTTCGACGCCAACAAGGGCACGCCGATGAGGGAGTGGTTCAGCCTGGATCCCGGGTCCGCGCTGGCCTGGCCGCCGCTGGCCCGCGAGGCGCTGGACTTCGTCCGCTACCAGGGGCATTCCGCCGGGTCCCGGGGATAGCCTGGTCCCGGAGGCGCCATGGACGTCGAGGTCACCGATAACCCGGACAAGGCCAGGTTCGAGATCGTCGCGGACGGCGAGCTGGCCGGGTTCGCCCAGTACCACCTGCGCGACGGCGTGATCGCGTTCACCCACACCCAGACCGACGACCGGTTCCGCGGCCACGGCCTGGGCAGCCGTCTCGTGCGGGCGAGCCTGGACGAGGCCCGTGCGCGGGACCTGGTAGTGCTGCCCTACTGCCCGTTCGTGCTGAGCTGGATCACCGAGCACAACGAGTACGCCGACCTGGTCCCGGCCGGCCGCCGCGAGCAGTTCGGCCTATGAGGCGGACCGGTCACCGCGGCGCCGATGAGTTTCCGCGACGGCCCGCGTTACATCCGTATGGACTACAAACTCGAACTGGTGCTCATCCCCGTCACCGACGTGGACCGGGCGAAGAAGTTCTACCTCGACAACATGGGCTTCGTGCTGATCGTCGACACCGCGATCGGCGACGGGCAGCGGGTCGTCCAGGTCGTCCCCCCGGGCTCGGAGTGCGCGATCGGGTTCGGCACCGGGATCACCGCGGCCGCGCCCGGCTCGGCGCAGGGCCTGCACCTGGTCGTGTCCGACATCGTCGCGGCGCGCGACGAACTGGCCGGGCGCGGCGCGGCGATTGGCCCGGTGCGGCACATGGTGTCCGGGCAGTGGGTGGACGGACCGCACCCGGAGCGGGAGAACTACCAGTCGTTCGCCGACTTCGCCGACCCGGACGGCAACATCTGGCTGCTCCAAGAGGTCGACCGAAGCAAGGGCTGAGGATGGATCACTCCGCGTTCGCCGCCCTGGCCGAACGGCACCGGCGTGAGCTGCACGTCCACTGCTACCGGATGCTGGCCTCGTTCGACGAGGCCGAGGACGCGGTGCAGGAGACGTTCCTGAAAGCCTGGCGCGGCCGGTCCGGCTTCGACGGCGGATCGCAGTTCCGCGCCTGGCTGTACCGGATCGCCACCAACGTCTGCCTGGACATGCTCCGGCACGGCTCCCGGCGGACCTCGGCGAACTCGTTTGCCGAGGTGCCGTGGCTGCAGCCCTACCCCGACCTGCTGCTCGAGGCGGCCGCGCCGAGTGACGAGCAGCCCGAGGCGGTGGCCATCTCGCGGGAGACCATCTCGCTGGCGTTCCTGGCCGCGCTCCAGGTCCTGCCGCCGCGGCAGCGCGCGGCGCTGATCGCCCGCGACGTCCTCGGCTGGCCGGCCAGCGAGACCGCCTCGGCGCTCGGCACCAGCGTCGCCGCGGCCAACAGCGCCCTGCAGCGGGCCCGGGCCACCATGCAGTCGCACCTGCCGGACACCCGCGCCGAGTGGTCCGCGCGGGAGCCGAGCGCCGAGGAGCGCAAGCTGGTCGAGCAGTTCATCGCGGCGCACGAGCGGCTCGACGCTGAGGCGGCCATCGCCATAGCCGCGCGGGACATCAGGGTAACGATGCCGCCGCTGTCGTACTGCTATCAGGGAACCGAGGCGATCAGGCCGCTCATGGCCGACGCGGCCGCGATGGGCGAATGGCGGCTCGTCCCGGCGGGGGCCAACCGGATGCCGGCCGCGGCCAGCTACCTGCGCCGGCCCGGCGACAGCGTGTTCCGCGCGTTCAAGCTCGACGTGATGCGCATCGAGGGCGCGGTGATCGCCGAGATCACTACGTTCCCCGCCGACCACTTCGCCGCGTTCGGGCTGCAGCTCACGCTGTAACCTTGCCGCGTGCTCGAACATGTCACGGTGACGCGGTACGTGACCCCGCTGCGCGAGGGCGGGTCGCTGCCCGCCATCGTCGAGGCGGACAACCTCGGCACCTACGTGATGAAGTTCCGCGGCGCCGGCCAGGGTCCGCTCGCCCTCGTCGCCGAGATCATCGCGGGCGAGCTCGCCCGCCGCCTGGGCCTGCGCGTACCCGAGCTGGTGCTGGCCGGGCTCGACCCCAGGATCGCCGTCAGCGAGCCCGACCCGGAGATCCAGGACCTGCTGCGGGCCAGCGAGGGCATGAACCTCGGCGTGGACTTCCTGCCCGGCTCGTTCGGCTTCGAGCCGCTGGGCTGGACGGCCGAGCCGGAGTTCGCCAGCCAGGTGCTCTGGTTCGACGCGCTCGTGCAGAACGTCGACCGCACCTGGCGCAACCCGAACCTCCTGGTCTGGCACCGCAACATCTGGCTCATCGATCACGGCGCGTCGCTGTACTTCCACTACAACTGGCCTACCGCGGATCCCAAGCGCCCCTTCGACGCCGCCGAGCACGTCCTGCGCGACCGCGCCACCGCCCTCGGCGGCGCCCATGCCGCCCTCGCCCCGCGGGTCACCGAGGACCTGCTGGCGGAGGTGACCGCGCTGGTCCCGCCCGAGTGGTTCGGCGACCGGGGCGCGGACGCCTACGTCGAGCACCTCCTGCAGCGCGCCTCCATCGTGCCGGAGGTGATCCGCCCGTGACCGCTCCCGACGTCTTTGAGTACGCGCTGGTCCGGGTGGTGCCGCGGGTTGAGCGGGGCGAAGCTATCAACGTGGGCGTGATCGTCTACTCGCAGGCCTTCCGGTACCTGTGCGCCCGGATCGAGCTGGACGAGCCCCGCCTGCTCGCCGTCGACCCGGCGGCCGACCTCGACGCGGTGCGGGCGGGCCTGTCCGCGTTCGAGAAGGCCTGCACCGAGGGCCCGCTGGCCGGCCGCCCGCTCGGCGAGCGCTTCCGCTGGCTCACCGCGCCCAGGTCCACCATCGTCCAGCCCGGCCCGGTGCACAGCGGCCTCACCGCCGACCCGGCCGCCGAACTCACCCACCTCTTCGACACCCTGGTCCGGGTATCCCCCTGACCCGCCCCGGCCATGAAGATCGGCCTGCTGCCGGGCGCACATCAGATCGGCCTGCTGCCAGACGCACTGGATCCGGTTGCCCTGTATGGATCTTTGGGAGTGAGCGGCGGGGAGGGTGGATGGTTGAGGCCCCCGCCGGGTGGTGGCGGGGGCCTGTGGCCGGTTCTGCCGGGGTTGTTCGCGGTTACCGGTGCGGCTGCGGGGTGCCGGCGGCGGCCTGGCGGGTGAGGACGTCTTGCAGGGCGCGGTGTTTTGCGGGGTCGTAGCTGGTGCCGTCCTGCCAGCAGCGCCAGATGATCAGGACCCAGGCGCGGGCGGTGATGCGGACGGCGTGCGGGTGGTCCTTGCCGCGGTCGCGGGCGGCGGCGCAGGCGGTGGCGGCCCAGGGGCTGGCGTGCCGGGATCCGTCGGCGAAGTCGCAGATCGCGTCGCGGAGCTGGCGGTTGACGTTCCAGCGGAACTCGTGGCTGATGTAGGTGCCCGACCGGCGGGTGACGGGCGCGACGCCGGCCAGGCCGGCCAGGGACCAGGGGTCGGGGTAGCGGGCGCGGCAGTCGCCGGTCTCGGCCAGCAGCCGGGCGGCGCGCAGCGTCCCGGCCCGGGGCAGGGAGGTGAAGATGTGCTGGTCGGGGTGGGCGGCCAGCTGGGCGGCGATCTCGGCTTCCAGGGCCCGGACGCGCCCGGCCAGGCCGGCCGTGGCCGCGGCCAGCTGGGCGGTGACAGCGGCCTGGGCCGCGTCAGCGCCGGCGGCGCCGCGCGGGGCGGCGGCCAGCCGGGCGGCCAGCACCCCGGCCGGGGCCGTGTTGCCGCGGCGCGGGACGGTGGCCAGCCAGGCGGCCAGGGCCTGCTCATCGAGCCGGGCGGCGGCCTGCTGCCCGGGAAACGCGGCCAGGAACGCCAGGCTGAGGGGGCTGTCCAGCTCGCTGAACAGGCCGGTCGCGCCGGGGAACGCCACCGCCAGGTGGGCGCGCAGCTGGTTGCACGCGCTCACCCGGTGCGCGACCAGGTCCCTGCGGGCGCGCACCGCCGCCCGCAGCGCGAGGGTCGCGGGGCTGTCCGGGACCAGCGGCCGCAGCCGCGCCCGGTCCGTGCGCAGCGTGTCCGCCAGCACGAACGCGTCGAACCGGTCGTCCTTCGCGCCGGAGGAGCCGTACCGGCTGCGCAGGTTCTTCACCTGCCGGGAACCGATCACCACCACCGTCAGGCCCGCCGCCAGCAGCGCATCAGCCAGCACCCCGTCGCCCCGCTCGATCGCGACCTCGGCCGCGCCGCTGCCGCGCAGCCGGGCGATCAGCCCGGCGATCCCGGCCCTGTCGTGCACGGCAGTGAACCGGTCCCTGACCCGGCCGGCCAGGACTGCCACGCACACGGCATGATCGGCCGACGCCCAGTCGATCCCGGCGCACACGCCGCCGGGCGGGACTTCGGGCAGAACCCTGACTAGGGCATACTTCATCACAGCCTCCTCGCTGCTAGACCCAGTGGGGAGGCACCCTTGCACTCACGTGCCCCGGGCACGCGCGATGACGGAACCGGGACGCTGCCGTGACCCCACTGTGCGGCGCTCGGGGCGCACTGCCCTGTTGACGATCCGGCGTCCCGGGTAACCGCCAGCCCCGCGTAACCGGATCCGGACCTCACTCAGGGTCAGGGCTTTCATGGCGGTGACTGGCGGCACCTAGGGTGCACCGGCGGCACCTGCCGCCGACCCGCCTACTGTGGCCCCCGGCCATACCCGCCGCAATCACCCCACGTAAAACATGCGTAACGCCTTATTACAGGCACCCACGCCCCGCCCGCCGCCACACTCAACCAGGCACGGTCCCTCAGTGGGGGTTTCATGGCGTTCTAGCTGGCCCGGCGCGTGCGGG
>Ga0307305_10000514_pt1 | contig 14090 bp, 11 predicted proteins | sample ER_DNA_186_FD_194512 | JGI IMG/M metagenome (GOLD analysis project Ga0307305, IMG submission 194512) | Bulk soil microbial communities from the East River watershed near Crested Butte, Colorado, United States - ER_DNA_186 | ecosystem: Environmental > Terrestrial > Soil > Floodplain | place... | reverse complement strand
CAAGTCCATTCGCGGACGCTCGGGATGAGCTGTTCCAGCAGATAATGCGCTGCGGTGTAGTTGGCTCGGCGCCCGAGGACCAGAAGGATTGGTTCGACAACACGATGGATTACCTGGCGGAGCGTTACCACGAGCTCAAGCCGGCAGAGATTGAAGAGCTCAGGGTGCTCGGCGAGAGGTTCGCCCAGCCACCCAAGGTTCGACAAGCTGTTTGAAGAGAGGGGCGCCCAAGCGGCGTCCCTTTTTTTTTGGGCGCGGGGTGGGGATTGGGGAGCAAGCTGGCATCCACAAAACTGAAGCTGGGAGGTGAAAGCTGGGCAGCTTTGTAGCTTCTCAGCTTTCATCCTGGCGTTATAGATACCGCGCAGTCTGGCATCACCTCTTTCAAGATGTTGAGGAGCCCGTTCCAACCCCGACTCCGAAGCTCCGTACGCCGACAGAATAGCTGAAACGCTATCCAGCTTGAGAGCTATCAGCTCCCTGCTTCGGTTTTGTGGATGCCGTTCGAAGCGGAAAGAATCATCTCCCGCGAATTATCTCCGCGCATTGACCCCTCTGCGTAGAATCACACCGATGCGAGCCCCTCCCCCGAGCCCTAACTCAAAGGCGGGCACCCACCCCGCCGTCGCGCCAAGCGGCAGTGGCCCCTCCACTCCGAGAAAAACCAGGAGGTAGGCCCGGGATCCACCGTCGCGCTCCGACCGGTACCGGCCTGAGAGTCCCGCGCCCGCGTAAGGAGCCCACCGGCTCTGCCGGAACGGATCCATACTGAACCTGGCGATGGCATCCGTGCGGCCGTCGACTCCGTGCCGGCCAGCGCCGATGCCGGCGACGAGGCCCGATCGCACGTAGATACCGGCGGGAACCGTGAACCCGTACGCGGCCTCGACGGCTCCGCTCCGCGCGAAAATCGCATCGACACGCCCTTCACTCTGGAATTTCTGCTGATTCATCTGGGCGCCACCCAGAGCTGGCAACGCGGCCACGGCTCCAAGCGCAATCAGCAGTCCGGCTCTCTTGATGTGCATCGGTCGTCGCGACCCGCGCCTAGCGGGTGCGTCCGCGCCAGAGCGCGATGGTGTAGTCGATGATCGACGCCACCGAAATGATTCCGATTGTCAGGATCAGGGGGCCGGTCAGCTCCGGCATCAAGATGATCGCTACGAGTGTCACCAGCTGCACGACGGTGACGATCTTGCCTAACATTCTCGCCCTGAAGACCGCCGGCCGCAGAGTTGGAATAATTTTGGCGACTATGAAGCCGGCGGCAGTCGCCAGATCGCGTGTCAGGAAGATGAAGTACTGGCCCGTGCCGAGCAGACCCTCTACGAGGTAGGTCGAAATCGCAACGAACACGAAGACGCGATCAGCGAGGGGATCGAGGAGGGCGCCGGCGGTGCTCTCCGATTTTTCGTGGCGCGCAAGCCAGCCGTCGATGAAGTCGGTGAATCCCGCGACGGCGATCAGCGCGATCCGATCCCACGGCTCCGACACGAGCACGAACGCGAGCGCGAGCACCACGCGCGACAACGAAACTGTATTGGGAAGAGTGAACAGCGCGCTGCGATTCATGCGACCGAAAAGTACGACCGGGTGTGAGTGCTTGCCAGCGCGCGCGGGCGTATCTAGCTTCGCTCGATGACCTCGCACGGCGTGCTCGGGGCACTTTATCTCGCCCTCACGGTCGCGATGATCGCGTGGGACATCCTGCAGGCGGGTCGAATCGCAAAGTTGCGACGTACGCCGCGCGCATTCCAGGCGATCACGGGCATCGCCGGCCTGTTGCTGGTTCCCGCGCTCGTCATCGCCTACACCGCCCAGTCGCTGCTCTATGGGAGAGCGATCCATCTCGTCGGGTGGCTGTGGCCGTTCACGACATTCCTGTTCGTGGTCCAGACCGTCTACGCGCTCACGCGACGGCTAGTGACACCACTGCTCGGCTTTCCGCTGCTCGTGTACAACGTGATCATCGCAACGGTCGCGTTCACGAAGTTCATGATCAGTCGCGGCGAATCGCCGGCCGAGTTCGCGCTCGCGCTCAACGCTGCGCAGGCGAGCATGCTCGGCACTTTCTTCGGAAGTCCGGCGCTTTGGAATCCGATCTACCTCCAGGTGCCGATATTCGCGCCATCGCTTCCGGCTCGCTGGGGATTCACCCGGCTCGCGCGTGTCGCTCTCGCGGGTGCAGCGATAGCGATGACGGCTCTCGTGGTGATCGAGCTGCCGGGAGCGGTCGCCGGAATCAAGAGCTACGCGGCGCACGACAAAGACCAGCTGCAGGAGCATCCCGAAGGGGATTTTCGGATCGGCCTCAAGATTTTCCCCGACCTGACAAAAGGCCCGCCTCCTCTGGCGATCGAGAATGATCTCGCGCTCGCCGACACCCTCGGTGTCAACGCTCTCAGCGTCGTCATCGAGCCCGAAGCGGCACGCGGTGTCGCGCTCGATTCGCTGGCGAGGTCGATCGACCAGTCGCGGTCCGACAGCACGGTCCTCATCGTTGCGCTCGGTTATCCCGAAAGGGGACAGGAGGAGATCAGACGATCGCGCGAGGGATACACGGTCGCGCGGCTGAAAGACATCGACCGCATCGCCAGGCGCCTTAAGCCTGATTATCTCATTCCCGCCGTCGATCCGCTCGAGGAAGGCTCGCGCGTTCTCGGTGACCAGACTCCACAGTACTGGATCGATTACTTCACGCGTGCCTCGCGCGTCGCGCACTACATCTACCCTCGCATCAAGGTGAGCTTACCCATCAGCAGTTACGGCACCCGCGACAGCACGCTCTACGCGTGGGCAGCGCGTCGAGGCTCGCCGATCGATGTAGTCGGCTTCTCTCTCCTCGCCGGATTTGACGGAGCGAGATCGCTCGACACGCACCTTCGCGTTGCGACGCGGTGGATGAAGCAGTTTCCGAATCCCAAAGAGCACTGGGTTTTTGCCACCGGCGGTTACCCGCTAGTGCACGGAGAGGAGAATCAGCGGCTGACGATCTGGGGTGTGCTCGCGTGGGCAACAGCGGAGGCGCCGATCAAGGGGCTCGTTGTTTACGAGGGCGGAGACTACTACACGCTTCGCGGGTTGCGCGCGGCGGGCGGGCGGTTGCGACCGGCTACCGGGGCGATACTCAAGGCTGAGAAGGGGCTGAAGTCCAGCGCGCAGTAAAAACGAAACTGCAACTGAACATGGTTTCAGGCGCCAGAAGTACAGGTGTCAGGAGTCAGGTTCACTACGACGGGACGTCCCCGAGTTTGCACCTGCCGCCTGGCCCCTGTGCATCTCTGATCCCTGATACCTTGTCCAGTTGCAGTTGCCCTCAAACCGTCCGCCCCACGCCGCGAACGATCCCCTCCACCCGTCTTTTCGGATCGAAGTACTTCTGCGCAACATCCCGCATCTGATCAGCCGTAACAGCTCTCACGCGAGTATCGTGTTCCAACAGCTCCCCCAGCCCGCCCCCGAACATCCAGGCGTCGAGCATCTCACCGAGCAGCGCGCCGCCGGTCTCCTGACTGATCGCGTGCGACCCAACGACGTACTCTTTCGCGCGAGAGAGTTCCTCCGCCGTCACCGTCTGGTCGCGTAGCTTCTCGAATTCGGCCAGCAGACCGGCTCGCGCCACGCCTTCCTTCTCGGGCGACGTTGCGATGTACGAAAGGAACATCCCGGCCACGCGTTTTTCACTCACGGCCGCCTGCACGCTGTACGCTAGCGACTGCTTGTCGCGCAGCTCGTCGAAGAAGCGGCCGCCGAGGCCGCTCGCAACCGTTGCGATGAGGGCGGCTGCGAATCGGGAATCATCGGTGCGCGCCGGCGCTGGAAATGCGAGCGCGATTGCCGTTTGCGCCTTGTCGCGAGATTCGGCGGCAATCTTGACGCTCTTCGGCCAGCGAGGCTTTCCGACCTTCGGACCCTTCTCCAGCTCGAGGGATCCGAACTCCAGCGCCACGAGATCGGCCGCCGCTTTGACATCCAGATCAGCAACGATGCCGATGACCGCGGCCGATTCGAGAACCTTCGTCTTGTGCCACTCTCTCGCCTGCTCGGCCGAGATCGCGCGCAGCGATTCATCGGTTCCCATGACGGAGCGACCGTACGGATGTCCGTCGAATGCGACTGAGGCGGCGAGGCGCATTGGGTAGCGGTACATGTCGTCGCGCAGCATCGCGACGTTGGAGAGCGCGACCGTCCTCTCGGTCTCGAAGGAATCGTCCGGAATCGTCGGGCGCTGAATCACATCGCCCATCAGCTCCAGCGCTTCGGGCAGACGCGCCTTGGGAACGGAGAAGGACCAACCGAAGCTGTCGCTGCCCGCACTCGCCGAGATCGTCCCGCCGAGCATCTCGGCGTCTTCGGCGATTTGCGCCGCGGTTCGGGTCGTAGTGCCCTTGAGCATCGTGCGCGCGGTGAGAAGCGTGAGACCCGATTCGTTTTCCTCCTCCTCGACCGCTCCGCCCACGATGAAGACGCCAATGCTCGCCATCGGCGTGCCGACCTTTCTTCGAATCAGAACAGGTATTCCTTCAACCGTGCGAAAAACCGAGACTCCCGCCTCCTCCTTCTCGAACTCGACGGGTTTCGTCTCGGGCGGTAGCGAGACCTTGCGCGGCGGGATCGACGCGAGACGCTCCGATTGCGCGGCAGCGAGCAGACGGCGCATGTCCGTCGCATCCTGCGCCACGACCGAGGAGCTCGCCGGGCGATAGATGAGCGCCGCTGCCCTCTCCTCGGCGAGGTATTTTCGCGTAACCCGCTGAACATCATCCGCTGACGCGGACATGAACGACTCGAAGTATTCCTCTCCCAGGCGCCATCCGCCCAGCGCTTCCCACTCGGCCAGATAGTTTGCGCGGCCCTCCGCCGTCTCCAGTCTCCTGACCCAGCGCGCCTCGAAGATCCGGCGCACGCGGGTGAGCTCGTCTTCTTCGAGCGCGCCGACCCGCAGCTGGTGCAGCTGATCCCAGATCACAGCCGCCGCTTCCGCGGCATTCTCCGGCTCCGTCTCGGCGTGGACGACGAACACCCCAATCTCGATCGGCGTGTAGTCGTAGGCGCTGACCGATGAAGCGAGCTTCTTCTCACGCACGGCGCGATACAATCGCGAGGCACGCCCAGTCGCGAGGACCGAAGCCGCCACGTCGAGAACCGCTGTGTCGGGGTCCAGAGTTCCAGGCGTTCTCCAGCCGATCACGAGCTGGGTCTGCGCGATGTCGCCGGACAGCTCGCGGTAGCGAAAGCCTTTGTGCTCGGGCTCGGCCGGACCCGGATTCCGCACCGGCTCGGCACTCTCGAGTCCGCCGTACAAGTCGGTGACCCGGCGCAGCGCATCAGCCGGGTCGACGTCACCCGAGATGGTCAGGATTGTATTGCCGGGCCGGTAGAAGTTGCGGTAGAAGCCGTGCATCTTGTCGCGCGTGAACGAGCGAAGGCCCGGCTCCCTGCCGATGCGCCAGCGCCTCATGCGATGCGCGTCGTGTAGCATCTCGTAGAGCGTCTCGGTGGCGACGGCGGACGGGCTGTCCGATTTCCGCTTCGCCTCCTGGATGATGACCTCCATTTCCTTGGAGAGCTCGAGGGAGTCGATCACCGAATTCGCGTAAGCGTCGGCCTGGATCTCGAGCCCCTTCGCGAACCCGGACGACGGCAGCACAGTGTAGTAAGTCGTGTTGTCGTAGATCGTGTGGGCGTTGAGGTAGCCGCCGCTCGCCTTCGTCTCTTTCGCGATGTCGCCTACGCCCCTTTGCTTCGTGCCCTTGAAGAACATGTGCTCCAGGGCGTGAGCGAGACCGTTCTCGTCGTCCGTCTCGTCGAAGTAACCGGCCTTGACGTAGGTCACGATCGCGACGACGGGCGCGGTCCTGTCTTCCTGCACCAGGACGGTGAGACCGTTGGGGAGAACTGTGCGATGAATGCTGTTGAGATTCATGACTGCATTATCAGGTTGAGCGGGCGCGAAGTTCGCTAATCGGCCAACGATCCTCTACGCAGGAGCAGAAGCCCAAGCGCAAAAAAGAGCGCACCGTAACCAAGAAGCCAGAGAACGTCGGTCGTGGGTGCCGTTCCGTTGGTGATCATCGAGAGCGAAACGTCGTTCAGCTTGTGAACCGGTGGAAGCACCTCGACGGCTTTGCTGCGCCAGCCGGGCTTGGCCCCATAGAAATCGCGCAGTACCCGCGAGCCGAGCCAGACGGCGGCGAGAGTGAGCCAATCGAAGCGCGTAGCCACCGATATGAAGAAGCCGATCCCGCCCATCGCGACGTAAATGATCGCCGCATAGAGAAGGTAATTGACGATTTTGAAGCTGGGGACGACCATGTGCATGAGTACCGACAGAAGCAGCATGCAGACTAGCACGCCCACCATGTACACGAAGAACAACTGCGCGTAGTACGCGACAGCGCTCACCGGCTTCGAGAAGAGGAATCGGTAGTAACCCATCTTCCGGTCGGTGGAGACGATGCCGTTGAGTGCAATGAGCACCGCCAGCGATACAATCGACGAGGTGACGGTGATGACCAGCGGCCAGGTCGGTGACAGAGGACCGACTGCAAATGCGGCACCCATGGTGCGACGCATCGGCTCGATCAGCACGTAACCCCAGAGCATGCCGATGATCACGATGGCGATGCCGCGGTCCATGACGAAATCGCGGAATTGCCAGAGCGAATACCTCGCGAGTTTTCCGCCGACGCCGCCGCTCACTTCGATTCTCCGACGGCTTCCCTGAACTGCTGCTCGAGCACCGACCGCTCAGGAACCACGCTCGCAACCAGACCGCCTTTGCTTATGAGGTCCGCCAGCGCGCTGTTCAGCTCCTGAATGCTCCCTACCGTCACGTCGTACTCGTCCTTCCCAGCTTCCTCGGCGTCCGGGAACCACTCCCGAATTCGTTCGTGCCCTTTCGCGAGAATGAGCCGGAATCGCGTCGCGCTCTGCCGGCTGTGATCGTAACCCGTGCTGACGACGCGCTGCAGGCGACCATGATCGATGATGGCGACGCGATCTGCGAGGCGCTGCAGCTCGTCGAGGTTGTGCGACGCGATGAGTATGGTTCGATCGGGGCGGCGCAGATCTTCCACGATGTCGCGGAAACGCTGTGTCCAAACTGGATCTAGCCCGTGGGTGGGCTCGTCGAGGACAAGTATCTCCTCCTCCCGAAGGAGCGCCTGCGCCAACCCCAGGCGCTGGAGATTCCCCTTCGAGAGCGCTTTCACCTTCTTGTCGCGGTGCTCGGCGAGCCCGAGCTTTTCGATCACCGCATCGACGTGCACTCGAATCTCCCTTTCGGGAATCCCCGCGAGCGTCGCGTAGCGCACGAGCGCGGTGTCCGCGCGCCACTTCGGATTGATTGCAATCAGCTCCGACAGATATCCAACGCCGTTGTGCTCGACGTAGCTGCGCGCCGGGAGTCCCTTGATCTCTACCGTCCCCGTCGTCGGCCGCAGGTAGCCGAGCATCATCGCGATGAGGGTGGTTTTGCCAGCGCCGTTTGGGCCGGCGATTCCCAGAATCTCCCCTTGATTGACCTGCAACGAAAACTCCTCGACCGCTTTTACCGAGTTGCCGAGGAGTGATCTGTAAGTCTTCCCGACGTTCCTGAATTCAATCACAAGGGCGGCGGTGTCGCCGTCGTCGCTGGGCGGAGGCACGCCTGCCATTGCCCGGTGCCGGCACCGTTGATCCACTTCGTTCCCTCTGGTACGCGGTTGAGCCGCATCAGCGCGCAGCCGAGGTAGCCCTGCGACGCTCGATCCTGCGGGTTGGCCTGTATGGCGCGCACGAAGAACCTCCGCGCGAGATCATATTGACGGCTCGCAAATAAAATCAAACCCATCTCGCGAAGGGCGACGTTGTTTTTCGGTTCGAGCCTGAGCGCGGTATCCAGCTGCGCGCGTGCGCTGGCGAGATCTCCCTCCTGGCGCGCGATCCTCGCCAGGAACACATGCGGCGTGGCAGCTTTGGGATCGTCCTTCACCGCCTTCGCGAATTCTCCGCGCGCACGCTCGCGTTGACCGTTGTTGAGGGCGTCGATACCGGCCGTCAGGCCGCCGCTCGACCCGCCTTTAAACGCCCAGAAAATGCCGACGGCGATAAGAAGAACCACCACGGCGCCGAGGACAATCGGCAGCGAGATCTTGGGAAAACGGCGCCGGGACTCGGCGGCAGCGAGAGCATGTTCGACGTTGCCCCTACCCACACCTCCGCCGCCACCAGGCGATGTCCCTCCGGGAGGTGTGAAAAAGGATCCCGGCGGCGGCTGCTCGATGGTCGGCGGGCCGACTGTCCGCTTCGAATAGGCAGGCGGCTGCTTGTACCCACCGGCCCCCGGAGTTGGAGGCGCGTAAGGCGAAGGCGGCTGCGTGGTGTGCGTGCCGCGAGGCGTATAAGCCGCCTGCCGCGGACTCGTTGTCGCGGCACCAGTCGCGGGTGAGCTTCCGCTGAGTGCGGACTCGAGTGCCTTGAATCCGTCGACCGCGGCTTCGCCGTCGGCTTGCGTCGGCTTGTAACTGGTGCGATTGGCGCGGTCACGCGCGGCGAGGAACTCGAGCAATGAGTGCGCGTGCTCGAGGGTGATAAGCTCCGCCTGGCGCGCAGCACGAACGAGCTGTTGGCCGGTGAGCGAGGAATTGCCGACGAGAGATTGAAGTGAGCTCTCAACGCCGGCCCAGAGATCAATGATGTCGGCGGCAAGGTCTTCCGCCGAGCGTGACGTTTCGAAATGGGCCAGAACTGGTCGCGCGCCATTCAGCGCTGCGAGCGCCGCCTGCGAGTTCTGTGGACTCATCTCAGGATGCGCAAAAGCCCTGCATCCGCTCTACGACGAATGAAGCTCTCAGCATCCTGCTCCGGTTTTGGACTCTCCGACAGACAATTGGCGTCACGCATCTTGTCCACGATCTCCTCCCAGGTTCCTTCGAAAGTATTGCCATCGTCGAGAGTGATGCGGTGGGACTCTGGTGTCGTCTTCACTTCCGCGAAGCTGGAAAGGAGCGCGCCGAAAAGCTCGAGCTGCCCCTTTGCCTCCGTCTGCGCCGCGTCCATGTGCTTCGCTTCGATCTCGGCCAGCATCTCGTCGATGTCGTCGAGCTCGCCGGCCAGATCGCGCAGCCTGTCCTCCCACGGACGCAGCTCCGGATCGTTGTCACGCAGGCGATAGATCATCTTCTTCAGCTCGATCAGTCTCCAGATGCCCAGCTCGTCCCAGTGATCCTCGGGAGTCGAGCGATCGAGATGATAGAGCGCGGCCTCGTAATCGCCGCGATCGTAGAAGATGTTGCCGAGGTAGATCCGCGCTTCGGTGTGATCGGGATCCATCTGCAGCGCGCGACGTAGAGTCGAGATTGCGCTCTCATCGTTGCCCAGCCTGTGCTCGGCGTACCCGATGCACGACACGGCTTCCGCCGCGTCGGGCGTCTGCTGCGCGGCGATCTCGAAGAACTGCTTGGATTCGTCGATCAGACCTTCGCGAAAAAGCGCGCGTCCGATCTGGAGCATCAGCTCGACGTCATCCTGATAGCCCAGTTCAAGCGTGTGGCGGAAACTGCGAAGCGCCGGCTCCTGCTGGCCGAACTTGAGCAGGGTCTCGCCGAGACCGGCTAGTGCGTCCTCGTGATCAGGGTCGAGAACGAGCGCTTCCTCGAAGCTGCGCCGGGCCCATGCGTACTCCTCGCGTGCATGGTGTGCGTAGCCAACCCCAATATGGAGCTCCACCGAATTCGGATAGAGACCGAGTCCCTCTCTAAGTACGTCCAGAGCTTCGTCATACTGTCCTTCATTGTACAGTTGATGTGCTCTCTCGTCGTACTCTTCAGAACTCAAAAAAGGTGTTGGCATGACGACGCACCCTCCGAGGAGTCGAGTATAAGTCTATTGTACTCTTTAGACACTACGATGTTCAAGGGAGTAACATCCAAGGAACTCACGGTTCAGGTGACCACCGCGACTTTCTCGGTGAACCGCTGCCAGCTCCCACTCTCCAGAGACTGGTCGATCTCGAAAATCGCCTCCTCCAGTTCGTCCTCCTTCGTGAAGAAGTGAGGGGCAATCCTGATACCAGCCCCTACGCGGTAGTCGACCAGGATGTTCCGCGACAGAAGGTGTTGGGTGACCTCGTAGCCATGGGGAACGTCGAGGGCGACTGTTCCCCCTCTCTGCGCGGGGTCGCGGGGCGCGTTTACCTGGAACCCGCGCTCGTCGGCGAGCGCGATCAAACGTGACGTGAGACGGATGCTTTTCTCCCGGATCGCCGGCACTCCAGCCCGACGCAGGATTCTTGGCCCCTCCGCGGCGGCGTAAAGGGCGGGAATGACGGGTGTTCCATTCAGCCAGCGGAACGCGCCGGTTGTGAACTCCATCATTTCCTCAAACGCGAAGGGTCGCGCGTGGGCCTGCCACCCTGTGAGGGCTGGCTTGAGGCGATCACGCAACACCGAACTGATGTATAGAAAGCACGCACCCGGACCGCCACAGAGCCATTTGAGCACTCCGCCGGTGAGAAAGTCGACCTTGCTCCGTTTCACATCCACGGGGACGATGCCAACCGCGTGAAAGGAGTCGAGCGATACGAGAGCGCCGACCTCGTGGGCACGCTTGCATATGGCGTCCGCATCCATCAGGTACGCGCTGCGGAAAAGAACGTGCGACACCGCCACCAGCCGCGTCCGCTCGTCGATAGCCGCGAGCAGCCTCTCCTGATCGATGCTGATTCCGTCGTCGGATTTCACTACGACCACTCTGGCGCCGAGTCGCTGCGCCATCTCCGCGAATGCGTACCGCACCGATGGGAAGTCGAGCTCGGTCATCACGACCGTGTCGCGCTCGCGCGGGAAGTCGATGGCGGAGAGAACCGCAGTCTGCGCGATCGTGACATTGGGCATCATCACGATCTCGCCATCTCCGGCGTTGATGAGGGGCGCGATCTCGTTGCCGACTTCGACCGGCATCTCCCACCAGCCGCGGTTCCACGCCTTCACACCGAGGTCACCCCAGTCGCGCGCGTACTCGGCCAGCTTCTCGGGCACGGTGCGCGGCATCGGCCCCAGGGAATTGGAGACGAGGTAGGTCGTCTTCTCGAGGATTGGAAACTCCTCGCGGAAGGCGAGCAGCGGATCCGGAGAGCCGGACTTCTCCTTTTTCATCGGCGAAGGTGTCAGGGTCTCACTGCCCCTTTCGCGATGCGTCGCGCATCGCCTTGAACTCGGCGTCGGCGTTCCAGGTCGGGACTCGCTCGGCGTTGCCAAGCGCGACTCCGAGGCGATACACGATCTCGCCGAGCTGCGCGGCACCGGTGAGGTCCCAATCGCTGCGATACTCGTCCGACGGCTGGTGGTAGTTGTGCTCCGTCCAGTCTTCGGCCTGCTTCTGTCCCCACCCTGCCGGCCGGCCCACGTAGTCGACGCCCGGGCCGATCGAAATCGCCGGGATTCCAACCTTCGCAAAGGAGAAGTGATCGGAGCGATAGAAGTGACCAGCCTCGGGGTGCGCGTCTGGCGAAAGGCGAATACCCTGCGCTCGTACCATCTGCGCCAGCGTCGGTCCGAGGGAGCTCTTGTTGTCGCCCATGACGTTCAGGTCGCGCACGCGCCCATTGACGTTCACCACATCCATGTTGAGCGCCGCGATGATTTTGCTCGCAGGCACAGTCGGATGCTCGCCGAAGTAGGCGGAGCCGAGGAGGCCCGACTCTTCCGCGGTGACGAAGATGAAGAGCTGCGACCGACGCGGCTTGACGCCTTCAGCCGCGGCGTGTGCGATCGCCAGCACCGTTGCCACACCCGACGCGTTGTCGACGGCTCCGTTGTAGATCGAGTCCCCGTTAACCACAGGCCCGATTCCAAAGTGATCCCAGTGCGCGCTGTACGCGACGTACTCGTCGCGCACTTTCGGATCTATGCCTCGCACGACGCCAATGACGTTGTTGGCGGACATGTGCTGCAGGCTGTTCTTCATCGAGGCGTCGATGATGATCCCCGTCGACACCGGACGGAAATCGCGCGACTCCGCCTGCTGGCGTAGCTGCGCCATGTTGAGCCCCGCCTGCGCGAGAAGCGCGGTAGCTGCGCTGTCCGTGATCCAGCCGCGCACTCCGATCGGTGGCGGCGCCTTTGGGTCTCGGAGGAGCAGCCGGTGCTCGGTGGAGTTCGAGTTGACGACGACGTGCCACGGATAGCCGGCGGGTCCGGTCGTGTGTACGATCAACATGCCCGCTGCTCCGCGCCTTTCCGCTTCCTCGTACTTGTAAGTCCAGCGGCCGTAGTAAGTCATCGCCTTGCCGCCGAACAGATTTGGCTCGGAGGCTGGCGCCGGTGGATCGTTCACCAGGACGAGAAGGATCTTCCCACGCACGTCGGTGTTCTTGAAGTCGTCCCACTTGTATTCGGGCGCGACCGCTCCGTAGCCGACGAACACGAGCTCGCCGCGCGCGTTGCTGGCGTCGGTGGCCGAGCCGGGCCAAACGACGACATCGTCGGTGAAGCGCAGGTTCGCGTTCGCCTTGCCGGAGGCAACGACACGGATTGTTGCCGGATCCGCCTTTACGACATCGATCGGAACGCGCTGAAAGTAGGAGCTATCTCCCACTCCGGGCTTGACGCCAAAAGCCTGGAGCTCGGTCGCAATGTATTCTTCGGTGATCCGTCCGCCGCGCGTTGCGGGGGCGCGGCCTTCGAGGAGGTCGGACGCCAGGAAGCGCAGGTGCGCGTCGATTTCCTGGGCGGAGATGCGGCTGGGTGCGTTGTCGGTCTGCGCGCGCGCCGGGGAACCCGAAATAATGAAGAAGAGTGCAATGAAGAGCAGCACGGCGGAACGAGTCATCGATTTACTCTGAGTGTGTGATGTAAGTCAGTACATTATACCTTCCCGCACCCAACCTTAGCATGCCCCGCCAGACCCCACGCAGCACGAAACGACTGTCCCCCGCCAGGCCCCGAAGCAAAGGGCTGAAGATCGCCGTGGTGCTGGGCGGAGGCGGTCTCAAGGGATTCGCGCACATTGGCGTCTTTCGCGCTTTGGCGGAGATGGGCATAGAGCCGACTGTCGTGGCCGGGACGAGCATCGGCGCGCTCATTGGGGCGGCGTACGCGCGGGGAATGCCGGTGGCGGAGATGGCCGACCGCGCGCGCGCGCTGAAGCGGCGGGATCTCTTTCGGCTCAATCGCATGGGGATGCTGCTCGAGCGGCAACACTCGCCCGCGATCTACCTCGACGAGCCGCTCAGGAACGTCGTCGAATCAGTGGTGGGCCCAAAGCGATTCGACCAGATGAAGAAGACGCTCCTCGTCAACACCGTCGATATCGAGCGCGGCTCGCAGGTTGTGTGGGGATTGCCGGGTCTGCGTGACGTGAGCCTCATCGATGCGGTGTACGCATCCTGTGCACTCCCGGGGTTTTATCCTCCCGGCCTGATCGCTGGACGGCACTGCGTCGACGGTGGCGTCATGGACAACCTTCCCGTCACGATCGCCGGCCTTGGAATGGATGCGGTAATCGCGGTGGATACCGGCTCGAGTGACCTGGAGCCGGAGAACGACATTGCTACCGCTGGATTCGCTTCGATCTACATGCGGGCGGCGACGACGATGATGCACGCGCTACAACTGGCACCGTTCGCCGGCTGGACTCGCCCGCCGATGATCCTGATCAGACCGAAGGTGACCCACATCGGTTGGTTCAGCTTCTCGCACACCGACGAGCTGATCGAGGCTGGTCACACCGCCGCGATCGAAGCGTGCAAACATTACGAGGAATGCATCGCGTGGGGCATCGGTGTCTTTCCGCGCCGGCCGATGAAGATCAATGTCGATCGGGAGAAGTGCATCGGCTGCACGCTGTGCACGGCGCTCGCCCCCGACGTGATGGGAATGGACGCCAGCCACAAAGCCTATCCACTCACGCCAGTCGTGGAGTGGTCACCGGCGGATGGGGATTTCGTGCATCACTGCCCTACGCTCGCAATCTCGGCGACGCGGATCGACATGGAGACCGGCACACCAACTGGCAAGACGACCGTCGATCCTACGAGCGAGCCAACGACGCAGAAGACCGGCTCCTAGTGTCCCGCCGCGCCGGCGTCCGCGTCGCGCGGATCCGGC
>Ga0307305_10000513_pt1 | contig 14099 bp, 19 predicted proteins | sample ER_DNA_186_FD_194512 | JGI IMG/M metagenome (GOLD analysis project Ga0307305, IMG submission 194512) | Bulk soil microbial communities from the East River watershed near Crested Butte, Colorado, United States - ER_DNA_186 | ecosystem: Environmental > Terrestrial > Soil > Floodplain | place... | reverse complement strand
AGAATTCCACAAACGGAAATTCACGGGCGAGCTCGCGGCCCATCTCGACGGGAATATCGTCATCAGCCGTGCCATGAAAGATTCCGATGCGCGCCTTCGGGTTGTGCCTGGCAATTCGGGCAAGATTTTCCCGGTTATCGTAGTTTTCGCGGAGTAATCGCGCCAACTGCCGCCCAACTACCCTCGTCGCTTCCTCGCGCAACGTCGTAAAAGGCGCGATGGCCACTACCCGTTCGACCCGATGACGCGCGGCAAAATCGAGCGCGACCGCCGCGCCTAACGAATGCCCGATCGTACAAACCGTGAGCCGCTCCTCCGGCATATGCAACCGTTCCTCGAACGCGCGCACGGCGGCGTCAGCCGAAGCCCGCGTGCTGTCGATCATTGCGTAGCCCGCGTTTTTGCCGTAGCCGGGATAATCCACAAGGAGAAAAGCGTCGCCGTTAACCGGATAATTTACGAGGATGTTTGCCAGCCAATCCAGCGCGCGAGCGAGCCGTTCCCGCAAAACGCGATCCAGAGGCGCTTCGGCAATACTTCTCTGCTTGGAATGTAAAACGCCGAGCATTTTCCGGCCGACACGGTGTAGTTAATCTCGACGCCATTTGCCGGAAGCTTGACTCCGTAACGCGAATCGTACGGCCGCGGATGATAAATCATCGCGTGCTGCCGAAAGAAAAGAAACGAAGGAACCGCGAGCACCACGAAGAAGAACCCAATCGGAATGCAAAACCAGCGTGCCGCAATTCGTCTTTGACCACGTTCACGAGGCATTTCGCGATCAAGAAGATGCAATCAATGCGATAGCGCAAATCGATTCAGCTGATATGGAATATCGATTTATTCGATGCCGGTCTTGGCACGAATTCAACGCAGCGCGCCGGAAAACTGCGATGAATTTACTGCCAGTGACCCGCGATCCAGACCCAGCCGCCCGATCTGTGCACCCACTGACCCCGAACCCACACGGCAGTTGTTCGCGGCGGCGTAACCCAACTGCCAGATACCCACACGTAGTCAGTTCCGGTCCAGCGCCAGTAGCCTGGCGTCCAGACATATCCCGGGCCTGGGGCCAGCGCCTGCGTTTCAACGCGAACTGCTGGCGGAGTCCTGGCCACCACGACCTCCCGGGCCGGACCCGTCGTCGTAACCTCTTGCGTAGTTGTCGTCGTTGTCACTCTCGTTGGTTCCTCAGCGCAGCCGACGAAGAAAAATGGGGCCAGCACAAATGCATAAAGACCTTTTCTCATATAAACCTCCTCGCCATGGATTCGTTTTGCACAACCCCATCGGCTTTGTTCGAATTGGCGATAACGATTTTTTCTCTGCACGCAATCCGCGCAATCGATAGCGGAAAACGGATTCTGATCCGATGATCAGGGATGCTTTACGTTGTCGCGACCCCAATCGGTAATCTTTCGGACATCACACTTCGCGCGCTCGACGTGTTGAAATCAGTCGATGTCATCGCGGCGGAAGACACGCGTCACTCCGGCATCTTGCTAAAGCGTTACGAAATCAAGAAACCGCTCGTTAGTTATCATGAGCACAATGAAGCGATGCGCACCGCTCAACTGGTCGAGCGCCTCGTGGCGGGCGAAACGGTTGCCCTTATTACCGACGCCGGAACGCCCGGAGTCTCGGATCCCGGTGCACGATTGATTCGTGAATGCATCAGACGCGAGCTGCCATTCACGATCATTCCGGGACCGTCGTCGATCCTGCCCGCACTCGTTGGTTCGGGATTCTCGAGCCAGAAATTTTTCTTCGCTGGATTTCTCCCAGTCAAAAGCGGACAGCGCGAACGCGAGTTGCAGGCAGCAGCCGAAGGCGACGAAACGACAATCTTTTTTGAATCGCCATATCGTCTCACGAAAACGCTCAAAGCCTGCATGGACATCATGCCAGGTCGCCAACTCTGCGTCGCCCGCGAGCTCACCAAAAAATTCGAGGAATTCCGGCGCGGTACCGCCAGCGAGCTTCTCGCGCGCTACGAAGCGCATCTGCCCAAAGGTGAAATTGTCCTTTTGATTTCTGAAAGGTAGAGGCGGTCTACCGGAGCGCCTCCGCGCAGCGCATTGCAGTTCACCTTGTCCAGGCGATTGAGGTCAATCGCCACCTACCTAAGCTCCATCGAACGCTTTCCGCTTGTCAAAGCAGCGTATCTGTGTGAATTTGCGCGGCTTTTTCCCAGAAAAATTCTCCCTCATTATGGCTTACGCAGTTATCAAGACCGGTGGACGACAGTATCGCGTCGCGGAGGGCGACACGATCGATGTCGATCTTTTGGACGCGGAAGTGGGGAAAACCACTACGTTTGGCGAGGTGTTATTGCATGCCGATGGCGACAAGTTCACGCACGGTGATCCGCTAATCTCTGGCGCGAAGGTGACGGCCGAAGTAGTTGAGCAACGGAAAGATAAAAAAGTCGTCGCGTTCAAATTCAAACGGCGTAAGGGTTACCATCGCACGGTAGGACATCGGCGAAAGCTAACACGGGTGAAAATCAAAGGCATCAGCATCGGTGGCACGAAATCGAAGAAGACCTAACGTCGAACATCCAACATCGAATCGAAAAATGGCTCATAAAAAAGGACAAGGCAGCGTTAAGAACGGGCGCGACAGTGTCAGCAAGCGGCTGGGCGTGAAAAAATTTGGCAGCGAGATGGTTGTTGCTGGCAACATCATTATTCGTCAGCGCGGAACCAAATTTTTGCCCGGAAGAAATGTAGGGCTCGGTCGCGATTACACGATTTTTGCGCTGGTGGATGGAAATGTGCGCTTCGATCGGGCTGGGCGACGGGTAAATGTCGATCCGGTCGCGGCTGTAGAATAAGCAGCTGATTCTGCTTTCCGGCTTCGACCAACCTGCGGTATAAACGGATTTCGCTCATGAAATACAACACGTTTATCCTCTTTGGCGCTCCTGGCAGCGGCAAAGGGACACAAGGGAAAACGCTCGGCACGATTCCGCGTTTTTATCATTGCCCGTGCGGTGACGTGTTCCGCTCCATCGACACTCGAACAAAAGTAGGCAAGGCGTTCCTGGAATACTCGAGTAAGGGACAGCTCGTCCCGGACGACATCACAGTGGAGCTTTGGAAAGAAGCGATCGCTGCCGCAGTGGACGCGCACAAATTCAAGCCCGACATCGACATTCTCGTGCTCGATGGTATTCCGCGGAATGTCGGGCAAGCAAAAATCATGGAAGAAATGATTGACGTGAAAAAAGTCTTTCACCTGGCGTGTCCGAGCCGCGAGACGCTTTTTGCCCGCCTGAAAAAGCGCGCGTTGAAAGACAACCGACTCGATGATGCGAACGAAGAGGTGATCCAACGCCGACTCGACACATACGAAAAGGAATCGAAGCCCGTGCTTTCATATTATCCGAAAGAGATGATCACCGTGGTTGACGCGATTCAGTCGCCCTCGAAAGTGTTGTTTGATATCCTCGCCAGCATGAACGGCGTGGATGCTCAGCATGAGCCAGCAACAGTTTGAAAATTTCACTGCCTCGAGCCTTTACTGCGAAAAGTGTAAAACCGCGATGCCGGTCCGCGAGCGGTTGCTTTTAGTTCTGCCTGACCGCGAGATTTTCGATTATCTTTGCACCGGTTGCGGATCGTCGGTCGGCCAGCGTGAAGTCACTGCCGGCGATAGATTGACGGCCCAGGCGATGGCGAGGCGGCGTCCGCGGCGCGCGCCCACGCAAACGCTTCTTCATTAAGGAGCGATGCGCGTCATCTTCATCGGCACGGGGGAAATCGGCGTGCCGACGCTGCAAGCCTTACTACGATCGGACGAGCATCAGCTCGCGGCAATCGTTACGCAGCCGGACAAACCGGTTGGACGCGACCAACGCATTAAACCGCCACCAATTAAAAAGGCGCTCGCCGGAAGGAAGATACCCGTCTTGCAACCAGCGCGGATTAAAGATCGACATTCAATCGAGGAGATCAGTGCGCTGTCGCCGGAGGTGATCGTCGTCATGGCTTACGGACAAATTTTGCCGCAGGGGATCCTTGAGACTCCCCGCGTCGCTTGTCTGAACTTGCATGCGTCGTTGCTCCCACGACATCGCGGCGCGGCACCCATTCAAGCCGCAATTGCATCCGGTGACTCCGAAACAGGAATTACGGTGATGTACATGGATGAAGGTCTCGACACGGGCGATATTTTATTGCAACGCAAGATCGACATCTTGCCGACGGACACCGCCGGATCGCTACACGATCGGCTGGCACAAATTGCCCCGGATGCGTTGCTCGAATCTTTGCAACTGCTTGCAAGAGAAATTGCGCCGCGCGTCCCCCAGAATAATGCGCCCGCCACGTATGCGCCGAAATTGAATCGCGATGATGGCAAAATCGATTGGGCGGAACCCGCCGAGGCGATCGAAAGGAAAGTTCGTGCGTTCAATCCATGGCCGGGTGCGTTTACGACCGTTGCGGCAAAATCAGGCAAGCCGCGCAATTTGAAAATATTTTCCGCATCAATTGTCGATCTTGCGGGCGAACCGGGCGAAATATTGCAAACAGAGGAGCGAAGTCTGGTGATTGCAGCAAGTGAACGCGCCCTTTCGTTGAAAGAGGTGCAGCCTGAAGGGAAGCGGCGGATGACCTCGGCAGAATTCTTACGCGGATTCGATGTGGCATCGGCATTTTGCCGATGAATTCATGGGCCGGGAGCCCGTGCCACTTCATTTTGCTTTCAAAACGAGGCCGCGTTCTGTTTGATGATTTGCGCCTCATGAAAACGGAAACGCCAGCTTACAAACGCATTGTCCTCAAATTGAGCGGCGAAGCGCTACGAGAACGCGGCGCACGGGACAATATTTCGCCGGCAGTGGTGCGCGAGATCGCCGAGCGCGTCAAAGAAGTGCGCGACCTCGGCGTGCAAGTCTCGGTCGTGATCGGCGGCGGTAACATCTGGCGCGGTCTCTCCGCAGCCGATCGCGGCATGGATCGCACCACCGCGGATTACATGGGCATGCTCGCGACCGTGATCAACGCGCTGGCTTTGCGGAGCACGCTTGCCGAGATGGGTGTCGAGACTCGCGTGCAAACCGCCATCGAAATGAAAAACGTGGCCGAGCCCTTCATTCTCGGTCGCGCCATACGCCATCTCGAATTGGGCCGGGTAGTTATCTTTGCGGCTGGGACCGGGAATCCATACTTTTCAACCGATACGACCGCGGCGCTGCGTGCCAGTGAGATTCGGGCTGATGTCATCCTGAAAGCCACGAAAGTGGATGGCGTTTACGATCGCGACCCGAATACCGACGCAAATGCGAAGCTCTACGAACGCATTACTTTCACCGAAGCGCTCACGAAACGATTGCAGATCATGGATTCGACCGCGTTCAGTCTTTGCATGGATAACAAAATCCCCATCGTGGTGTTCGATATGAATAAACCGAGCAACATTCGAGATGCCGTGCTCGGGCGAAAAGTCGGGACGCTCGTTTGCGATGAACCGCAACCGAAGTAAAAATTTAGCCCCATGAGCAGAGACGACATTCTTCTCGAAGCCGAGATGTCGATGGAAAAAAGTGTCGACTATATGGTGCACGAATTTGCCGCCGTGCGCACCGGAAAAGCCTCACCGGGGCTCGTCGAGAACGTCGATGTTGCAGCGTACGGATCGACCATGAAGTTAAAGCAGCTTGCATTGATCACGACGCCCGAACCGCGTTTGCTCGTCGTTCAGCCGTTTGATGCCAGTACAGTGCAAGACGTCGAGAGGGCGCTCAAGGAATCCAAGATCGGCATTACGCCGAACGTCGATGGAAAGATTATTCGACTCCCGATTCCAGAGTTGTCGGAAGAGCGGCGCAGAGATCTTGTCCGCTCACTCGGCAAAATGGCGGAGGAAGCGCGGGTGCGGGTGCGGGCGAACCGACGCACGGCGCTCGACGAGGTCAAGAAACTCAAAGGCAGCGGCGAATTAAGCGAAGACGGATTGCACGATTTGGAAAACGAAGTGCAAAAACTAACCGATCGCTTTGTCAAGTCGGTGGACGATCATCTCAAGCACAAAGAAGCTGAGATCATGAAGGTGTGATCGCGCGCAAGATCGACGATCGCTGTAGCGGAGGTCTGTGACCGCCGAAATTAAATTAATTAAGAGCTAGCGGCGCTCATAGAGCCGCTACAGCCGCACCAGATCGACCAGGAACTGGCACCAAAGATAAATCATCCCGCGCCAGGAATATTTCACATCGCCTGCCGCGGTCTGCTTGAGCACGCCCTTGGCGATGTTATGCGCGATTTGATCGCGCAGATCGTTTTCTATTTCTGTTTCGATGCGCTCTTCATCCAACATATCGATCGCGTCTGCCTTCACGCCGTTTCGACGGAGAAACTCGCGATGGCTTTGATAAAGCCGCCAAAACGATTGATCCGGTCGTTGACGGTTAATCCGAAACTGAGGAGTCACTTTCAGGCCATAGGAGAGCGGGTAATTCCAGGTCGTCCAAATCGTCCCGCCTTTCGCGCGCGATGAGATTCGCAGATAATAAAATGAGAGATCATGCTGCTCGTTCAGACAGATCGCGGCCTGCGCTCGGTCCCCCTCCTTGTAAAACAAACGGAAGAACTGGCGGTAATCCTCCCAGTCCCACCCGGCGTCGCCCACCTGCACAAAACCTTCGTCCTCAATCTCGCGCGTGATCTCGCTTAGCGCAGGGAAGGCATCGGAGGAAGGCGGATTCTTTGGCCGAAGCTGTTTTTCCTTCGGCAGCCGAAGCGCGCGAATGCGCGTAAGAATTTCAAGCCACGGCAGAAAGAGCCAGCTCACGGCGGCGGCCAAACCAAGCACCCAGCTGCCGGTTATAAAAAAGATCGCCAGGAATGAGGCGATGAGAATACCGAGCGCACCCGCCTTTTGTGAATACGAGTTTTGAAAACTGCGCAGAGCGACGCTGAGCATCGCCACGCCGAGCGTTAAAAAAACACCAAAGAGCATTAGGGATCGATCTGGTGTTCGTTCAGAAATTTCTTGAGTTGATCGGTATCGAAATTGGCCAGAACTCTGGCGCCAGCCACGAATGTCGGGACATAAGTTTGCTCGGAGAGCTTTTTCATCTCCTCGTAGGCGTGTCGATCTTTGCCGACATCAACGACATCGAAACGATAGCCTTTCTCAGAGAGATAATCCTTCGCGTCAATGCACCACGAGCACCATTCGCGACTGTAAAGCCTTAATTCCATTGAGACGCGGTAATAAACTGTCCCTTTCGAGCACGTCAACCTGACAGCCGGCGTTTCAGTAGGCCTTCGCCCAGATCACACGGCGCGAACTTGGTTTACCTGTGAAAATACACTTTCCAGGCTCGGAGGAATCGTCGAGCGGAATAACCCGAATCGTGACTTTGAGATCGTTCTTGATTTGTTCTTCGACTTCGCGAGAGCCGTCCCAGTGTGCGAGGGCAAAGCCGCCGTGAATTTCAGGTTTCGCCGCGTCTCCGGGTGTAAAGAAATCGTAGAACTCTTGTTTGGAATCGATGACGCGCGTGTATTCGTCGCGGAATTTCTTCGCGCGCTCGAAAAGATTTCGCTGGATCGAGTCAAGAACCTCGGGCGCGCACGAGACGAACTCCTGCATCGACATAGACTCTTTCATTTTCACTGACTGATCGCGGCGGCTCACCGTCACTCGGGCTGATTCGAGATCCCGCGGTCCGATCTCGACACGAAGTGGCACGCCTTTCTTGATCCACTCCCAGTTCTTTACGCCGCCTCCGACGTCGCGCCGATCGACTTCTACTTCAATCGGAAGATCAACATATCGAATTTCGCGCAATTGTTTGGCGAGTTTGTCACAAGCTTCGAGCACCGCACCCCGCGTTTCCTCCTTTGGCGTGATGGGCAGGATCACGACCTGCGTTGGCGCGATGCGCGGCGGCAACACTAGACCATCGTCGTCTCCATGCGCCATCACCAGCGTGCCGACGAGCCGCGTGCTCATCCCCCAGCTGGTGGTCCACCCGAATTCCTGTTTGCCTTCGCGGTTCTGAAATTGAATCCCACTCGCACGCGAAAAATTTTGCCCGAGAAAATGCGAGGTACCGGCCTGGATCGCTTTGCGGTCCTGCACCATTGCTTCAATCGACAAGGTTTGTACCGCGCCCGGAAAACGTTCGCTCTCCGATTTTTCGCCGCTGAAAACCGGAACAGCGAGATGATCGCACACGAAACGCCCATAAACTTCGAGCATCTGCCTCGTCTCCGCCCGTGCCTCAGCTTCAGTTTCGTGAACGGTATGCCCTTCCTGCCAGAGAAATTCAGTCGTGCGCAGGAACAGACGTGGCCGCATTTCCCACCGGACAACGTTCGCCCATTGGTTGATCAGAATGGGAAGATCGCGGTACGATTGCACCCACTTTGCGTAGCTGGCGCCGATTATTGTTTCCGAAGTCGGCCGAATCACCAGGGGCTCAGTCAGCGCGCTCGACGGCATTAACTTTCCGTCGGCATCTCCTTCGAGGCGGCTGTGCGTCACGACTGCGCATTCTTTTGCAAAGCCTTTGACGTGCTCCGCCTCCTTCGCGAAATAACTCAGCGGAATCAAAAGTGGGAAGTATGCGTTGCGGTGCCCCGTCGCGCGGAACATCGCATCGAGCTCCCGCTGCATATTCTCCCAAATGCCGTAGCCCCACGGGCGAATCACCATGCAGCCGCGCACCTCCGAAGGCTCAGCCAGCTCGGCTGCACGAATCACTTGCTGATACCATTCAGGGAAATCTTCCTCGCGCCGTGGGGTAATCGCGGTTTTCCTCGAAGAATCTGCGGGTTCTGCCATGCGAGAAGGGGGAACAATTAAACTCCCACGGTGCAAATGACCAGTAGCCATTTGCTGCCAGCAGCTAAAAATTTCGTGCGGTGAGCGCCTTGATAGTGCAAACGCTGCCATGAAGCGCGTGCGGCCCGTACGCTACGCCAGCGTAATTGAAACTGGAATCGAAAATGTTTTTGCGGTGTGTTCGCGCCGGGCGACCATCGTCAATAATGAGCGCAAGGAGGATCCCGCGCGCGGTCGTTTTTCCGTACGCAATGTTTTCGCCCCAGAGCCCGGTCCAGATTCCGTAGCGACTGAGGCGATCGCCGGGGCTGCTGCGGTCGCTGCCGCGATGTCCCGTACGCCCAGCAGCCTGATCGACGCAATGATCGGCCGCCGCACGACACATTCCCGACGACAGCGCGAGCGGTTGTTCCGCACGAACGGTGCGAAGGAAGCGCACAGCCTCTTTAATCGCGCCCAATCCTTCTTTCATCCGCCATTTCGGCTCCCCGGGAAGAACGACAGAAATGCCGTCGAAACGCGAGCGCAGCTCTTCAATATACGTCGCGTAAAGAGCGGGATTTTGTCGGGCAAGGTTCATCTCGCCAATGACGGCGTCGGCCGCAACACCTTCGCCCTTTGGCGCAGCAGGATACTCACTGGCCGAAAGAAGTGAAAACCCGACCACGCAAAACAAAGTGGAAAGAGCAAGGCGGGTCTCGCGCGAGTATTTGACACTCCGTGGCACGTCCCGTAGTTTTCGTGCCTTTTCCGCTCTAATGAAAACCTTTTCCGCCAAAGCCAGCGAAGTCCCACGCAAATGGTGGGTGATCGACGCCAAGGACCAGGTGCTTGGCCAGGTCGCGGTAAAGGCCGCCAACTTATTGCGCGGAAAAGCGAAGACGATTTTCACCCCGCACGTCGATACGGGTGATTTTGTGGTTGTCATTAACGCTGAGAAAGTGCGACTGACCGGAAAAAAAGAAGATCAGAAAAGTTACATGAGTTTTTCAGGATACGTGGGGGGTCACAAATCAGAGAATGTCCGGGCGCGGCGTGTTCGCCATCCGGAATTGTTGGTTGAGCGCGCCGTGCGTGGAATGATTCCGCACAATCGGCTCGGTCGCGCAGTTTATCGAAAATTAAAGGTCTACCGCGGCGATTCTCACCCGCATACCGCGCAACAACCGCAGGCCGTCAAACTTATCTAGCCACTAATCTTATGCCGCAAACCCAGGAATTTATCGCCACCGGTCGCCGTAAGACTTCGGTCGCGCGCATCCGCATGATGCCGGGCACAGGCAAGATCGACATCAATGGGCGCAGCTTTGACGATTACTTTCCAACCGGGCCATTGCAGAACGTGGTGCTGCAACCGCTTCAAACAGCAAAGCTCGTGAATTCCTACGACCTCTCGATCAACGCGAGCGGCGGTGGCGCGAGCGGACAGGCCGGCGCGGTGCGACTCGCGATTTCGCGCGCCCTCCTTCAAGTAGATGCGAATTTGCGCGGCACGCTGAAGGCCGACGGTTTACTCCGGCGAGACCCGCGCATGAAGGAGCGAAAAAAATCCGGTCAACCCGGTGCGCGGAAACGTTTCCAGTTCTCGAAACGATAATCGGCGGTTCGCTGCGATGGCGGCCCGACCAGCCGCAATCTCACACGTGGAGGCAACACGCCTGCCTCTGCAGCCCCTATCGCGGCTCCGGACTGTTCGGAGGTAGCGCAGCCGCTGGCGTTGAGCTCGGCGCGGTTAAAAGTGGCGGGATTGTCTGCGCTGATGGTAGCTGCGACGAGACACTTGGTTTCAACAAGCGCAATTCCTGGGCCGCCTCGCCGGCCCAAAAACTCTCCCGGTAACGCGTTAAGATCGTCTCGCAGACGCGTCGGGCTTCCTCAATTCGGTTTTTGGACTTCAAAAGGTAGACTTGTGAAAGCAACGCCAGCGGCGCATTGAAACTGTTTGGATACATCGATGCGATCTGCTGGTAGATCGATAATGCCTCATCGTTCTTTCCCATTGACTCCAAATTGGCCGCCATCGCCATTTTTGCCGTGCTGACGAGCTCGTGATTCGGGTTCTTGTTGATGAAAACATGAAGCGTCCCGGTCGCTTCCGTAAACTTCCTTTCATTGCGCTGAGCTTCGGCAAGCAGAAGATAAGCATCCGCGCCTGCGGGCGTGTTCGGGTAATTCGCAATCACTTGTTGATACGCTTCCGCGCTCTTTGCGCTGGCTAACAAAGCCGATGCCGCTGCAGCTCGGTGATCCGAATAAAAGCGGTAACCTACGAAACCGACGATGGCGAGCAGGACGATGATCAACACTGCGATGATCTCAGTTTTGAATCGTTCCCAAAAGACGCGCGTTTCAAGCGCTGCATCTCGGGAAGGAGGTGGGGCCGTCGGCATAACTCGATATTAATATGCTACTCTGGGCGATTCGAACCGCCCGAGCGTCGTGTTATGCCATGCGAGGCTTTTTTGCGCAAGCGCTCCGCAGTCGTTCGCTCGCTTGATTGGGAAGCCGCAAGATCATACCGCGGCTGTCGAAATGATCATATAGAGAATCACAGCCGCAGCAGCGGTCAGAACAATGGCAGTAATTGCCATGACCATGCGCGGGTCGGCTTCAATCTCGCCCCGTTCGATGGCCCGATTGACCACGCGATACCGCCACGGCCGCGAAAGCCGTCAGGATTCCTCCGAGGCCGATCATGCATTCCCCTAGGACTTCGGAGATGCCGGTGTGGCGTATGCGCATGGTTGTACTAACGCCGGAAGACATCTCGCGCATCCAAAGGCTGAATCGCGCAATCACGAACCCCAAACTCATCACGGCGATGCTGGTCCGCACCCAGGCAAGAAACGTCCGCTCGTTGGCGAGAATCTCAGCTTCGATCTTGTCCGGGTCGAGCCGCCCCTTTTCGTGTTGAGCATTCGTCATCTCGTTGGACGCCGTTCCTTTATCAATTCGTTTTGCTACTCGCACACGGCCTTGCGCGCAGTGTTGCGGAAAGTGTTAACTCTACGACATGAACCTATGGCAAGAATATTGGACCCCGGTCCGCGTGTTTCTCGGCCTCGGCGCTGAGCCGCAGACAGTCACCTTCCTGCAGATTTCACTGCGCCGAATCATCGTTTTCATGTTTACGCTTTTGATGGTGCGAATCAGCGGCCGCCGATCGCTCGCACGCCGCACGGTTTTCGACAGCGTCTTTCTGGTGATCCTCGCCTCTGTACTCGCGCGCGCTATTAATGGATCAGCGGATTTGCTCCCGACCGTCGGCCGCGGGTTTGCGATGGTGGCGTCTCATCGATTGCTGGCCTGGATTGCGTTCTATTCGCATGGCTTCGGCAATCTCATCAAAGGCACGGAGGAAGTCCTCATCCGTGACGGAGAATTGGTGCACCGGGGGTTGCGTCGCAACCACATCACGAGACACGATCTCGAGGAAGATTTGCGACTCGAGTTGCACTCTGACGATTTCAAGCGCATCCGAAGCGCACGCCTCGAACGCAGCGGCGACATCAGCTTCATCTGCAAATAATCACGCAGCCTCAATTCGATATTGGACGTTTGGCGCCTGCCACGCCGTAGCCTTGCGAAGGCGGGTTCGGCGTCCGACGTTTAATTGATGCCGTCACACGACAAACTCTTCACTCCCGGCCCTGTCGAGGTCTCCCCGAAAACGTGGGCGGCATTCTCACGGCCGATGATCAGCCATCGCGGAGACGATTTTAAGAACCTTTACCGCGCGATTCACCCAGGTCTTCAGAAATTATTCAACACGAAGCAGCCAGTGTTTCTCTCGACCTCCTCGGCGTGGGGCGTGATGGAAGCGTCAATCCGCAACCTCGTTGATCGCGGCGTGCTCAATTGCATGTGCGGCGCCTTCTCCGACAAATGGTTCGATGTCGCCAAGCGTTGCGGCAAAAACGCCGAGCCATTGCAGGTCGATTGGGGTAAACACATCGATCACAAGGCGGTGGATCGACATCTGGCGACCGGAAAGTTCGATACCGTCACTTTGGTTCACAACGAAACTTCGACCGGTGTGATGAATCCACTCGGCGAAATCTGCGGCGTCCTCGCTAAATATCCCGACGTGGCCCTCGTCCTGGACACCGTTTCATCATTCTCCGGAGTCAAGATCGACATGGACGCGCTCGGTATCGCTGTCATGCTCACCGGCGCGCAGAAAGCGCTCGCACTGCCGCCGGGTTTCTCGCTCTTCTCAGTTTCCGAAAAGGGATTCGCCCGCGCCGAGAAAATGCCGAACCGCGGTTTTTATTTCGATTTTCTCGAGTTCAGGAAACAGCAAAAAGAATGGATGACGCCAAGCACACCGAGCATCGCGCACATTCACGCACTGCAATCCAAGCTGGACGAAATCTTCGAGGAAGGCCTCGAAGCGCGCTTCGATCGACATGCGCGCACAAATGCGCTCGTGCACGACTGGGTCCGCCGCGCCGGCTTCGATTTCTTCGCCGAGGATGGGTTTCGGTCGAAAACGCTCACCTGCGTGAAGAACAATCGAGAAAAATTCGACGTTCTTGCATTCGCGAAACGACTTCGAGAAAAGCATCACCTCGTCATCGATCCCGGCTACGGCAAAATTCAGGGAAAAACCTTCCGCCTTTCCAACATGGGCGACGAAACCGAAGAAACTGTTGCGCGTTTGCTACAGTGTCTCGATGATTGTTTGTGAAAGTGCTTTTGAGCTGGTCGGGTGATCGCAGTAAATCTGTGGCCGAAGAATTAGCCGGGTGGCTCGTACGCCTTTGATATTTGATGGCGGTAAGCAGAATCCTGTCGGCGCAGTGAACACTAGAGCCAGCGCCGGACACGGCGTTTGTAGTTGAGATATTCTTCTCCGAATTTGCGCTCGAGATATCGTTCCTCGCGCGTGATGATGAGGCGATCGATGAGGATCAGACCGATTGGCACGGCGAGCAGCATCCACGCGGAATCCACCACGATCGCTAGACCAAACGTGCACAAAGCGAAACCGAGGTACATCGGATCGCGACTAAAGCGATAAAGTCCGTGCGCAACGATGCGCGTGCTCGGATTGAAAGGAATAGGATCAGTGCCGGCGCGCTTCTGGGTAACAAATCCACTGACGTTCAGCGCAATCCCGGCGACAACGATTAGCGCGCCAAGTGTCCATCGGAACGCGCCATGCACGAAGCTGGTCGGAACAAACCATTCGAGCGCAAGAAACGCGAGGATCGGCAGGACGAATAGAAGCGGCGGCGCAATGGGAACGCCCGGGCGATCTTCTTCAGGCGGCAGTTCAGAAGGCATCGGTTTAA
>Ga0307305_10000512_pt1 | contig 14105 bp, 15 predicted proteins | sample ER_DNA_186_FD_194512 | JGI IMG/M metagenome (GOLD analysis project Ga0307305, IMG submission 194512) | Bulk soil microbial communities from the East River watershed near Crested Butte, Colorado, United States - ER_DNA_186 | ecosystem: Environmental > Terrestrial > Soil > Floodplain | place... | reverse complement strand
CGCGGAAAAGTTAAGTGTGTGCCACGTGCTCGAAGGCAGCGTCCGGCGCGAGGGCAACCGCGTCCGGGTGATGGCAGAATTGATCGATGCCTGCGATGGGTTCACCATTTGGACGGACACATTCGAGCGCGAGCTGCAGGGAATTTTTGCGGTGCAGGACGAGATCACGCGCTCGATTGTCGATGCGCTCAAGTTGCAATTCGATATTTCCGCGCCAACGCCGTCCCGCAGCACCGACGCCTACGACGCTTATTTGCAGGGCCTCTTTTATTCGGACAAAAGCACTGAGGAAGCGTTACGCAAAAGCGTTGAGTTTTTTGAGCGCGCGCTGGAGAAAGATCCCAGGTTTAGTCGGGCGTGGACTGGGATTGCGAAGGCGTGGTTGTGGCTCGCGGACGCTTACGTGCCGCCGCTTGAAGCTTATCCGAAAGTCCGCGATGCCGCTGTGCGGGCTTTACAGCTTGACGACCAAGAGGCCGAAGCGCACGTATATCTTGCGGAGACCAAACGCATACTCGACTGGGACCTGGATGGAGCCGAAACGGAATTTAATCGCGCAGTCGCAATTGATCCGAACTCGACGCCGTCGAATTACTTTATCGCGGCGCTCTACGCTGCACGCGGGGACCGCGACAAGGCGCTGGCTTACTTGCAGCGCACATCGAAGATTGATCCGGCTTCGCTCTGGGTGAGCAACTTCGCATGCGAGCTTTACCGTTATTTCGGTCTTTACGATGAAGCCGTCTCGGCTGGCGAGCGCGCGCTCCAGCTTGACCCGACTTTTGCCCATTATGGCGAGCCGATGCTCGCGGCGCTGTACCGCGAGATGGGACGCTTCGATGATGCAATTGCACTTTACGAAAAGGCGCGAGACTTCACGGGAAGGCCAGGATTTGGTCTGGCGATCACATACGCTCGGATGAATCGGCGCAAGGAAGCGCTGGAAACTCTCAACGCAGCTGTCGCAGGCTGGGGCTATCGACCGGGGGATGCCATTGCGCACGTGCATGTAACGCTGGGCGCGCATGATGACGCAATTCGCGAGCTCGAACGCGCCTGCGAGCAGCGCTCGTCATCCTTGCACAGCGTTGGCATCGCTCCAGAATTTGTGCCGCTTCGTTCGGACAAACGTTTCAGGTCGATTGTCCGGAGAATCGGACTCGATCCCGAGAAAGTCTTTGCGGCGACAGCCGCCTGATTATTGCACGATTGCATCCCGCCCGTGGCCGTGGGAGCGCACGCCGTATTTATTTAAATCCTGCTGCGCCACGTGCATTCCAAACAGCAGGACCGCAATCAGACCGAAATAGAGTATCGACATTATCCAGCGCTGGGACGGTGTAACTTCGAAGTAGCGTTGTTCTTCTTCCGTTCGTTTGCGGAATAGCGAGTAGATTCGCGGCAGCGATAAGAGCACAATCAACCAGATAATAAAATTCGGATACTTCCATCCGAACCAAAGGAGCAGCGCGAACCCAGGGAGCCAAAGCCAGCGGGATAATGCAGTCACGATGCGTCCGCCGTCCAACATTCCTACCGGCGTCAGATTAAACACATTCAGAAAATATCCGAACCACGCGAGCGCGATGAATATCGGTGCGGCGAACACTTCACCCAGAATATTGCAGACCAATGCGCCTAAGCTCCCCAGCATCGGACCACCGATACCGACGCACGCTTCCATCCAGGCATTGCGCGGCGCCTCCTTTAGCGCAATAAACGCGCCCATGAATGGAATAAAGACAGGGGCGCCGACCTTCAGCCCAAATTTTTTAGCGACAAGCAAATGGCCGCTTTCATGAACGAGCAAAAGAAGGACAAAACCGAGCGCGAATTGCCAGCCCCAAAGCTGGGTATACACCCAGATCATCAGCAACATCGTGCCGCCGGACTTCAGCAGGATCGGAAGAAATTTCAGGAGCGGTAGAAGAACGAACTTGAGTTTGGCGAAGAATTTTGCGATCACGACGCCGACCACCGCGAGTGGTCCGAGTGCCTTCTTAATTCGGCTCCAAGCCGTTTCAGTTTTTGGCGGCTCGTACTCTGCTTGTTCGGTTTGCAGATTCATCGCGACGCAATCGTTAAGTCGTTGAAGCGACGCCGTTTTAAATGCGTTTAGCTGCTGAGTTCATTAAATGCCTCCCCAAGATGATCGAGAACATCTCGGGGTAATAACGATTGCTCGCTTTGGGCATGATTGAAAATCGCGATTTCGGCGGCGCGCCCACATAACCACGCACCAAGTCGCGCCGCGTCGTAAAGCGACAAGCCCTGTCCCACTAAGCCGGCGCAGACACCAGTGAGAACGTCGCCCATCCCGCCAGTAGCCATTCCCGGATTCCCGGTGGTGTTATAGCTCAACTGGCGATGGCGTTTGGCCACGATCGTGCGACTGCCTTTGAACAAAAGTGTCACTGGAAAACGATTGCAGAACTTGGTCGCTGTTTCGGAGCGCGTCTCTTTGTGATCGGGGAAAAGCCGTTTCATCTCGCCCGGGTGCGGCGTCAGCAATCGTTCCCCTTTGCAGCGCCTGAGCGCTGAGATTTTTTTAGACAAGATGTTCAATCCGTCAGCATCAACTACCATTGGTTGCTTTGCTTTCTCAATGAGTTCGAGAACCTCACCTGCACGTAATTTCCCAAGACCAGGTCCTAAGGCCCAGACATCGATTTCTTGTTTGAGCAGGTCGCGGTAAGACTGGACCGGCTTGACCATGGCTTCCATCGGCGCGGCGCCGGCAACGATCTCGTAGATTTCTTCGGGAACAAAAACTTCGACGAGACCTGCGCCTGCTCGCAACGCGCCCTGCGACGTCATCAGAGCCGCGCCGATAAATCCCTTGGAGCCAGCTACGACGCCGATGCGACCAAATTGGTTTTTGTACGCACTGTATTCTCGTCTTGGGAGCAACCCGCGAAAAGCCGCCGGGCTGGCGATAATTTCTTTTGGCTTTTTGTCCGGGGGATGCAGATCATGTAGCGGTACAACTTCAAGCCTCCCGACAAAGTTCAGTGCGCCATCCGCAATTAGACCCGCCTTTGCAAATCCGATCGTGACCGTAAAGTCCGCAGCTACACAGTCACGATCTACTTTCCCTGAATCGCCGTCGAGACCCGTTGGCAGATCGACAGCGAACACGTAGGCGCCGTCCTTTGCCCGCAGCTGATTAATGGAACGGCACGCGGCGCGTATCGGCTCGCGCAGCGGCGGTCTCGCACCCACACCAAGCAGCCCATCCAAAATAACCGATGGAGCGGCTGTTCCCAGGTACGCCTCGGCGGCAAGTGCTTCCTGGGCGGCCGACGACTCGTCCGCGAGCTCTGCCCAAAGATCGAGAAGAGTAACACCGAGGTCGGAACCGCTGCTCACGGATGTCCTCGCGCCCAAAATCTCAGGGGGCCTGCGACGCAGATTTTCGAGCTTTTTGCGCATAAGTTCGCTGCATTCCGCTTGCTTGAAAGCAAGGCGCACCTCGATTTTCCATCCAAGCCGGCGTAAACGCTCCGCTGCAACCAGAGCATCCCCGGCGTTATGGCCTTTTCCGGCGAACACAATGCACTTGCCCGGCTTCGGGAAAAACTTCGCGACTGCCTGCGCGACACCGGCGCCTGCCTGGTCCATGAGCGCTTCGACCTGTACTCCCCTTGCGAAAGCGGTTTCTTCGGCAGCTCGCATCTGCGCCGAAGTCAAAATCGGCAGGTTCAAATCAGCCCTCCCGGCCGCTTGAGCTCGACTGTGCTTCTGAGCCGGCTGGTTTCGATGACCTTCTTTTTTTGCGCGCGCTTTTCTTATGTGAACGCTTGGACTTGCGGTTTTTAGATGAAGTTACCTTCGTTTGATCCATGTACGGCTGCAGCGGAATGGTTTCGCTCGTCGCCACTCGCGTCGTTGACAGAGCACTGGTAACAGAATTGCGCCCACGGACTCCAGCTGCAATTTCTTCCGCGAGCTTTTGACGATACGAACCACTTTGGGCGTACGCAGCTTCGGTTGGGTTAGTAAGGAAGCCACATTCGACAAGAACTGCCGGTATATTCGTTCTTCGCAATACGTAGTAACCACGCCGGCGCACCCCGCGATTAGCTGACGGGGCGCCGCCAGCGACGTAGTAATGGACGGCTGAGGCGAGGGGCAAGCTATCGCGGCTGTAAAAATACGTTTCTATGCCCGCTGCGCCCCTACGCTGTGTCGAGTTGAAATGGATACATACGAAGATCGCGTTGCGATAGGAATTGGCGATTGCAACTCGGGTTCCCAACGGAACAAAAACGTCGCTGTCCCGCGTCATCACTACGCGATAGTCGCTTGCGGCTAGAACATTTCGAAGGCGCTGCGCCACGTCGAGTGTCATGTCTTTTTCCGGCACCCGCTGGCCGGGAATTCCGCCGCGATCGTGGCCTCCGTGTCCCGCATCGATGACTACAGTTATGGGCGAGCTGCTGCCAGAGGTCCGGCTCGTTTGCGACGCAGGGGAATTACCGAACGCGAGAAGTGCGACGAGCAAACTTGCGACAGACAAACGGCCTCTTCTCATTGCTAATCCTCTTTGGGCAAGTCCGGCGGGCGAGCGGAAAGTTTCGGTGCGGTACTGCGCGAGCTCTGCGCTGGTGTCTCGATCATGCCTCCGCGGACTGCTACTTCGCCATTTGCAGAATGAACGAGGCGAGGCCGACTTTTGGCTTCCATGAATGAGGAGTGCTCCAGCAGTTGGCCGTTCAAGCCGATTCGCGAATAGGACCAGGCGCGCGGTGCCGCGCAATGCAAGACATGCAACTGGTTGGCCCGATCGATTTCTGCCTGCGGTTGTTCGAACGCGATGCTTCGGCCTAACGAATAAGTCGCATATACAATTCCTGTGTCCTTGTCCTGCACGCGTACGTACAAAGAGGTATGATCTGGGAATCGGTTGGTAAGCAGCGAGTACGTGCGGACTTCCCCGGCGGCAGCAGCGCCGGTTGGAATTCCCACTGTCTCTTGCCAGATCGGCCGCGCGTCGGTCACTTCGAAAACGCGCGTTCCAGAATAGAAAAATTTCCCCAAGTCCGCGAAATAAACATGGGTTCGCACATGATAGGCGCCGAAGTCATGCACAGGATACAGCGGGGCGAGATCAATCTGCCGCGTCACTCTCTGTCCGGCTTGTATTTTCAAAGGCGGCTGCCCATTTTCACTGCTCAGCGGCGCAATTGGCTCACCCTCATTTCCGGTTACCTCGAACCCAAGCCATGATTGGCCGTCGCCGTCGTGTAACTCAATGTCGCGTCCCGCCAGGTTAGTAATCGCGAGTGTTGCCACTACCGGTTCGTAAGCGATGTACTGCAATCGCTTCAATTTCAGGTCGACCTGAACCTGTGCGTTCGCCGCGGCCGCAAAAAGCAGAACGCAGGCACCCGTTAGAATGCGTGTCAATGTTCGCCAGCGCATGCAGATTGCCGCGAAGCTCATGCCGTCTCTCGGTCGATGATGACCAACCCTATCATTGTGCCAACGTACTCTTCGAAGGAGGAAAATGCTGTAAGAGCCGCGACGGTTCTGCCTGGACCGCTTGCAAGTCATCATCGTAATAAACCCGGATAATGTAACCCAGGTATTTTCGTTGTCCGCTATCCGCCGCAGAACTTTTGCCTCGAGTTTTCTGACCGGGCCGGACTGTTGCCGCCGCCTCAGAAAGCGATGACTCGGGTGAAACGCCAGCTGTCTTCGCGCGCACGTACCTGACTGAGAGCACCTCTGGGTTCGTCTCCGACCAATCGTGTTTTGGCGTTAGCCATTCGTAATTCACGTCGGCATTCGTGAGCTTGATATCTTTGTCACCAACGGTGTCGTAGAACTCTACCAAAATTTTCACCTTCGTGTGATCAATGGTCGCGCCGGGCTGTTTTTTTATGCCGATCTGCAGTGTTAAGTTCTTCTCGGCGTCGGGATCGGGTGCTTCCGTGGTTTTTACCTCACTGATTCCCATCACCGAGCCGTTCCGATTGCCACCGATATCGTTATGTGGTGCGGCGTCGACTGACGCAGCCGCAACGCCGGATTCCGTCGTCCCCGTAACCGGTACCCCGAGCTTCAATCGTCGATCGGCCAGCTCGTAGGCTGCACCAGCCGACGGGCCCATTTCCTGAATTCTGCGCCAGGTTTCGTTCGCCCGATCAAGCAGCTGCATGGATTCATAAGTCTTGGCAATCTCCCCGAGCACGGCTGTGTTGTTGGGTTCGCTGTCCAATGCTTCCTCAAAACGAGCGAGCGCGATTGTGGTATCGCCACGATCACGCGATTCGATGCCTTCTCGCAGTAATTGATTAACAAGCGACTGAGAAGGACTGGGGAGTGCCGCCGCTGGCGAAATCGCAGGCGGTGCCGCAGCTGGTGCAACTGTTGGCAAGACCTGCGGCGCGCGTGTCACAGTCGCGGCGGCTGATTGTGCGGAGACTCGGGCAGCCCGAGTGCGACCGACGTAATAGGAGGTTGCGGCGAAAATCTCCGCTACGGCCAGAATCACAATCAGGCTGAGCCCAATGTGGAAGGTTGGATCGACTTGAATCGCGCGTGAGAGAAGAGTGCGCATGGCGCAATAAACCCATTTCTGTAAGCGTGCCTGTGCCAGCGTGTCAACAGGCCGCGCTACGTTAAATCGTTAAAACCGGGAAGGTGTCGAAGGGCGCAGGCCTGCACAACAGGATCGGCCTGGGCAAAAAAACCGACCCGTGCCGGACCTTTCTATCGCGAAATGTCGTCCTGGCTCAGGAGTTTGAATCCTTCGCCTCTCAGCACCGCGGACGCGCATTCCGTATCGTCCACGTGCAACGCGATCGTGGCAAAACCGCGTGGCCGGATCAGCAATGGATAAGCGAAATGGACGTTGACCTCCGCCATCACCAGTGCTGCGAGCAGTTTCACCAACTGAGTAGCGACTTCTCGCATCTCCACCACGACCACCTGGCTTACGCCAAAGGGGACATTTCTTTCCCGAAACAATTTTTCCACACGCGCGGGATCGCTGGCGATTATACGCGCAATGGCCGAGTCGGTGGACTCCGATACGCTCAGCGCCACAACATGGGTGTTTTGGGTGTTCAGCAGCTTCACAACTTCTAGCATCGCCCCGACCTTATTTGGCAGAAATACGGAGAACTGCTTCACCAGCGGTCCTTCCATTTTTGAAGTTGTTTCTGGCAGATCAACCGTCATTTGGATAGCGACGCCACAACGCAACTTCCAAGGCGCCAGTAGAACTATCTCATCCTCGGTGTTTCGTTGGCAAACCCAATATACTCGTTGGTCGATTGAAGCATTGAAGGGTTCTACACGGAACGATGGCTTGGGAAGCCGCCATTCCTTGAGACGACAATACGCTTCAAAGCTCATTCAGAACTGTTCATTTTTTGGCAGCGCTTTACATTCGCTCTCCGAATATGGACGAAGAAAATGAGTTGATCGCGCTCCGGCGCAAAAAACTCGACATGCTCAGGGCGAAAGGCGTGGAACCGTTCGGTTCCGGCTTCGAGGTAAATGGATCAATTGCGGAGGTGCGCGCGCAATTTAAGGAAGGCGAGATGCTTCGTGCGGCGGGCCGCATCACCGCGCATCGCGACATGGGCAAGAGCCACTTCCTCGACCTGCGCGACGCGACGGGGCGTATTCAAATCTATATTCACGCAAAGGAAGTTGGCCCGGACCTAACCGATCTTTTCCGCCTGCTGGATATTGGCGACCTCATCGGGGTTGAAGGCACATGCTTTATCACCAAAAGCGGAGAACCGACCTTGAAGGTCCATACGTTCCAGTTGCTCGCGAAGGCGTTGCGGCCGCTCCCCGAGAAATGGCACGGATTACAGGACATCGAAGCGCGGTACAGGCAACGTTATCTCGATCTTCTCACGAACGAGCATTCCCGCGGGGTGTTCGAAAAACGCATCGCTATTATCCGCGAAACGAGGCAGTTCCTGGAGGAGCGCGGCTTCGTCGAGGTCGAGACGCCAATTTTGCAAACGATCGCTGGAGGCGCGGCTGCTGAACCATTCAGAACGCATCATAAGGCACTCGGCCTCGATCTTTACCTGCGCATTGCGCTGGAGCTTTATTTGAAACGTTTGCTCGTCGGCGGGTTCAACAAGGTATTCGAAATCAACCGTAACTTTAGAAACGAAGGGATTTCTCGAAAACACAATCCTGAATTCACGATGCTAGAAGCCTACTGGGCGTATGCCGATTTCGAGAAAATGGCCAATCTCGTCGAAGAACTGATTTGTTATCTCGCCGAGAAAATCTGCGGGTCACTAACAATCGAGCATCGAGACGCTGACGGCAAAATTGTTCGCACCATCAATCTGCGGCGCCCCTGGCGCCGGGCGCGCTACCATGATGCGGTGCGGGAAGTTGCCAGAAAAGATTGGTTCGAGCTCTCCAGCGAGCAGCGGCGCGATCGCGCCACGAATGAATTCAAATTGGAAATCCTCCCGCAACTGGCTGATTTCGAAGTGACGCAGCATGTATTCGAAAAACTCGTCGAGGAGAAGACCATCGATCCTCTATTTGTGACGCATTGTCCGAAAGAGCTGGTGCCGCTGGCAAAACTAAACGCAGCTGACAGCTCGCTCGTAGATGTTTTTGAACTGATCATTAATGGGGCAGAAATCGCGCCCGGCTACAGCGAATTAAACGATCCGCTTGTGCAACGTCAGCGTCTGCTAGAACAGGCGGGCGAAGAGAAGCAAAAGATCGACGAGGAATTTTTGCTCGCGCTCGAGCACGGCATGCCGCCGGCTGGCGGCATCGGGATAGGAATGGACCGGCTCACCATGCTGCTCACAGGTGCGGAATCCATCCGCGACGTGATCTTGTTTCCTTTGTTAAGGCCGAGGAAGGTGTAGCCGTCGGTCCGTAAGCGGTGCTGCGATTCGTGCGCGAACATCGTGCTTCGCACAGCGGAGCGTCTACAGGCTGCCTTAGCGTTCCGTCTCTAAATCGAAAGTGACCTTCGCGTTGATACGATAGTTCGTGATTTTGCCGTCTTGCACCTCAGCGGTGAATTCCTTGACGTAAATCGAGCGAATGTTCCGCAGGGTTTTTGAGGCTTCTCTTGCCGCGCCTTGCGCGGCGTCTTCCCAGCTCTTCGGCGATTGTGACAACAGTTCAATAACTTTAACGACTTTAGCCATGGCAGTGTTATTCTCCTTCCTCTAGTTTATCGCAGACCGCGGGTGCGGTGCGCGTCTGCGCGCGTTGCGACGTTGCAGTGCGAAGCAATCCGTTTTACCGCTTCTAGGGTGCAAGAGAACGTATGAAAGCCTTCGACATCGCCGGAGTGCCGCGTGACGAGGTGAGCCGCTTCGTCCGGGGAATTCATTCCGATCCGTTTTCCATTTTGGGTCCGCACCGCGTTGGTGATGATTTGGAGATTCGCGTCTTTCGGCCGGACGCCCGTGCGGTCGATATCGTGTTGGATCGTGAAGCGGAGAAACCGATCGCAGCGGAGCGAATTCAGCAGGATGGATTCTTTTGCGTGACTGTCCCGGGCGTTTCGCGAGATGTCCCATACCATCTGCGTGTCATTGGTTGGGACGGATCGCAGCAACTCACGCGCGATCCGTATCAGTACGGCCCGATTATGGGCGAAGTCGATCTACATCTATTCGCCGAAGGGCAAGACTGGAAAATCTACGAAAAATTCGGCGCGCATTTGCGCACAGTGGGTGATGCGGCAGGCGTTTATTTCGCGGTCTGGGCGCCTAACGCGCAACGCGTGAGCGTCGTCGGCGGTTTCAACAACTGGGATGGCCGCGTGAATCCGATGCGCAAGCTCATCGGCAGCGGTGTATGGGAGTTATTTGTGCCGGGGATTAAACAGGGCGCGCACTACAAGTTCGAAATCCGCGCGCAGACGGGCGCGGTGCTACTTAAGAGCGACCCGTTCGCATTTTTCAATCAACACGGCAAAGCGACTGCGTCGCTCGTGTACGATCTGGAACGTTACACCTGGAACGATGCTGCGTGGATGGAATCGCGCCGAACGCGGGATTGGCCGAGGAGCGCCATCAATATTTACGAAGTGCACCTGGGCTCATGGCGTCGCAAAGCCGAAGAAGGAAATCGCCAGCTCAGTTATCTCGAACTCGGCGAGGAGTTGCTGCCGTACGTGCTCGAAATGGGTTACACGCACATCGAGTTGTTGCCGGTTGCCGAGCATCCCTTCGAAGGTTCATGGGGCTATCAGGTCACAAACTATTACGCGCCCACCAGCCGGTTCGGCCCACCTGATGACTTCCGCCAGTTCGTCGACAAATGTCATCAGGCCAGCATCGGCGTGATCGTGGATTGGGTGCCTGCGCATTTTCCAAAGGATGCGCACGCGTTGGCCGAATTCGATGGCACCGATCTTTACGAGCACATGGACCCACGCCAGGGCGAACACCAGGATTGGGGCACGCTCATTTTCAATTATGGCCGCAACGAAGTACGCAACTTTCTCATTGGCAACGCGCTTTTCTGGTTCGACAAATACCACATCGACGGTCTGCGCGTGGATGCCGTGGCTTCGATGCTTTATCTCGATTATTCACGTAAGCCCGGCGAATGGATCCCGAATGTTTACGGCGGTCGCGAGAACCTCGACGCAATCTATTTTCTGAAGCGTTTCAACGAAGTTTGTTACGAACGTTTTCCGGGAATCATGACCATCGCTGAGGAATCAACCGCGTGGCCCGGTGTCACGCGTCCGACTTATCTCGGCGGCCTCGGGTTCGGGTTCAAGTGGAACATGGGGTGGATGCACGACTTCCTGCACTACATGAGCATCGATCCGATTTACCGGCGCTATCACCACGGCAACATCACCTTCTCATTGCTTTACGCTTTCCAGGAAAACTTCATTCTGGTGCTTAGCCACGATGAAGTTGTTTACGGCAAGCGTTCCTTGTTATCCAAAATGCCAGGGGACGAATGGCAGAAGTTCGCCAACTTGCGGATGTTCCTGGCATGGATGTACGGTCAACCCGGTAAAAAGCTCCTCTTCATGGGCGACGAATTTGGTCAGCCGAACGAATGGAACCACGATACAAGCCTTGACTGGGAGCTGCTGAAGTTGCCGCGTCACGACGGTTTGCGCCGACTCGTCCAACATTTGAATTACGTTTACAAAAACGAGCCGGCGCTCTGGCAACTGGACGATACGTACGAAGGATTCGATTGGATCGATTTTCACGACGCCGACAACAGCGTCGTTTCGTTCCTGAGAAAAACGCGCGACGGCGACATCATGGCGTTCGTGGTGAATGCCACGCCGGTTGTGCGTTACAATTACCGGCTAGGAGTTCCTGAGGCCGGTTTCTACAGCGAGATAATCAACACCGACGCTGAAACCTACGGCGGCAGCAATGTAGGCAATTTCGGCGGCATTCGAACCGAAGACGTTCCCTGGATGGGTCGCGAACATTCGATCCTCATTCACTTGCCGCCGTTGGCGACTGTGGCGTTCAAGCTGCAACGGTGATCCCTGAACCAAACTCACTGCCTCAGATGCTTTTGTCTTTGCAGGCATATGTTTACTAACACGGCAAGTCAAAAACATTTCTCCCACTGGCGTGTCGTTCATCTCTCGCAGTAGGTTATCGGTGCAGCGATATTGAATCACATTTTTAACTCAGCGATTTGCGTAGTCGGGACGGACATCCACTAAAGCCCCGGAATTCGAACCCTAGCAGTAAGGGAAACGAGTGAAAAGGGAGAGAAATGAAACTATCTATCGAAGCGAAAGTGGCCGCTGCTATAACGGCGGCTTTTACAGCTTTGACCGTAGGTGCGATAGCACAGGCAAACAGTGGAAGCCAAACTGGCGAGCCTAATGGCGACGGGGCACTAGGGAGTCCTGGAGCAAACACCGGCATGATTCAGCAAGAAGACCGTAGCTGGCGACCTAGCCGGACCGACGCTCAACAGAGCAGAACACGGCCATCGCAACGGGTTGATCCGATTCGTCTGTAACAAGGAGATGACACAATGTTAGGCTGGGCCGTAACTTTTCTGATAATCGCTCTGATCGCAGCAGTGTTCGGGTTTGGAGGAATCGCAGCCGCGTCGGCAGGAATTGCAAAGTTCCTATTCTTTTTGTTCCTGGTCATGTGCGTGATCTTCTTCATCTTCGGCTGGAGGGGAAGAGGAGTCCCGTAAACCGGTCTCCTCAGGGAGACTGCTGAGCGGATTACCATACGAAAGGGCAGGTTACACATAACATTGGACCCTAATCCAATCGATTAGCCCGCTCTAGTGCTTTCACGCAGTCGATTCCTACGCTCGCAGTGAATTCCTAATTTCGTTACGGCTGTGTAGGGTTCGCCATCCGAAGTTATGATTGCTGAATTAAGAAATTAACGGAGCTTTACTTCCTATGGCTGGCAATCAAGATGCGCGAAAAGAACAAAATTCGGACTCATCCGAAAACATCGAAATTCCGCCTATCCCGAAGCAGACCGCTGGTGCTCTCGCAGGGGCCGCGGTTGGCAGCGTAGCCGGACCCATCGGCGCGGTTGTCGGCGGCGTGGCGGGCGCTCTTGCTGCAAAAGCGGCCGAAAAGCGGCGCGGGATCAGATTGGCCGCCAGGAAAACCGTCCAGAAGGTGGTTAAGAGTTCCAAAGCGAGCGTAAAACAAACCGCCAAGCGACGACCGGGGAGGAAGTCTGCCAGTACATCGCGCAAAACTGCTACGCGTTCCCGCGGCAAGGTGAAAACAAGAGTATCGCGACGATCAACGACAGCAAAATCACGCAAAAAGGCTGGAACTCGGCGAAAATCGACATCATCGCGGACTGCTCGAAAGGGCAGCGGCGGTCGCAGAAAACGGCATTAGGCGCAAGAAAAGCGATTAGCAGTTCAAATCCTTCTTCGCGCGCGCCAACTACACCATTGGGAAACGCTCTAGCGCTGAGCTACCACTCTGAAGCAATAGGGGACGGTGCGTTTGTCACAGCCCTCGTCTGCCTTGGATAAGGTTAATGATAAGGATGACAACGGCAATTACCAGCAGGAGGTGGATGAGAGCGCCGCCAAAATGGCCGATGAAGCCCAGAAGCCAGAGCACGACCAGGATGACAATTACAGTCCAGAGCATAGATATACCTTTCAGCTGAGTTAGTTAAGTTGTTATGGCGACAGAGTCTCCTGACGCGGTCAAGCAAAAACTTGACTCTCGGCGCAGCGCGTGTCCGCGATTCCAGAAATCGTCGCGCATACTGTAGGATTTTGCCTGATGAGACAATCATCCGCCAGCCCGATTGTGTGTTTTCGTAATCAAAGCAGGTTCCTGCGCACAACGAAAGAGTTCCGAATTAATAACACCAGGTACGGATTACGTAAGATGCGTTTAACAAATAGAATCAAACAAGCCGGTGCGACTGGATACATTTTACTTTGGCTTCTAGGAATTCCGATTCCTATTTTGCTCCTGATCTTTCTGTTGCGAGGTTGCACATAAGATTTTGGGAGCGAGCTCGCTTCGTTGAAAACTCAGGTACGAGCAAAACCGACAAAATTGAATCCACACTTATGAAACTAGAAACACTAAAAGACCTTTACATTCACGAACTCAAAGACCTCTACAGTGCAGAGAAGCAGATTATAAAAGCGCTGCCGAAAATGGTTAAGGCCGCTAGTAACAAACAGCTTGCGGCGGGGTTTGAAGAACATTTGGAGCAGACAAAGGAACACGCGGCGCGTCTCGAAAAGATTTTGACGAGTCATGATGAGGCAACCCGCGGCCCGAAATGTAAGGGCATGGAGGGTCTGATTAAAGAGGGAGACGAGATGATCGAAGAAGATGCTGAAGACGAAGTGCGCGATGCCGGGCTAATTGCTGCGGCGCAGCGCGTTGAGCACTATGAGATGGCCGGTTACGGCTGTGCTCGGACATATGCCGAGTTGCTGGAGGATCGGCCGAGCGCGCAGCTACTCCAGACTACCTTGACCGAAGAATCAGATACAGACAAAAAGCTGAGCAAGTTAGCCAAATCCGTTATCAATGTCGCTGCTAAATAAATAAGACCGGCGGGAGTATCGGTTGCGATCCATAACACCGATACCTTCAAACAAACTCAAGAGCCATGAAACTAACAGAA
>Ga0307305_10000510_pt1 | contig 14108 bp, 13 predicted proteins | sample ER_DNA_186_FD_194512 | JGI IMG/M metagenome (GOLD analysis project Ga0307305, IMG submission 194512) | Bulk soil microbial communities from the East River watershed near Crested Butte, Colorado, United States - ER_DNA_186 | ecosystem: Environmental > Terrestrial > Soil > Floodplain | place... | reverse complement strand
CGCGATCATCGACCTCGGCTGCCACTGTATCGAGATCATCCGGAGCTTCGTCGGCAAGGGCAATCGGCCGGTCGAGGTGATGTGCACGACCGACACCCTCGTCCACCCTATCGACGACGAGGACAACGCAATCGCCCTGATCCGATTCGAGTCGGGCGCGATCGGCCAGTTCGAGGTGAGCTGGACGTTCCGCGGCGGGATGGATCTCCGCGACGAGGTCGCCGGGACGCACGGCACGATCTGGCTCAACCATTTCCTGCGAACCGGCTTCGAGATGTTCTCCGCCGGCGGCGGGGGCGGCTATGTCGCCGAGAAGGCCGAAACGTCGGCAGGCTGGCTGTTCCCCGTCGGCGACGAGGTCTCCGAGCTTGGCTACGTCGACATGTTCTCGGACATGTTCGCGGCGTTAGAGGAGGGTCGGCCGCCGCGCGAGACGTTCTACGACGGCTACGTGGTGAACGCCGTCATGGACGCCTGCTACCGCTCGGCGAAGAGCCGGGCGTGGGAGCCGGTCGAGCTATTCGAGTGGCGCGGCGGCTCAACACCGAGGATCGCCAAGTCGCCCGAGACGTACGAGGGCCAGACGGTGATCAAGCGCGAGCTCCTGCCGGACGGCCGGACGAAGCTGATCGTCAAGGACCCGGCAACCGGCGACTTCACGGACCGGATCGTGTCGGGCGGCTGAGGGCCGTTGCGAGCGCGGGTCGGATTGACCTCCGTCGCCACCAGGCCGTACCGTACGCGAGCCGTCTAGACATTCTAGATCGGCCGCTAGGAGGAGCGAGGGTTGGCCGAGGCATGACGAGCATCGCCGGGATCGGCGCTGCCGTGATCGGGACGGGCTTCATCGGCACCGTTCACGTGGAGGCACTCCGTCGCATTGGCGTGCAGGTCCGCGGCGTTCTCGGGAGCACGCCGGAGCGCGGCGCCGCACGCGCCGCGGACCTCGGCGTCGGCCACGCATATCCCTCGCTCGACGCGATCCTCGCCGACGACACCGTCGACGTGGTCCACGTCACCTCGCCGAACCACCTCCACCATCCGCAGACGATGGCGATCCTCGCCGCTGGAAAGCACGTCGTCTGCGAGAAGCCGCTGGCGATGACTGCCGAGGAATCCGCGGAGCTCGTCCGGCTGGCGGCCGAGACCGGCCTCGTGAACGCGACGAACTTCAACATCCGCTACTACCCGCTCAACCAGCACGCCGAGGAGCTCGTCGCGGGCGGCGGCCTCGGCGAGGTCCGGCTCGTGACCGGTCGCTACTTCCAGGACTGGCTGCTGCTCGACAGCGACTGGAACTGGCGTCTTCAGCCCGAGCGCGGCGGGGCCCTCCGGGCGGTCGGCGACATCGGCTCGCACTGGCTGGACCTCATGACGTTCGTGACCGGTCAGCATGTCAGCGAGGTGATGGCCGAGCTGACCACGTTCATCGGGACCCGCAACGAGCCGACCGGGCCTGTGGAGACCTTCTCGACCGAACGATCCGCCGAGACGGTCGAGCGTCCGATCTCCACGGAGGACACGGCAACGATCCTCCTGCGGTTCGATGGCGGCGCGCGCGGCGCGGTCAGCATCTCCCAGATCAGCGCGGGCCGGAAGAACTCGCTCGTGTACGAGATCGACGGATCGGAAGGGGCCTGGTCCTGGGATTCCGAGCAGCCCGACCAGGCCTGGCAGGGTCATCGCGATCGGCCGAACGAGATCCTCATCCGTAATCCCGCCCTGATGGGCGCGGCCGGTAAGGCGGCGGCGGCGCTGCCCGGCGGTCACGTCGAGGGCTTCTTCGACACGTTCTGCGCACATTTCCGTGCCGTTTACGCGGACGTGGCGGTAGCCGGGGCGTCCCCCCACCCGGGCTATCCCACGTTCGCGGACGGCCACGACGAGATGCTGGTCGGCGACGCGATCGCCCGGAGCGCCCGTGAGGGCCGCTGGGTCGCGGTCGACCGTCGTCCGATCGCCGCCGAGCGAACCGCCGCCCTGCACGAGGAGGTCCGGACTTCATGAAGCTCGGTCTGATGACGGCCGCGCTCGGAGGCATGGACCTCGACGAGCTGTCGACCTGGGCATCGAGCGAAGGTTTCCAGACGCTCGAGATCGCCTGCTGGCCCATGCTGACCGGCGATCGCCGCCGCTATGCCGGCGTCACGCATATCGACGTCGACGCGCTGGACGCGGAGGCAGCGAAGGCGATCCGCGGCCGGCTCGACGATCGCGGCCTCGAGATCAGCTCGCTCGCCTACTACCCGAACAACCTCGATCCCGACCTGACCGTTCGGTCGGAGGCGCACGAGCATCTGCGCAAGGTCATCGTCGGCGCAGAGATGCTCGGCGTGAAGCTCGTCGGGACGTTCATCGGCCGCGACCAGAATCGGTCGGTCGCCGACAACCTCGCCGAGGTCGCGAAGGTATGGCCGGACCTGGTTCGGTTCGCCGGCCAGCACGGGGTGACGATCGTCATCGAGAACTGCCCGATGATCTTCTCCGCCGACGAGTGGCCGGGCGGCAAGAACCTCGCGTACTCTCCCGCGATCTGGCGCCGCCTCTTCGAGATCGTCGATGCCGACAACTTCGGGCTCAACCTCGATCCATCGCATCTCGTCTGGCAGTTCATCGACTACGAGCGGGCCGTGCGCGAGTTCGGTTCGCGGATCCACCACGTCCACGCCAAGGACATGGAGATCGACCGCGATGGCCTGTTCGAGAACGGAGTGATGGCGGCCGGCGTCGGTTGGCAGATCCCCCGACTGCCCGGGCTCGGGGAAATCCGCTGGGATCGCTTCATCGCCGCCCTCTACGCCGTCGGCTATGACGGCGCGATCTCGATCGAGCACGAGGACCGCGTGTTCGAGGGGAACGTCGACCTGGTCAAGCGCGGCTTCCTCCTGGCACGAGACGTGCTGAAGCCGTATGTCGTCTAGACCATGACCACGATCCCCGAAGGCATGACCGAACGCCACATCGCCAAGACGATCGACCATTCCCTGCTCCGCCCGGAGCTCGACGACGCATTCATCGAGGACGGCTGCCGGCTCGCCGCCGAGTACGACGTCGCGTCGGTCTGCGTCCGCCCGGCAGACGTCCGACGGGCCGCGGCGATCCTGGCCGGGACCGACGTCGCGGTCGGGACGGTGATCGGCTTCCCGCACGGCAGCCACCGGACGGAGACGAAGGTCTTCGAAGCCCGCCAGGCACTCGCCGACGGCGCGACAGAGCTCGACATGGTCATCCAGATCGGCGCCCTGAAATCGGGCCGAGACGCCGAGGTCCTTGCCGATATCGCCGCCGTCGTCGAGGTCGCCCACGCAGCCGGCGCGATCGTCAAGGTGATCTTCGAGAACGCGTACCTGACCGACCGCGAGAAGGTCCGTGCCTGCCACCTGTCGGAGGCGGCCGGGGCCGACTTCGTCAAGACGTCGACAGGCTTTGCCCCGAGCGGCGCGACGCACGAGGACCTCGCCCTCATGCGCCGCTCGGTGTCACCGCACATCCAGGTCAAGGCGGCCGGCGGGGTCAGGACGCTGGACGCGCTCCTCGACGTCATGGCTCTCGGCGTCACCCGCGTCGGGGCGACGGCGACCAAGACGATCCTCGACGACTTTCGGGCACTTCAGGCGGGTGGCGAATCGCCGGTCCCGACAGGCGCGGCGACCGAGGGCGGCTACTGATGCGAGAGGTCCGCGTCGGGATGCTCGGGTCCGGCTTCATCGGCGAGTTCCACACGCTCGGGTTGCGCTACGTGCCGGACACGCGCGTCGTCGCGAACTGGGGCGCAGGCAGCGAGCGTCGCGAGGCATTCGGCCGCCGGTTTGACAGCCGTCCGCTCGACTCGATCGACGCCGTCTGTGCCGATCCCGAGGTCGACCTCGTGGTCGTCTCGCTGCCGAATCACCTCCACGTCGAGGCCGTCCGCTCGGCGGCCGCGAACGGCAAGGCCGTCGCCTGCACGAAACCGCTCGGCCGGAACGGAACGGAGGCCGCGGAGATGCTCCGCCTCGTCATCGACGCCGGCGTCTTCCACGCCTACCTCGAAAACGTCGTCTTCAATGCCGAGACGATCCGGATGCGCGAGATGATCGAGTCCGGGGCGATCGGCCGGACGACGACGTTCCGCGCACGGGAGGGCCACAGCGGCCCGCATGCGGCTCACTTCTGGGACGCCGAGCTCGCCGGCGGCGGTGCCCTCCTCGACATGGCCTCGCATGGGGCGGAGGCCGCCCGGTACCTGTTCGGGAAGGAAACGGCCGTCCGCGACGTCTTCGCCTGGGGCGACACCCTCGTCCATCGCGACCGTACGACCCTCGAGGACAACGCGGTGATGCTCGTCCGGTTCGAGGATGGGCGGGTGGCGACGATGGACGTGTCGTGGTCTTCGAAGGGCGGGCTCGAGAACCGCTTCGAGGTTTACGGCGAGGGCGGCCGGATCGTCCAGGACATCACGTCCACCGTGCTTCGGGCATTCATCGAGCGGCCGGCGGGTTACCTCGGCGAAAAGGTCGACGCGGACACCGGCTGGGTCTACCCGGTGCCGAACGAGACCTACGTCCACGGCCACGACGCGATGATGGCCGACGTCATCGAGGCCTTCCGCGACGGTCGCCGGCCGCGGGAGACGTTCGAGGATGGGCTCATCGTCAACACCATCCTCGACGCCGCCTACCGCTCGATGAAGAGCGGCCGCTGGGAGGACGTCGAGCACCACGCGGCCGCGGTGCCCGCGTGACGATGGCCGCGACGCAGATGCCCTCGCCGACCCTGCCGTGGATGACGGCCGTCGCGGCGGTCCTCGACAAGGTCGCGACGACCCAGGCCTCCGCGATCGAGACGGCGAGCCAGTGGTCTGCAGATGCTATCGCCGCCGACGGCCTCGTCCACCTCTTTGGGACCGGCCACTCGCGGATCCCGGTGGAGGAGATGTTTCCGCGCTACGGCTCGTACCCGGGCTTCAACCCGATCGTCGAGCTGTCGATGACGTTCCATACCCAGGTCGTCGGCGCGAACGGCCAACGACAGGCGATGTACATCGAGCGGATGCCGGGTCTCGCCGAGGCCATCCTTTCGAACTTTCGGTTCGGACCGTCGGATGTCATGGTCGTCTTCTCGGCCGGCGGCACGACGGCGGTGCCCGTCGAGATGGCGCGTGGGGCGCGGCGACGCGGGCTGAGGGTCATCGCCGTGACATCGGTGGAGCAGTCGATGTCCTCCGAGATCGACGCGGCGGTCGGCAGCCGCCTACTCGACGAGGTCGACCTCGTCATCGACCTGTGCACACCGGCAGCCGACGCGCTCTGTACGATCGAGGGACTCGATACCCCGGTCGGTCCAGGCTCCACAATGGCCGCGGTCGCCATCGTCAACTCCATCAAGGTGCGGACAGCCCAGCTGCTCGTCGAGCGCGGGGCCATGCCGGCCGTCATCACCCGAGCCTCGGTCGTAGGCGCCGAGCGCTCGCGGGTCCTTTTCGACGACGCCTATCGAGAGCACGCGAGGCGCATCGCTCGCGCCATCGACCGGGGTCCGGCCGGTGCTTGAGCGGTGACGTCGCAGGAGGTGAAGCGGAGGAGATGACGATCGGTCCTCGACTGTCGGGGCGATCCCGTTCACGGCGCGACCACGTCGGCGCGTCCATCGCACGAGGAGGAGTACGAATGATCCAGAAGGGATCGATCAAGGCCAGACTGATGATCGGCATCGCGGCCGTCATCGTGGTCGCGGCCGCCTGTTCGAGTGCCGCCCCGGCCGGGAGCGGTGCCGCAAGCGGTGCCAAGTACACGATCGGGTTCTCGAACCCGGGCGGCGTCGGCAACGGCTGGCGCGAGGCGATGCTCTGCTCCGCCAAGGCGCAGGCCGTCAAGGCTGGCAACGTCTCGAAGGTCACGATCATCCATCGCGACACCGACGCGCCTGGCCAGCTTTCCGACATCCGGACCCTGATCGCCCAGGGCGTCAACGCGATCATCATCAACCCGGCCGGGCCGGATGCCCTGAACCCGGCAATCGCCGAGGCGATCGCGGCCGGCATCACGGTCATTGCCGTTGACGCCTCGGTCACCGCGCCGGGCGCCTACAACCTGTCCAACGACCAGGAGCAGTACGCCTATCTCGGCGCGTCGTGGCTGTTCAAGGCCATGAACGACAAGGGCGCCGTCGTCTACATGCGCGGTATCGCCGGCCATCCGGCCGACACCGATCGCGACACGGGCTTCCAGCGAGCCCTCAAGGAGCATCCGGGCATCACGATCGCGGCAACCACGGTCACGAAGTGGGACCCGGCGACAGCGACTCAGCAGATCAACGATGTCATGAGCGCCGGCACCAAGTTCGACGGCATCTGGACGTCGGGTGTCGACTCGAACATCGTTGACGCGCTCAAGGCCGCCGGCCATCCGTACGTACCGATCGTCGGCGCGGACAATGCCGGCTTCGTCACCCAGCTGCTGGCGGCGGACGGCCCGAAGGGCGCCGCGGTCACCAACCCGGCATCGATCGGCGGCGCCGGTGTCACCCTCGCCCTCCAGATCCTCGGCGGCAAGAAGCCCGCAGCCACGACGGTCCACGTGACCCCAGAGCTGTGGGCCAACGACGACCCCGCGGGCAAGGCAAGCCTGACGGCGGCGGCCGACCCGTCGCTCCCCAAGACGTGGCCGCTCGGCCTGACGATCAAGGACTGGACCACCTACACCAAGGCCGAATTGATCGCGTGCAAGGGACCGGGCGACGCATAGCCCGACACCCGAACGCGACTGAGCAGTGGGGGTGTCGGCTCCGCCGGCACCCCCGTTTCCAACCCTCCTGTCCCACCAGGTGACCTGCACGTGATCGACGGCACACCTGACCTCCTGCTGAACGCCACGGGCGTCGCCAAGCACTACGGGGCGGTCGTCGCGCTGCGATCCGCCTCGCTGGCGGTTCGTCCCGGCGAGGTTCATGCGCTCATGGGCGCGAACGGCGCCGGCAAGAGCACGCTCGTCAAGATCCTCTCCGGCGGGGTCCACGCTGATCACGGGACGATCGACGTCCGTGGCAGGCCCTTCGCGGCCCGCTCCCCGGCCGAGGCACGTCGGGGCGGCATTGTCTCCGTCTACCAGGAACCGTCGCTCGTCCCGGACCTCGACGTCCGGTCAAACCTGCGGCTGACGCAGACGCCACCCGAGGCCGTCCGCCATTGGCTGGCGGAGCTAGGCCTCCCGGAGCTCGATCTCGCCAGCTTCGCCCGGGACCTGCCCCTCGCGTCGCTCCGGATCATCGACCTGGCCCGGGCGCTCGCCATGGAGCCGGACATCCTGATGCTCGATGAGATGACGGCGGCGCTGCCCGCGAACCTCACCGAGCGGGTCCTCGAGGTCATCGGCCGGAGGCGGGGCACCGACCGGTCGGTGATCTTCATTTCGCACCGGCTGATCGAGATCGGCGCGGTGTGCGACCGGGCAACCGTGCTCCGCGAGGGCTCGACCGTCGGCGTCGTGGACGTGACCGCGGGGTCGGAGGATCGGATCGTCGCACTGATGCTCGGCGACATCGTGCGTGGCGGGATGGTCGTTCCGGCCGAGGAATCCCCCATCGCTGCCCGGGCAGCCGACGCGGTCTCTCGCCTGACGGCCCGCAACCTGACGGTCGGGACCAAGCTCTCCGATGTCACGTTCGACCTCTATCCGGGCGAGGTACTCGGCGTCGTCGCCCTCGAGGGCCAGGGTCAGGACGAGCTCTTCGACATCCTGTCGGGATCCGAACGACCGAGCGGCGGCGAGCTGCTCGTCGACGGCGTCGGTCGATCATTCCGGCATCCGGCCGACGCGATCCGCGCGGGCCTTGTCTACGTCCCCGCCGATCGTGCCGAGGCGCTCCTGATGCAGCGCTCGGTCCGCGAGAACATCGCCCTGCCGTTCACGGCGCGTTTTGGGGCGTGGGGCCCGATCGACCTCCGCGACGAGCGTCGGAAGGTCAACGGCGCGATCGCCACGCTGCAGATCGACACGCGCGCCGCCAGGGAGGTCCGACGCCTGTCCGGGGGCAACCAGCAGAAGGTGACGATTGCCCGGTGGGTCGCGGGCGGCGTCCGGACGATGCTCTGCTTCGATCCGACCCGCGGCATCGACATCGGCACCAAGCAGCAGATCTACCAGCTGCTCCGTGACCTCGCCGCGGCAGGCGCGGCGGTTCTGCTCTACACCTCCGAGCTCAAGGAGATCCAGCTCGCCTGCGATCGCGCGATCGTGATCTTCGGCGGGCGGATCGTCGCCGAGATCGCCGTGGCCGACGCCGACGAGGCCACGCTCCTCCGGGCTGCCTACGACCTGCGGCCAGAGGAGCTGATGCCGGAGGAGATCGCTTCCGCGGCGGTCGCGGTCGAAGCCGCGGACGGCGGCCCGGGAAGTCCGCCATGAGCGCCTCGATCGAGACGACGCCGCGAGGTCGCACCGCACTGGCCGAGGTGGCGGTCGCCTGGGCCCGGCGCAACACGTGGACCCTCGGCCTGATCGGGCTGCTCGTCGTCTTCCTGTCCCTGACGAAACTGATCCAGCCCAACTACGGCGCGCCCGGGATCCAGGGCCTGGCCATCTCGATCCTGCCGATCGCTTTTGCCGCCGTCGCACAGGCGATCGTCGTGATGTCCGGAGGGATCGATCTCTCCGTGGGTCCGATGATGGCTCTCGCCAGCGTCACCTCGGCCGTCCTGATGAAGGGCCAGACCGAGCTCGTCGCCATCCCGATCGTCCTCGGCGTGCTCGTTCTCGGGCTGGCGGTCGGTGCAATCAACGGCGGCCTCGTCGTCGTGACGAGGGTGCCGGACATCGTCGTGACCCTGGCAATGTCGTTCGTCTGGGCCGGCGCCGCGCTGCTCATCCTGAATACGCCCGGCGGCGGCGCCGCGCCATGGCTGATGGCGATGATCTCCGGCCCGCTCGGCAACCCGTGGATCCCGAAGGCGCTGATCCTGCTCGCGGTCATCGTCGCCGTCGTCTGGATTCCGCTCAGGCGTTCGACACTCGGATTGTCGCTGTACGCCATCGGCAGCCACCCTCTCGCGGCGTTCCGCAGCGGTGTCCCTGTCGGTCGGACGAAGATCCTCGCCTACGCCCTGACGGGGTTCTTTTCGGCACTCGGTGGCCTGGCCCTTACCGCCAGCGCCGGCGTCGGAGCGCCCGTCCCGGGGTCCTACACGCTCCAGAGCATCGCCGCGATCGTTCTCGGCGGTGTGAGCCTCGCCGGCGGACGCGGCGGCCTCCTCGGGCCGATCATCGCGGTCATCGTCCTGGCCCTCGTCCGGACAGACCTGACCTTCATCGGCGTCGATCCCAACTGGGGAACGGCGATCCAGGGCGCGATCCTCATCGGAGTAGTGATGTTCGGCAGCGTGCTCGCGATGCGGAAAGTGCGCGCATGACCGGGAGCGGCGCAGCCCGGCCGGCCGGCACATCGGGCGCTCCCGGCAGGCCTGCGATGGCCGGCGGCGCTCTGCGCGGGGTCATCCGCGACCGGCCTCTCATTCCGCTCGTCATCCTGTTCGTCGGCCTCGTGGCGGTTCTCGAGCTCGCGAAGCCCGGGATCGTGAACGGCAACTGGGTCGCCACGACGGTCCGTGCCGCAATCCCCCTTGCGATCCTCGGCGGCTGCCAGACCCTGGCGATGCTCACCGGCGGGATCGACCTGTCGGTCGGCGCCATCGCCTCGATGGCGGCCTTCCTGATGGCGACGCTCACGATCGGCCAGGGTCCGGTCGTTGCGCTCGTCGTCGCAGTGCTCGCCGCCGCGGTGGCCGGCCTGATCAACGGGATCGGCGTCGGCGTGTTCAAGGTCCATCCGCTGATCATGACCCTCGGCATGAGCCTCGTCGTCCTCGGGCTGATGTCGGTCTACCAGCTCGTGATGGTCCAGGCGGGCATCCTGATCCCCGACGCGATCCAGTGGCTCGGCTCGGACATCTCGTTCGGCTTCGCGCCAAACAGCCTCGTCGTGTTCGTGCCGGTCGCCGTCCTGATCGTGGTCGGTCTGCGGCGGACCGGATACGGTCGGCTGCTGTTCGCGGTCGGCGACAACCCGATCGCGTCGCGCCTCGCCGGAGCGCGGGTCTGGCAGGTGCTCGTCGCCCTTTATGTCCTGTCCGCGATCCTCTCCGCGATCGCCGGATTCCTCCTGGCCGGCCTGCTCAACAACGCCACCGTGAGCCTCGCCGAGCAGTCGGTTCTGCAGTCCGTGGCCGCCGCCGTCATCGGCGGCACGTCGATCATGGGTGGCCGCGGTGGCTACTCCGGGACGATCGTCGGAGCGCTGATCCTCACGGTCCTGACGACGCTCCTCACGGTCCTCGAGATGCCGGAGGCCGTCCGGCAGGTCCTGTTCGGGGCGATCATCGTGGCCGTCGCCGCCGCGTACACCAGGGTCACCGGCGAGTCGTGACGTCACCCGCCCCGACCCACCACCTGGGGATCGACCTCGGGGTCACCAATCTCAAGTGGGCGACCCTGGAACGGCGGAGTGACGCGTGGTCGACCCTCGACCGCGATCAGGTGCCGACCCTCGCCGCAGAGGGACCGGACGCGGTCATCGGACGGGCAATCGACATCGGCCGGGTGGCGCTCGCTCGTCGCCCCACCATCGTCTCGGTCGGAATCGGCGTTCCCGGGCTGTACGACCCGGCTGGCGGGTCGACGCGGTTCCTAGTCAACATGCCGGGCCACTGGGTCGGCCAGCCGATTCGTGCCCCGATCGAAAGTGCGCTCGGTCTGCCGGTGTCGCTCATCAACGACGCGCGGGCCTTCGGCCTGGCCGAATTGCGCCTCGGCGCCGGGCGCGGGGCTCGATCGCTCGTCGGCCTGACGCTCGGGACCGGGGTTGGTGGCGTCGTCGCGATCGACGGCAAGGTCCACCTGGGCCACGACGGAACGGCCGGCGAGATCGGTCACCAGACGATCGATCCCGACGGGCCGCGATGCAACTGCGGCAATTACGGTTGTCTGGAGGCGTACACCCGGGCCGATCGGATCGCGGAGGCCTGCGGAACCGAGACGGCGGGTGCCGCCGTGGCCGCGGCTCAGGCGGGTGACGAGCGGGCTATCGACGGCCTGGCGGCGATCGGGCGGTACCTCGGGATCGGGATCGCGAACGCGGTGACGATCGTCTCGCCGGACCGCGTCGTCATCGGCGGCGGGATCGCAGCAGCGGGTGACCTGTTGCTGGCGCCGATCCGCAGCGAGATCCGGCGGCGGGTGCGGACGACTTCTGTCGACGAGGTCGAGGTCGTCACGGCCGAACTCGGGACGTGGGCCGGGGCGATCGGCTCCGCGATTCATGGCACCGAAGAGGCCGGGACACGTCCGACCGCCCGGGCGAACGAGCCCGTGGCTGAACGCGGTGGCGCCCGATGACCGCGGAGACCTACCTTCCACAGTACAGGCGCATCGAGCAGGCGCTTCGCGAGCGGATCTCGCGGCTGAGCCCCGGCCAGCGCCTGCCGTCCGATGCCGAGCTTCGCGAGGAGTTCGGAGTGAGTCGGATGACGGCCCGCAACGCAATGCAACGTCTCGCCGAGGAAGGGCTGGTGGCCCGGGAGCCCGGTCGCGGCAGCTTCGTCGCCGAGCCGCCCGCTCATCGCCGGGCGAACCGGCTGCTGACGTTCAGCCAGGAGATGCGACGGCGGGGTCTGCGGCCGAGCTCGCGAGTCCTCATCCGCGTCATCCGCCCGTCGACCCCTGACGAGGCCGCTCGTCTGGCCCTCTCCCCGACCGAACCGATCGTCCACCTCCGGCGGCTGCGCTGCGCCGACGAGGCGCCAATCGCGATCGAATCGAGCATCCTCCTCGGCGCCTGTGCCGCCGCGGTCATGACCGCCGATCTCGAGACCGGCTCCATGCACGAGGCGCTCGCCCGGGGCGGTTTCATCCTGCGGCGCGGGACCGGCACGATCAACGCGGCCGCGGCCACGGCAGAGGACGCCCGGTTGCTCGGCATCCGGACCGGCGACCCGCTGCTGGTGGAGCGGCGAGTCATCGCCGACGCCCACGGCCGGCGGATCGAGGCAACCGAATCGCGCTATCCGGCCGATCGCTACGCGCTCGATGTCCGATTCGATGTCGATGAGCCCGGCGTCACCCCCGATCGGACGAAGCCGTGACCGCTCGCGGGTCCGCCGCCAACGTCATCGGCCGGCTCATCCTCGATTCGGAGGTCGTTGCCGGGACGGTCACGATCGAGGACGGCGTGATCGTGGGGATCGAGGAGCAGCCGGACCGCGCCGGCGGCGACGCAAAGCTTCCGTTCATCGCCCCCGGCTTTGTCGACGTCCACGTCCACGGTTGGGGCGGCCACGACGCGATGGGCGACGTCGACGCGCTCGACGGGATGGCGCGGGCACTCCTTCGCCGGGGCGTCACGTCATTTCTGCCCGGTGGCGTCACGTCGCCGCTGAGCGAGCTGGTCAGCTTTGCCGAGCGCGTTCGTCGCTGGTTGCCGGATGCCCCGGTCGATGGTGCGGAGCCTCTCGGTTTCATGCTCGAGGGCCCGTTCCTCGCGCCAGCCAGGAAAGGCGCTCACGATCCGACCCACCTGCGCGTGCCGGCCGACGTCCCCTCCGCCGACCTCGAGCCGCTCATTGACGGGCTCCGGCTCATCACGATCGCGCCTGAGCTGCCCGGCGCGTTGGAGCTGATCGGAGCGCTCCGGGCGCGCGGTGTCCGGACATCGATGGGCCACTCCGCGGCCACCCTGGCCGAGGCGCGGGCCGGCTACGCGGCCGGTGGAACGACCACGACGCACCTGTTCAACGCCATGACCGGCGTGGACCACCGTTCGCCCGGTCTCGCCGTCGCCGCACTCACCGACGATGCGGTCTTTGTCGAGCTCATCGCCGACGGTCATCACGTCGATATCGCCCTGTGGCCGATCATCACCCGGACGAAGCCGCTTGATCGGCTGCTGCTCGTCAGCGACGCGATCCCGCTCGCCGGGATGGGCGACGGGCGGGCCCGGATCGGGGGGCTCGAGATCGAGGTCGTCGGCGGTCGGGTCACGGTCGTCGGGACGACGACGCTCGCCGGCTCTGTGATCGCCCTGGACAGCGCCGTCCGCAACCTCGTCCGTTCGGGCGTCGCGTTGCCGGCCGCGATCGCCGCGGCGACCCGGAATCCAGCCGCGATGCTCGGTGTGACTGATCGCGGCCGGATCGCCGTCGGTCAACGGGCGGATCTCGTCGAGCTCGACGACTACCTGGTGGTCAGTCGGGTGATGCGATCGGGATCGTGGTTCGACGTCAGGAGAATCCCGCAGCGGGCCTAGCCGCTACTTGGCCGAACGCACGCCCCAGGATCCGGCGAGCCATAACCGGGGCTGTCCGTTCGTTCGGCTCAGCTGGCCGTGGTTGCCTTCGCCGCGAGAGCCGCGCGAGCCTTCTCCCAGTCGGCCCGGAACTGGACGATCCCGGAGGTGGTCAGTGGGTGGTGGACCATCTGCTGCAGGACCTTGAACGGAATGGTCGCGACGTGGGCGCCGGCGAGGGCCGCCTGGGTCATGTGGAGCGGGTTCCGGATGGAGGCCGCCAGGACCTCCGTGTCGAGCTCATGAATCGCGACGATCTCTGACAGCTCGCGGATGACGATCATGCCGTCCTGGTTGATGTCATCGAGCCGGCCGACGAAGGGGCTGAGCAGCGAGGCGCCCGCCTTGGCGGCGAGGAGTCCCTGGTTGGCCGTGAAGATGAGGGTGCAGTTCGTCTTGATGCCCTCATCGGCGAAGCGGCTGATCGCCTCGAGGCCCTCTTCGCTCATCGGGACCTTGACGACGATGTTGCGGGCCAGCTTGGCGAACTTCCTGCCCTCCTCGAGCATCCCCTCGACGTCCTCGGCGACGACTTCCGCCGAGACGGGGCCCGAGGTGATCTTGCAGATCTCCTGGAGGATCTCCTCGTACGTCGAGCCGCTGGTCTTCGCGAACAGGGTCGGGTTGGTGGTGACGCCGTCGAGCACGCCCCAACGGTGGACGGTCCGGATTTCTTCGATGTCGGCTGTGTCGAGGAAGATCTTCATCGGGGTGCTCCTGGCAGGGTCGGCAGTCCCACTATCGTACGCCCGTCGGGGCTTGAACCCCTGGGTGTGACCTCGCCTCCGCCGGTCTGT
>Ga0307305_10000507_pt1 | contig 14119 bp, 21 predicted proteins | sample ER_DNA_186_FD_194512 | JGI IMG/M metagenome (GOLD analysis project Ga0307305, IMG submission 194512) | Bulk soil microbial communities from the East River watershed near Crested Butte, Colorado, United States - ER_DNA_186 | ecosystem: Environmental > Terrestrial > Soil > Floodplain | place... | reverse complement strand
CCGCAAGCCGCGCAGCAAGCCGCCCCGGCAACGGGGCACCGGCCACCCGCCCAGCCTGAACCGCCCCGCCGCCGCCCGGCCCTGGCGGACCGCTGAAATGCAGCTTCCGTTCCCACTCCGCTTAAGTGGATACCCCGGATCTCGTTTTGCACCGCGCAGATCACCTGTGGGGTTCCAGAACTCGGCCGCGGGTCTTGACCTGGGGCTTCTACGCGGCTCGCTGATATTCGTTGAGGAGGCCGCCGAGGATGGGCCAGCGCTTGATCCGCTTCTGGGAGAGGTCGGCGATGGGGGTGGTCGGGCCGGGGCGGGCGGAGTTAGCGGCTGCGGTGGGGTCGTTGTCCGTTGTAGTGCCGGGCATACCCGGCGAGGACCGGCCGCAGGTGCCGTTCACCGAAGATCAGCATCCGGTCGGTGACCTCGGTCCGGGCGGTGAGCACGAACCGTTCGGCATAGGCGTTCGCCCTGGGACTTCGGGGCGGGATCTTCACCGCTTCGATGCCGATGCCGGCTAGGACCGCGTCAAGCGACGCGGTGAACTGCCCGGCCCGGTCGCGGACCAGGAACCGGAAGTCCGCGGTCCGGTCACCCAGGTCCATCAGGAGATTCCGGATCTGCTGAGTAGTCCACGGTCCGTCCGGGTTGGCAGTGATCCCGGGGATGTGCACGTAGCGGGAGCCGACTTCCATCACGAACAGGCAGTACAGGCGCCGGAGCGTCACTGCGCAGTCCACGTGGAAGAAGTCCGTGGCGAGCATCGTCGCAGCTTGCGCGCGCAGGAACTGCCGCCAGGTCGTATCGGTGCGCCGCATCGGAGCTGGAGGGATCCGCAACGCCTTGAGGATCCGGCGGATCGTGGACGCGCCGACCCTGTGACCGAGCTTGAGCAGCTCACCCTGGATCCGCTGATACCCCCACGAGGCGTTCTCGGTGGAGAGCCGCTCGATCAGCGCGGTGATCTCGGCGCTGACCGGCGGTCGTCCTGTCCGATTCGGCTAGGTCCACTTCCGGGTGACCAGGCGGCGGTGCCACCGGAGCACGTGCCGGGGGTGATCAGCCGGCGGGTTCGCAGCCTGGCTGGCAGGAGCCGGATCAGCGCGGCGAGGACCGCGCGGTCGGCCCAGTCCAGCGGGGCCGCGGATTCGTGCGGCGCAGCACGGCGACCTCATGGCGCAGCACGAGCAGCTCCGCGTTCTTGGAGGCCGGCGAACGACTGAGCAGCACGAGCCAGCCGCAGACCCGGATGAAGATCAGATAGAGCCAACGGAGGGACACGGCTGATCATGCCCTACCCACGACCCTTGCCGCATCGCTACAGCTACAGCCCACGCATACTTCTGGCACCCCACAGGGGTGCTGGTCTCAGCGGGGTTGCCGACTGCGCTCAAGTGTGTCCGTGCCCTGCTCCAGCAACTCGATCGCGCGCGCGTACATCGTCCCGGATCCGGTGGGCGCGAGTTCGGGCCTTAGTGATCGAAGGTTCCGCCCGGTCGGGTTATGAGGTGAAAGAATAAGTGAGGAAGTGGCTGGCCAATTTCCGTCGTCAGTTCCTACCACTACGCGCGCTTCGAGCGTCAGCAGCTGCATTCCGAACAATCTGGCGCGCACGAGCGCGCGGATGACCATGTCGCCCTGCTGCGAGTTATGCCCGAGGTGTCTCCGCAACCGGAAAGATCGGGCCGGAGCCTTCTGCCGCCCCGCGGTGCCTGGCGAAGAGGAGAGCTGGCGACCTGATCCGGGCACGAGTGCCTACGCTCGGTGTGTGCGCTCGGACTGTGCTTTGGAAGAGTAGCCATCAAGCTGGGCGGCCAGAGCCTCAAGCCGTTGCCGGGCGGCAGAGGCATCGAAGCTTTCCGACGCGTTATGCGCCAGCTTGCGGATCTGCTCGTACCGTTCACGACCCGCTTTGGCGCCCAGCACGTATCCGATTCCGAAGATAGCCACGGTCATGAGTTTCATTTCTCATCCTGATTGCGGGCGGAGGAAACCGCGGCACTGGCGGCCGTGGCAGCCACGGCCCCGCCCACGACCCCCAGCGTCACCTTGGCCAGCCGACGGGTCCGGGCATCTGCAAGGGTCGCTGCCGCAGCGTCCATAAGACGGTCCCACTTGCTCTTACGACTGAATAGACGCATTGTGCCTCTCTTTCCGATTGCTGTCCGGCTACGGGAACTAAGGACGTACCGATCGCAGTGATGAGCTCGGCCTTGGTCATTGAGGCGCCCACCTCCGAGCCGGTGCTCCGCGCGATCCGGAGCAGTTCCTCCTTCGAGAGCGCGCTCGCAGGCACTCCACCCTTGCGAATGATGGCCTCGATCAGCTCCTGCTTGCTCGCCGCCGACTGGCTCTCAAGCTCAAGGTCTTCCGTGAGGCGGAGCAGCTGGTCCTTGGTCAGCGCGTCGAAGGATTGGCTGTCGTGCAACGTTACGTCCGGCGGAGTCCCCTGCGGACCTACCCCGGCGGTCTCGATCCTTTTCTCGGCCGCCTGCTTCGTCTTTTCGGCCTGGGTAGCCTGTCGCTTTATCGAGGTCATCCGCTCCTGCGCCTGCTTCGCCAGGCGATCGGCCTCACGGCTCGCCTGCGCGGCGACGTCTTCCGCTGCCTTCGCCGCCTCGCCCGCCAGATCCCTGGCCCGGTCCAGCGCCTTATTAGCCTCCTGGAGCGCCTCGCGTGCCCGCACCTGGGCCTGCTCGGCATTCTGCTGCCTCTCGCGGGTGCGAGCCGAGGCCTGTGCTTCGGCCTTTTCAATAGTGCCTCGTGCTTCGGCCTCTGCCTCCAGGCGTGCACGATCGAAGCGCTCTTGCGCCTCTTCTACGCGGTCAGCGGTCTTCCGCTCGGCTTCCTGGCGAACCTCCTGCACGAACTGATCCGACTCGCGTGCCACACGTTCCGCATCGCCTGCGCTGTCTTTGGCCTGTTGCGCCAGCTCCAGTGCCCGTGCCTCTTCGTCCCGCGCCTGCTCCGCCGCAGCATCGGCCTGCTGCATTAGCGAGGCGACTGAATCGTGGCCGATGCCGGGCACCGCTTCCACAACTGACTGCCGGACGGCCTTCGCCTTCCGTCGGACGCCCGACGTAGCGGCTCCGGCCGACCCCGCCGCTGAGGAGACAGTTCCGGACATACTCTCGCCGACTGAGGACACGGCCTTGGACGCGCCTTCCCCAGCGGACACAGCGGGTGCCAGAGCTTTCGACAACAGCCAGGCAGCATTGCTGGGGAGCTCCCTCAGACCCGTTCGGGTTGCACGTGACAGGCGCCGCGCTGGCTTTGCGTTGCCCATGACTCCTCCAGTGTTCTGGCTGCCCCCTCACGAGTTCAGCTCCCATACCCGTAGATCAAGGCCTTACTCATCACGTTGGAAGGTATTTTTAACAGGTTCGCACCGGTCCATCCTTCTCGGAGCCGCGGAGAACCTTGTGAGCTGGCCGCGGGGCCCGTGCTCGACGCAGCCGATCGCGCAGCGACGCCACCAGGCGGCACGGACATGGCGAGCCGGGAGTTGATCGACAATCGGCAGCGGCAAGAGGGCCGTCGGCTGCCCGCGAACGCTACGACGAATGCTGCTGCAAGATCAGCGGTGCCAACCGAGCGGAGGACGGCGCGGGCGCGCCGGGCGGGCCTAATGAGGGTTAACGGGTCGGCTGCGTTAGGGCAGGCTCGGGTTCTGGTAGCCGCTGGCGGGTGAGCACTTGCGGGCCCGGGCTCGGTTGAAGCCCTATTGGGAGACCGTGCCCCCGCCGGTGGCCGGGAGAGCAGATCGCTGCTGGGATGTCGTGCCCGCCGCAGGCTGGCGTGAGCACTGTTCATCAGGTCGCTGATAGTTCTTGAAGTTGCCCCGCTTTGACGGACAGGCCTGATAACTGGTCAGGCTACTTGCTGGAGTGCCTCTTTTCTGGTTGAGGCTTCGAATTCTGCGGGGCTGCGGTAGTCCAGGGTGCTGTGCAGCCGCGTGCCGTTGTACCAGCCGATGTACTCCACGATCGCGCGCCGGGCTCCGGACTGGGTGGGCCAGGCCTGATTATCGATCAGCTCGCCTTTCAGCGAGGAAAAGAAGCTCTCCGCCAGAGCGTTGTCCCAGCACTGGCCCTTGCGACCGAGAGACAGCACGACCTGGCATTCCAGCCAGGCCGGTGAACCCAGCGGAGGTGAACCCGGGCTGGCAGCCGCGGCCAGAGTGGAAGATCACTCCCGGGGCCGGGTCCCGGGCGGCCGCAGCGTTGCCGAGTGCGTCGGTGACCAGGCTGGCGCGCAGGTGGTCAGCCATCGCGTAGCCCACCACCCGGCGGGAGGCGATGTCGATCACGGTGGCCAGGAACAGCCATCCCTCCCAGGTACGGATGTAGATGATGTCGCCGCACCAGCGGGAGTTCAGCTTCGAAGCGTCCGCGGTGAAGTCGCGGCGGATCCGGTCCGCCCGTGCGGCGGCGGCCGGGTCCGCGATGGTGGTCTTCTTCCAGCGCCGGGCGGCCCGCCCGGCCTGGCGCATCAGCCGGGCGATGCGCTTGCGGCCGTGCTGGTGTCCCAGGTGGCGCAGCTCGGCATGGACCCGCGGGGCGCCGTACCGGCCCCGGGATCCCTTGTGCACGGCCCGGATCTGGCTGGTCAGGTCCGCGTCGGCCCGGGCACGCGCGGACGGGCCCGCCAGACGGGCATAGAAGGCGGCACGGGAGACCTCCAGCAGCTCGCACGCCGCTTGACGCTGTGCTGCTGCGCTTTCTCCGCCTCGATGAACGGGTAGCAGTTCACCGGGTCTCCTGAGCGAAGAAAGCCGTGGCCCGCTTGAGGATCTCCACATCCTCGCGGTCCCGGCGCAGTTCGGCCAGCTCCCGCTGCTCCGTGCTGGTCAGGCCCCCGTCGCTGCGGTTCCCGCGTCCCGTTCCGCCTGCCGGACCCACGCCCGGACCGCGGTCTCAGTCAGGTCAAAGTCCTTCGCGACCTGCCCAACGGACCGGTCACCCTGCTGACACAGGCCGACGATCTCGGCCTTGAACTCCGGTGTGAACGAGCGGCGGCGCCGGGGCTTCTTCCCCATGCTCTCCATGATCGGACATCCTTCCGGGGACAAACCCCTGATGATCGATGTCCGTCAAAACGGGTCAGGCCCATCTCCCGCAGGCTGCCGATGTAGTCAGGGCTACTGGGAGGAGCACAGATGACGGTTCTGTTCGCAGGTGATGACTGGGGCGCCGATCATCATGATGCCGAGCTGATGGACCAGGCCGGGCGGACGCTGGCGCGGGCCCGGCTGAGCGAGGGCGCGGCGGGCATGGCCAAGCTGCATGCGCTGATCGGGGAGCACGCCGGCGCCGGTGACGGCGAGGACGAGCTCGAGGTCCGGATCGGGATCGAGACTGATCATGGCCCGTGGGTGACGGCGCTGGCGGCGGCCGGGTACGTGGTATTCGCGGTGAATCCCTTGCAGGCAGCCCGGTACCGGGAACGGCATGTCGTGCCGGGGGCCAAGAGCGACACCGGCGATTCGCACATCCTGGCGGACATGGTCCGGACCGACGCGCACCAGCTGCGGCCGGTCGCGGATGACACTGACCAGGCGCAGGCGGTCAAGGTAGTGGCCCGCGCGCATGAAACGCTGATCTGGGAGCGGAACCGGCAGACCGACCGGCTGCGCTATCAGCTGCGGGACTTCTTCCCGGCCGCGCTGGACGCTTATGGCGGCCTGGGCCTGGACTCCGCCGACGTGCTGGAGCTGCTGGGAAGGCCCCGGATCCGGCCGCTGCGGCGAAGCTGACCACCGCGCAGGTCAGCGCCGCGCTGAAGCGAGCTCACCGCCGCCATGTGGCCGATAAGACGACCATGATCCGGGCCGCGCTGCGCACCCCCCAGCTGACGCAGTCCGCCCGGGTCACCGCAGCCTCCGCTGCGGTCGTGCGGACGCTGGCCGCGGTCATCGTCACCTTGAACCAGCAGATCACCGCGCTGCAGGGGCAGGTGGAGGCGTATTTTCTCGCGCACCCGCACGCTGAGATCGTGTTGTCCCAGCCCGGGCTGGGCCGGATCCTCGGCGCCCGGGTGCCCGGCGAGTTCGGCGACGACCCGGCACGGCGTGCCAGCGCCAGGGCCCGCAAGAACTACGCGGCCACCAGCCCGATCACCCGCCAGTCCGGCAAGAGAGCAAAACCGTCATGCCCGGTACGTGCATAACGACCGGCTCCGCGACGAACCGTAGACCTTCTCCTTACCATTGGGATCCGATCGGCTTCCTGACCAGGAACTTCGGCGGAAGGCCAGGTCAGATGCTCTACTTCAGCCCGGTTGGGAGAGGTTCGGGACGGTTCGCGCCAGATGCGACCTCCCAAATTCCTCCCAACCGGTCACGGAGGAGGAGCCTATGTTTGGCCCTGGTTTCACCCAGCCCGATCTCTGTTCGATACGCGCAATCTACGGCGGCTTCCTGTACGCATCGAGGGATCCGGGCCGGCAGTTCGGCGCCGCAGGCGCATGGCTCGTCACCGGCCATCGCGGCCAGCGCCCGGGAGTGGCCCAATGACCGTGATCGCAACTGCCTCCGACGACTACCGCGCGACAGCGACGAGCGGCATCGACCGAGCCATCCGCCTGTCCACGGCGGCAGCCGTGCTCGCTGCCGCGGGCATCGCGGCGTATGTCTCCTACTGGCACGCCTACGCGGTCGTCAGGGCCCACGGCGAGAGCGGGATCACCGCCCGGCTGGTACCGGCCACGATCGACGGCCTCGTGTACGCCTCCAGCATGGTCATCATGTACGCGGCCCGGCACCGGATACCAGTACCCTCCCTGGCCCGCTGGCTGTTCGGGCTGGGCATCGCGGCCACCCTCACCGCGAACATGGCCCACGGCTGGGCACACGGTCCCGCCGGGGCGGTGATCGCGGCCTGGCCAGCGGCCAGCCTCGTGGGCTCATACGAGCTCCTGGTATGGCTCATCCGCGCCTCCGTGACGCTGGAACGCGAACCCGCGGCAGAGCATTGTTGCGGGAATACGGCGTGCCGCGCAGCGGCGCGTTCCGCCCCAGCCATCGACAGCGGGCAGCATAGCCGGAGCGACCGCGACCTCCCCGCCCGGGGCTGGAAGCCGACGGTTCAGTCGGCCGGTCAGGTGGCCACCCCCGCCAGCGCGCAGCATGATGACGAGGTTCCCGGAGCCGGGGCCGGCAATGACGCAGCGGTGGACGCGTACCGGCTCAGCGTGAAAGCCTGCAACCCGCTCTCCGAACGCAAGCTCGCCCAGATGTTCGGACGCACCTCCTGCCGCTGGGCACGCGCTAGGATCGCCGAAGCCCGGCGATCACCGTGAGGCTGTCTAGCCCGATCATGCACGCATCCCGGGGCCGTCTTCAACGATGACCGCCGGGCACGATACCTGCAGGCAGGCCAACCCGCAGAGTCAGCGCGATAGCAGCGCACGACACCAAGGTCACCGTGATGGTGACCAGGAGGAGCCAGCGCCCGTTGCCCGGCCCGCTCATACCGCAGCCGAGGACATGATCTCGGTGTGCGGACGTCACCGTGCCGCTGCCGGGCCCCGCGGCCCGCAGGCTGGTGAGGCGCTGATGGTATTCGTCCTCGTCGATCTCGCCGCGGGCGAACCGCTCGGCGAGCAGCCGCTCCGGTTCGGGTGCTGCCGGTCCAGCGGGTTCACGGGCCGAGGAACAGCGACTGGACCTGCACCCCGCCGACGCCGACCTGGCCGACCTGGCCCGCCGGGCGGCCGGGCGGGTGGCACCCCAGTTCGCCGACCGCCAGGTGACCCTGGCCGTGCCCGCGGTCGGCTCGCTGCCGGTGCTGGCCGACCCGGACCGGATCACCCAGGTCCTGACCAACTTCATGGGCAACGCCCTGGCCGCCACCCCGCGGAAGGCACCGTGACCGTCCAGGCCCGCGCGGCCGGGCCGCGAGCCGAAGTCTCGGTCACCGATACCGGCGTCGGGCTGGCCGCCGCCGACCTGGAGCGGGTGTTCGAGCGGTTCTACCGGGCCCCCGGGGAGCCGCGCCGCTCCACCGGCTCGGGCATCGGACTCACCATCGCCCGTGCCCACGGCGGCGAGGTCACCGCCTCCTCACCCGGGCCCGGGCGCGGCGCCACCTTCGTCCTCACCCTCCCCTTCCACACGACTGCCCCGGCCGCCAGTAAGTGACCGGGAAGAGGTGGCGTCCGAGTTTCGACCGGGCGAACCGTCGTGCGCGCCGGGCGCCGGATCCTCGGCGAGATCACCGCGTCCCGAAAGCATCTCCCGCCGCACACGCGTCCGGCCTGGCCGCCCCAGCCAACGGGGCGGACAGTCCGGCGAGGAGGCCTTCCCCGGCTACCTGTGACAGGCCCGCACCATCCTGGCCGTGCGCTCCGCGCAGCTCGACAGCGGGCGCACCGGGCTGCCACCCGCATTCGAGGCGCTGCGCTGGTTCCCCGCTCCCCCGCCTGCCTCCAGGGTCGGTCGGCCCGCACGGCCGAGGTCGGCTGACGTTCCGTTGCCACTGCCCGGTCCACCATCTACGCCATCCGGGCTTCTTGTGTGTCTGACTGCAGGGCTGTCCGTGATCGCGAATGACCCATCCAGCGGGCATGCTTATGCGCGGGCCGGGCACCTCACCGAACGTGATCCGCAGCGCTGCACCCGGCCACTGCAGACCGAACTTGAGCGATCACGGTTGCGCAGTAGATAAGCCTTTCCGGAGAGAGGCATGGAGCAAGGCCCGGCCCAATTCAGGCGCGGGATGCAGGGAAGCCACATCGCAATGGGCTATACGTGGACAGAATGGGCTGATTAGGATCATTGCGACCCGAATTGAGCCGGACGGCGCCATGCAGCGCCGCATGGTGGACACCGCCCGGCAAAGCGACCGTCGGCTATGGGAGGATCCCGCCGCTGGCGCCATCGGTGTCCCGGTGCCGTACCGCCCAGCCCCTGGCATCGCCGTCTACCACGTCAGGGTGGACGACTACGTGGTCATGGCCGCCGAGCACGACCTTGCCGGGCCGCTGCTAGCAAGCCGACCGTCCGGACCTATGCTCATGCGAGCTTCAGACAATAATGGCGATTTTCCCTTGTGCTCGGCCATCTTCCAGGTGGCGAATGGCCTCGGGGACTTCGGCGAGCGGATACGTCTTGCCCACAATGGGAGTGACGTGACCGGCCTCGACTTGCTGACACAGCGCTTCGAGGTCAGCCTGGCGCTTGTTAGTGCTAGAGATGTACATGGTCAGCCGCTGGGGCACTACCGGCGAGAGCGCGAGCGCACGGATCTGCCGCCCCACTCCGGTCCATCTGGCGCCCTCGCTACCAGCGATAACGAGCGTCCCCCTGGGAGTGAGCGCCCGCCGCAGCCGCGACAGACCGCTGTTCCCGCCGATGTCGAGGATCAGGTCATAATGCTCGCGGCCGTCGGCGAAGTCCTCCCGGGTGTAATCGATAACCTGGTCGGCGCCGATCGAGCGGACCAGATCGGCTTTCGCGGTGCTGGCCACCCCGGTGACCGTGGCTCCGAAGGCCTTGCCCAGCTGCACGGCGTAGGTGCCGACACCCCCTGAGGCGCCGATGATCAGGACCTTCTGCCCGGCTGCGATGCGCCCGGCGCGCAGGCCTTGCAGGGCGGCGAGCCCGGAAACCGCGACAACGGCGGCCTGCTCGAAGCTCAGCCCGGCCGGCTTGCGGACCAGTTTGTCCTCGCGCGCAGCAGCGTAGTCGGCGAACGAACCGCGGCTGATGCCGAACACCTCGTCGCCGACCTCGAACCTGGTGACGTCGCCGCCGGCCGCAACGACGATGCCCGCCACATCCAGCCCGGGGACACGGTTCCTCGGCCCGCGGAACCCGAAGCCCAGGATCCGCATCAGGTACGGCTCGCCCCGCATCAGATGACACGTGCCCCGGTCCACGCCAGCGGCGCGCACCTGCACCAGGACCTCGTCGGCGGCGATAACGGGCTTGTCGATCTCTGACAGACGCAGGCGATCAGCGGAGCCGTAGACGTCCTGAACGATCGCCCGCATCACATCACGCCCCGCCGCTGTCACGGGGGTCAGTCCTATCTTAGCTGGCTGGGTTCGCATGGCAATCTCCCCTTCGGCCAGCGATGAACCAGCGCCTTTCGGCTTTCCGTGACCCTTTGCCCGGCACCTCAGCGCGCCAAACGCCCGGCGTCGTAACTGTGAACTATCACCATGGAGATTGCGCCAGCACGGGGCGGAGATGATCCTGGGCCGTGGGAGACGTCATACCGGCAGGTAGAAGTTGCGTTCCGACCGATGTGCTTGCGGTTTCACGCGCTGCTCGCTGGTCAACGGCCGCCCGTCGCTGGACGAGATGTTGCGCTCGACGTTGCGGACGGTGCGGGTGGCGGGCATCAACTCCAGCCCGATGCGGCCATGCCGCAGAGGCGCGGCGACACGGCCTGGATGGCGCCGGATGCCAGTCTCCGCAGAACCGGTACGCGTATCGACTGCTCCCCCTGCGGGGTAGCCGTGGGTGCAGGTGTGTCAGTAGGCATCTCACCGGCCTGCTCACGGGCCTGCTTCTGCTGGCGCGCTGACCCGCTCGTCGATCACCTGCCAGACCTCCTTGTCCAGCTGGTTCTCCTTCCAGATGCCATACGCGGTCCCCAGCAGCACCGGCGGGACCGCCACCAGCCCGATCGCCCCGCTGACCGCCGCATCAACCCACTCGTGGCCTCCCAGGCCGATGGTCAGCTGACCCTCCCCGGAGGTGAAGGTCACGGTCAGAGCGTAGGCGACCCCGAGCAGGTTGCGCCACAGGCTCTCCTTGCGCGCCTGCATGGCCGTGCGGTCCCCGCTGGTGCGGAAGACCTGGGCCTCGAACCCCTGCCCGCGAAAGTGATCCGCCAGCGCCCGGGCGAGTTCCTCCGCCGGGACGGTGGTGCTGTAGATCCGCTCGGTATTCAGTCCCGGCACCCGGCCGGTCCCCATGCCTCTGCCCTGCTCTGCGGCCATGTTCGCTCCCTCCGCTGTCGCTCCGGGTAATCCGCGCACGTACCCGGGGCAGCGCCGCGCCAAACGCCGGCCGGGCGAGGCGGTAGCGCGGTAAATGAGGTCACCCATCACTACTTAGGTCATTGCATGCATTGCATCGACTCGACTACTGCCACGTGACACGCTGATAAAGGGGTTTCGCCCCCACCGATGCGCCTTTCCAGCCTGGATATATGACATGGCCGTTCCGGTGTGGCACTTGCCGCTCAGCGAGGGCAGCGGGGCGCTCAACCTCCTCATCATCGGCAGGCGTGCTCCGCGCATGAGTGGCCAGCGTGGGTTGGATCAGCCGCTGCTTGCCGGCTCGGACGCGGCGAGGGTGGTCAGCTGAGACCGCACGAACTCCACCATCTCGGCTGGCGCCTTCGACGGTGAACCGGTATCGAAGGGGGGCTCTGGGTCGTACTCGATGGCCAGCTGGAGGCCCTGGGCGATTTGCGGGCCGTGCAGGCGGGCGAGCAGGGTCAGGGCCATGTCGATGCCGGCTGACACGCCGGCGGCGGTGATCACCTTTCCCCTTTCCACGACCCGCTGCTCGGTGTAGCGGGCGCCGCGGCGTTCCAGCTCGCCGGCCCAGGCCCAGTGGGTGGTGGCGTCCTGCCCGTCGAGGATGCCCGCGGCGGCCAGGTAGATGGAACCGGTGCAGACGCTGGTGGTCCAGGTGGTGGCGGGGTGGACCCGGCGCAGCCACTGCACCACCGCCTGGTCGGGCTCCTTGGTGGACAAGGTGCCGCCGATGACCACGACATCAGGTGCGGTCATCTGGTCCAGGCTGGCAGCTGCGATCAGTTGGCACCGGCCGGTGTCGTCGGTGACCGGTCCCGGCTCGGCGGCCACGAACACCGCCTCATGACCGGGGACGAAGGCCAGCACCTCGAAGGGCCCGATGATGTCCAGGGCGGTGAACCCCGGGTACAGCACGAAGGCGATCGTCACCGGCTTGGGCGGCTGCTGGCCGCCGTTCGCGGCGGCTGGGGCGTGGTCATCTGCGCTGGGCATGTAGTGTCTCCTTGTCTCGTGCGGGCGGGCTGGAGACCGCCTCCGGCGGCGCCCGCCTGGCTCCGGCCGGGCCTGAGCAGTGCGCGTGCCCGGCCGGGCGGGTTTGTTCTTCTGTGAGTGGGTGCTGCCGGGCGGCTCAGGCAGACCCCTGGGGGGCGGGTCGGGACGCGGCCGCCGTGGCGCTCTGGGCGTGGCTGGTGATGCGCCCGGCCAGGTAGGCGGCGTCGTCGTGGACGAAGCCGAGTAGGGCTGAGCCGCGGGTGTGCTGCCAGGACAGGCCCAGGAAGTACAGGCCGGGGACCTCGGTGACGCCGCGCCGGTGGGCGACCTGCCCGTCGCGGGCCAGGCCGGGGATGCGGATCCAGGAGTGGTCCGAGCGGTAGCCGGTCGCCCAGATCACGATGCCGGCGTCCAGGCTGCTGCCGTCGGCGAACCGGACGGTGCGCCCGTCCGCGCTGGCAACTGCGGGCCGGAACCGGACCCCGGCTGCCTTCAGCCGGCGGCGGCTGCTGCCGATGATGAACTCCCGGCTGGACATCCGGCGGCCTAGCCGGGAGTCGACGGCAACGTGCATCAGCCTGAGCCGGGTGAGCCACCAGAACAGGTCCTTGCCCCCGAGCCGCTGCGGCAGCGCCGGGAGCTTGGTGGCGATCGACAGGTCGACCCGGCGGGTCGCGGCGAGCTCCTCGGCGATCTGGAACCCGGAGTTGCCGCCGCCGACGACCAGCACCGACCCGGCCGGCAGGGCCCCCGGGTTGCGGTACCCGGCGCTGTGCAGCTGGGTCACCGAGTCATCCAGCCGCTGCGCGGCCGGCGGCGTGAAGGGCACCTGGAACGGCCCGGTTGCCACCGCCACCTGGCGGGCGCGGAAGATACCGTCGCCGGTCCGGGCCTCGAAACCTTCCGCCGTCTGGCTGAGCTTGGTGACCCGGGCGTTCACCCGGACCGGCAGGTCGAACGCTGCCGCGTAGGCCTTGAGGTAGCCGGCCACGGGGTCTTTGGTGGGGTAGGTGTCCGGCGGTCCGGGAAACGGCATGCCGGGGAGAGCGTCGTGCTGGGTGGGCGTGAACAAGGTGAGGGAGTCCCAGCGCGACCGCCAGGTATGCCCGATCTCGGGGCCGGCCTCCAGCACCACGAACCGCAGGTGGTGCCGGGCCAGGTGCCAGGCCATGGCCAGGCCCGCCTGGCTGCCGCCGATCACCACCACGTCCAGGAGCTCATCACCTGCCCGGCCGGCGTCTGTTGGTTCACCGGGGGCGTTCATCGGGCTGTCTCCTGGCGGGCGACGGTGAAGCTGAACATCATGCCGCTTTGCATGTGCTCGGCGATGTGGCAGTGCGCCATCCACAGCCCGGGCTCGGTGACGTCGAACAAGATGTCGGTGGTCTGCCCGGTGCGCACCAGCACCGTGTCCTTCCACACCAGGTTCGGCTCGGCCACCCCGTCCCGGGCCAGCACCAGGAACCGGCCGGCCCCGTGCAGGTGGAACGGATGGTGCATGGGATGGTCCGAGTCCATCTCGTTGACCAGCCGGATCTTGACCCGGTCCCCGACGGTGAACTGCCAGTCGATGGCGGCGTTGGCGGCGCCGCTGTCCCGGTCGACCAGCATCCACCGCATGTTGGACGGCGTGGTGAGCCGGTTGACCGCCACCATGTCGTCCTCCCACTCGATCCCGCCGCCGTCACCGTGGCCGTGGCCCTGCCGGTGGTGGCTGTGGTCCGCGCCATGGTCATCCCCGGTGCCGCCCGCGTGCGGGGCGGCGGCTGGCTCGCGCCCGGCCGGCTGGCCGGCCTGATGCACCGCGCCACCGGTGGAGCGATCTCGCTCTGCCCCGGCCGCGTCCACCTGGCACGGAAACCAGTAACCGTGGGGGACGGCGGACTGCGCCGCCCGGGCGCCAGACCCCGGCGCACGAAATCAGCCCGCATCGCCAGCAGGATGGATATCAGGGACAAGCGTCCTCCAAGGCTCGCTTGCTGCTCTGGGCGGCCTGAGGGGAGGCCGGCTGTGCTGCCGTCAGGAAATCCCGGGCGCCGAGGTACCGTAACGGCAGGGCAGGAACGAGACTGCGCGGCGGTTACCGCCTTCCGCCGGAGGGCTACGCGATGATGTGGTGGCGGTGACGCGGGTGAGG
>Ga0307305_10000506_pt1 | contig 14121 bp, 17 predicted proteins | sample ER_DNA_186_FD_194512 | JGI IMG/M metagenome (GOLD analysis project Ga0307305, IMG submission 194512) | Bulk soil microbial communities from the East River watershed near Crested Butte, Colorado, United States - ER_DNA_186 | ecosystem: Environmental > Terrestrial > Soil > Floodplain | place... | reverse complement strand
GGCCGCTTCGCCCGTCCCTGCATAAATCACGTTGTGATCTGATGGCGCAATGGCAATCGCTCCGATCGATGAAATTGGCTGCTTATCGAAGAGGGGAGTCCAGTTCGCGCCGCCATCAATCGTTTTCCAAACTCCCCCTGCAACGGCGCCAAAATAATAAGTGTCTGGCTCGCCCTGCACGCCTTCAATTGTTAAGGCGCGCCCGCCGCGAAACGGTCCAATCTGTCGCCACTGCATTCCGCTGAACAATTTTTCATCAATGCTTCCAGGCGGAGCAGGATTAGGGGATGGAGTGGGCTGAGCAAAAGATGAAACGAAGAATACAGAAGCAGCGAAAATGGTTTGAACTAGCCAAAAAGAACGGCAACCAGGCGTAATCATCCGCCTAAGGTGGAAAGCCTGCGACTTCGTTCAACTGGAATTGCACGCGCGAAGCGTCGACCCTGACTTTTCGCAACGCTCTCCGGAACCTTTGTTAAGCGTTGATCGCCGCCATTCTAGGGGCGGGAGTTTCCAACGCGGTTCCACCCGGTTCGCCGCCGCCAAAATGCCGTGCGGCGTAATACGAGCCAATTACCAAAACGGCCGCAATAAACTGAGCAACGAGAGTCTCAACCGTAGGGAACACGGCGAACCAGAGTCCCATCCAGGGCGGCATATAGTTTTTTAGCGACGTGATTTCAGTCGTGGAAATCCAATGAGCCAGTTGCATTTCCTGCGCTTGCTCGCCGACCATCACCAGCAACACGACTCCGAGGAGAATGCCGGTAGTGATCAGCATTTTCCGATAAGGTAGCCGCTGCTGAAGAACAAAGGTCAATACCGCCACCATCACCGTCAGAACAATGCCCAACAGCGCGCCTTTCAGCACCACGGCGCCGCCGAGTCGCAGATGATAGCTTTGCAAAAAAAGCACGACTTCAAATCCTTCGCGATACAGGGAGGTGAATCCAAGCAGGACTAATCCAAACCAGAGACGCCCCTGGGAGATTTCGGCAGTGCGCGCATTCTCGAGTAATGCCTTGCGACGGCGATTGTGGGCGCGAATCCAGCCTCCCCAATAAATTTTGTGAAAGAACCAGTTCATGATGACCAGCAACACGATAACTGCCAGCAACCCGGTAGCGGCTTGCAAATCGAGTGCCGACATATTGTCGCTGAGCGAACCAACGATCCGCACCGCGATCAACCATGTGATCAAACTGGCGATAACGGCAAAGGCCGCGCCGAGCGCGACCGGACGGCGATGGGCGCGTTTGGGACCTGTCATGCTGGCTGTGATCGCTGCCAGTACAAGAATACATTCCAAGCCTTCGCGAAACACAAGAATGCCAATGTCCAAAAACGCCACCGTCGGGCTGGTGTCGGGCCGTGTTGGATCAGGCGCGCCGTGTGCCGTAACTCCCTGCCACACAAGCATCGCCACCACGCAAAGCGCAGCTACGACGATGCCGATGCGCAAAGCAGGCTTCATTTCGCTTTAAAGTTTATCACATGCCAATGCGCCTGCTGCCGATTGATTGCTTTTTTTTAGCGGCTGATTGCGGCATGTTATCGGATTCAGCCAATCATTTGCCGTTAATACCTCGGCAACTTACGGTGAACGCCGCATGCCGGAATATGTTCTGGGTCACCATTTGAAAGGCGAGGGGAAGCGCCTCGCGTTGATGTCGGAATTACTCGATCCCATGCACCGCCGGTATCTTCAGTCGCTTGATGTCGTTAGATCAGGCGCAAGAACGCTGGAAGTCGGCTGCGGCAACGGCTCAATTTCCGCGTGGCTTGCCCGGCAAGTCGCGCCGGATGGCCGAGCCATAGCCGTCGATCTCGATCTTTCGCTCGTCGACGTGCATTTGCCGAATTTGGAGTTTCGGAAAAAGGATATCATGGCGCAGCCCGTGGAACTCGGCGGCTTCGATCTTGTAACTGCTCGTGCGGTGCTTCACCATGTTGCCGACGCCGAGAAGGCGATCGCGAATCTCGTAGCAAGCTTGCGGCCTGGAGGCGCCATCCTCTTGATTGAACCTGATTTCCTTCCGGTCACGATCGCCGAGCCGCCGGAAGTGCGTGCGTTCTGGAGTGGTTGGCTTGCCTGGTCGCACGACCGAGGAGTCGATTATCAAATCGGTCGCACTCTGGCGCCGAGATTGGCGGCCCTGGGTATCGAGAAAATCGGTGGCACCGCAGAAACTGCAATCTACAACGGGACGAGTTTGTGGGCAGATTATTGGACACAAACGATCAGAGAACTTCGCCAGGACTTGACGAGTTCTGGCAAGCTTAACAACGCATTGGTTGACACTTTACTCGGCTATTGCGCCGATCCTGCTTGGTGGACGCAAACAATCGCCTTTACTGCAGTTCACGGTTACGCCCCTGGTCGGGAGTAAATTGATTCTCCACCTGCCGCGCCGCCGGCTCATACGGTCGGGCCGACCGAAATGCGTCCTGCGGGTGCTGTTGTGATTTCCGGTGAAACGAGTAATTTTCGCCGGTGCAACGAGCCCGGGGTTTTACGCTGATCGAGATCGCTCTCGCTATCTTCATACTGATGCTGTTGCTTATGCTGGCCGTGCCGAGCTTCACCGGTGTGATCGCCAACAGGCGGCTGAAGGAATCGCTGGACGGGTTCAACAATCTTGTGCGCCAGGCGCAGGAGCGAAGCGTTACCGAGCGTCGTCCTTACTTGATTGTTTTGGGCAAAAACAATGTCGTAGTACGCCCGGAAGCTTTTGCAGAAGATGAGGAAGCTAAGGCAAAAGCTGAGTTTCGTCCCAGCAGGGGAAGCACGCTAAGGCTCTCATTGCCGGTGGCATTGATGGAAAAATATCCGGCAGAATGGATTTTCTGGCCATCGGGGGCCTGCGAACCGGCAATCGTCCGCTTTCAAGGTCCCGCCGGTTCATGGACGGCGAATTACTCGCCGCTAACGGGACGGCCAGAGATTACAAGTTATGCGGTCCGCTAACGCAGGCGACGCTCGAAAGTTTCATCGCGCCTTTGCCCTGTACGAGGTTCTCCTTGGCATCACGATTTTCGCGCTCGGCGTCATCGCGCTTGGACACGCGGTCGAGAATTGCCTCAACGCGAGCACGATTAACGCCGAAGAAGACGTCGTGCGACAGATTTTGTCGAATCGTATGGCAGAAATTCAGGCTGCGCGAGGTGTACCCGATGATTCCAAGGAATTCAAGGTCGACAGCAATTACGGAGGTATGAAGGTCGTCCAAAAAACCACGGCAGCCGAATTGACGGAACCCGATAATACCCTTCTCAACGGAATCTACCTCGTCACGTTAACTGCTCAGTGGCAACAGGGCGGTGTTCCTCAGTCAAAACAGGTCAGGTTTTATGTTTACCGTCCAGGATAAGAGGGAATCTCTTCGCTTAGGTGGTTTCACGTTGCTCGAAATTATGCTTGCGGTGGGGATCCTCGGGCTGATGTCGCTGGCGATTTTTCGTTTTGTGCAAGCGAACATGACGGCGTTGCGACTGTCATCCGATATAGCCGCGAGGGATTCGCAGTATGACGGGCTGCGCGATCTTTTAACATCGCAATGGCAAAGCTTGAGTCCCACGCGCGGAAGGATGATAGGGGAGCCGTTTAAACTAAACGATCGCGAGCGCGATGTGATAACGTGGATTTGCAGCGCCGGGCCCGGGCTCCTTACTCGCTACGCGCCAGGTGAGTTTATCGTCGCGTTGCGGTTGCAACCCGAAAACGAAAAGAGTGACCGGCTCGACCTCGGCTTGTTACGAAAACCAAAGGGCGCTTCTGATATCGGGGAACGACACGAGACGTGGGTGCCATTAATTAAGAACGTGAGCAGCCTCCAGATCAGTTACTTCAATCCGACCTTGAACACTTGGATCGATCGATGGTCAAACACGTCCCAGCTGCCATGGCTGGTGAAGGTGACCGTGGGGCGCGCTGATTCACCAGTGCCATGGGAAGCGATTATTCCGCTGAAGCGGACGCCGTATTGAAAATGAAGGCTTCAAATTCGAAATTGCGCGGTGGCGCGGCGCTAATGCTTGCGCTTTGGGCCCTGTTCTTGCTTAGCGCAATGGTCATTTCATGGGCGTTGGACATTAATTCGCGCCTGGTCGTTTCAGGCAATGCAAGCCGCGTTTTGGACGCGGAAGCCATGGCATCGTCGGGCGCTGATCTTGCATTACATCCACTGATCAAGCCTGATTCTGCGAATTTGCACAGACAAATGGACAATCGGGAAGGTTTCGACGTCCAAATTATAGGCGAGTGTGGTCGATTGAATTTGAACCTGCTCGCGCCTGGAGGAGCAGAGAACAGATCGCTTGTGGAGATTTTGCGCCAATATCTCAGTCTTAAAGGGGTAGAGCTGAATAACGTTGATACAATGATAGACTCCTTGGTCGATTGGATGTCGCCACCGGGGCTTCACCGACTGAATGCGTGCCCGGAAAGCGATGATTATCAGCCAGCACATGTGGCACTGACTTCGGTGGACGACCTAAAGAAGATCTGCGGGTGGGCTGAATTTACTTCCAAACCGGGTTGGGACGAAGATTTTACTCTCAGTAATTGCGGGGGAGTGTTCGATCTTGGCTGGGCATCGCAGGATATGTTGCGCGCCTTAGTGCAATCTTTAGGCATAGGAGGAGATGATAGGGTAGATCAATTTTTGCAATTGCGGCGAGGACCAGACGGAATTGATGGAACAGCCGATGACGGGCTACTTGACATGCCGACCGCGCGTCGTACGCTGGGCTTCCCCGCCCAGCAGCCCCAGCAGTCCCAGGAGTCCCCGCAGCTTACCGGCCTAAATCTCGGATTGAAAAACACATTGGTCTTTCGCGTTACGAGCGTAGGAAAGTCAGGCGACGTTACGCGTACGGTGCAGATGATAGTATCAAAAGGAGGGCCCACGAGCGGCCGTCCTCAGGTGATGAGTTGGAAGGAGCTTTGATATCGAGACAGGGACGCCATCCATTTTCATAATTCCCACCGCGCACGGATGGAATTTTTTGCGTTCATCCACGGCCGCATCGCCGCGCGAAGCGGCTGCAGGCAGTGCTGGCCAGAATGGCTCGTGGAACGTGCGTAAGCTGGAGACGCTGGGGGAAGCTGTGGCATTGCTTTCAGCGACCGACGATTTTGTCCTCGGCCTGCCTGTTGCTGCCGTGCTCGCCCAACGATTTCGCCTGCCAAGTGTCGATCCGGCAGAGTTTCCGGAAATGATTCGGATCCAGATCGAGAAGGTCTTGCCGTTCTCGGCCGAAGACGTGACCACCGATTTCGAAGTGATCGAGCAAGACGAAAACGAAAGTGTGGTCTCGGCCGTGGCGATCAGAAATGAACAGCTTGCCGAGATTGCCGCTCCGCTGCTCGACCGCGGTTTTATCCCGCGGCAGGTCACCGTTTATGCAGCGCAGCGCGCCAGTACTTATGCACCAAAGGGAAATGCGCTCCTCATTTATCCTGAAGGCGAGATGCTGGTTTACGCCATGACAGAAAACGGCAAATTGAGCCTTGCGCGAGTGTTCGAAAATGGCAACGGGGAACAACTGCAACTTGAGTTGCCGCAGTTGCGAATGAGCGCCGAGCTACAAGGCATCAATGCTTCCTCTCCAAACGTCTTGTTGGATGAAAGCTACTACCAGATGCGGGACATTGTGCAGGGAATCCTCGCCAGCCCTACGGAGCTAGTCGGGGTCGAACTGCCACCCGCCTCAGTTAAACTGAATCTGCTGCCGGAAAGCTGGCGCCGCCGCCGCTCACAATTGATCAGGCAGACGGAATGGCGAAAGCGGCTCTTGTGGATAGGTGGAGCTTACGTTGCGCTTCTCTTTCTTTTGTTCGCTTATCTGGGCTTGCTCCGATTTCAAATAGGACGGCTTGACTCGCGCATTGCACAGGATGGTCCCGGGACGCAGTTCGTCCGCGCCACGGAAGCGAACTGGAAGGCACTGGCTCCGGCGATCGATGCGCGTTATTACCCGGTCGAAATTCTGCTACATCTTTTCGAAAGCTTGCCGTCGCCCGAGGTGCGGGTTACGGCGTACAACCAGTCGGCGCGGCAGGTTTCGGTCGATGGCGAGGCAAATACAGCTGCTCTCGCCTATCAGTTCATCGAAAAGATCAAAAAGAATCCGGATTTGCGAGTTTTTCAATTTGACATGGCTGCGCCTCGTATTCTGCCAAACAACCATGCGCAATTTCGATTGGAGGGGAAGCCACGATGATACCGGCATGGTACCAGCGAATGAATCGCCGCGAGCGTGTGCTCGCGTGGGTAGCGGCCGGCACGGTGTTTGTGTTACTCAACCTTTTTATTTTGGACTGGATTTTCGGCGCGCTTGGCAGCGCGCAAAAGCAAATCGCGGCGCGCAGGGCAACGTTAGCCGAACAGGCTCTTTACATGAAGGAACGAGACCTCTGGACGAAACGGGACGAATGGATCCGCCAACACCAACCAACTCTCAAAGATCCAGCAGAAGCCTCCGCACTGCTTGACCAGTTAAAGGAAATAGCCGGCAAATATAACGTTTTGGTCGAGAATCCCGCAATTGGTTCCGGAGAAACAACGCCATATCATCAGACGGTTTTTGCTTCTATTGAAACAAAGAGTCCCTGGCCGCCGCTGGTTCATTTTCTTTATGATGTGCAGCGACCGGACGCGTTCATCGTGGTTGAAAATGTTAATCTGGCGATCGATGGGAACGATCCCACGATGATGCGCGCCAAATTTAAAATCGCCCGCTGGTTTGCTCCGGCGCAACGAACGAAGTAAAATACCTCGTCCATTTATGAAATATTCACTTACGCTAATTTCAGCGGCAACTCTGCTCGGAGTGATCTGCGCGCAAGCCGAGAATGTTCTGCCACCGCGGTTCGCCTATGATCGTTACTCAAAGATGGTGGATAATTCGCCGTTTGCGATCGCAACGGCAGTGGCAGCGCCTGCGGCCACGCCCGATTTTGCGAAGGACCTTTACGTGGCCAACGCCGCCCGTTCATCCGACGGCGATTTGGTAACGCTCGCTTCGACTTCCGATCACAGTTTCAAGAAATACCTTACCACCAAAGCACCTGTGGATGGCTACAGTATCGCCAATATTGAATGGTCGGAGCGCGTGGGCGCGACGAAGGTGACAATTAGCAAAGATGGAAATTTTGCGACAATCACATTTAATCAGGCGCTCTTGCAGCAGTCTGCGCCCAACGCCGGGCTAGCTTCAAGAACGTTCACGCCACCCACGCCTAACATTTCTACCCCTAACGCAGCCTCGCCGAAATTACCTGCCGGGTTGCCTCCAGAGATGCAACAGTTGGTTCCACCTACGCGAGAGCTTCGATCGCCCCATTCCCGAGGCTTAATTCAACGGAACCCAAGAGGGGCGTCGAAGACGCCCGGCGGTGCCAAGAATTGAAGCGGACTCGCTAGCTGGGTTAACCGCCGCCCCAATCATCGTCTGCCGTGTCAGTCTGTCGATCCGGCCCGGCAGAATACAGGTCATAGCCGCTTGGGCTTTTGAGGCCAGGGCAGCGATAAATGTAGTCGTTTCCCCACGGATCTTTTGGCAGATCTTTGAATAGCTGATACCACCGGGCGGGTCTCGGATCCTTGTCTGGCTGGGTCACCAACGCCTGCAGGCCTTGCTCGGTTGTTGGATAAAAGCCGTTCAAGCTTTCATACAGCTGCAATTGCGTTTTGATCGCCTGGACGTCGGCTTGAACCCGCATCACTTTTGCGATGGCAGTGGTGTTGCCGAGTTTTGAAATCGCCACTCCCAATATGATCACGATAATGCTTACTACGAGCATGATCTCGAGCAGCGTGAAGCCCTGTTGTTTTCTTTTCATTCTTATCCCGATAAAGGGGTCAGCCCTCCCATTTTGTGCGCGGTAACACTACCTTGCTCTTCAAGAATTTCTAGTGCCCGGTGCGCAAAAGATAATCTGACTTGTCCCAGATATACTTTAATTGAATCTGCGTGGCCCGTATTGCCGAAGCTCCGGTGTCATCGCCGTTCACAACGACCAAATCGTTCGTGCCCGCTTTTAAGCTCGCGGCCGGTACAATTTTCTGAGCGCGCAGCCATCCTGTGTAGTTGAAATGCATCTGCGTGGAAAGTGGTTGTGCTTCGCCTCTGTACGCCGGATCGCCAAGGTCTGGTAGCGTCAGGGAAGCAGGCCCAATGTCCTGGCCGTTGAGATAGATTTCCGGCGGAGCGTCAATCCGGGGGTTGGCGATTTCAAAACTCAACAAGGCTGTCAGCGGTTGGGCTTCGATTGGAAATTGAAACGCAGCACTCGCCTGGGTTTGTCCATTAATCCCGATTGTCTCTGACGAGAGGGTTGCCGTAACGGTTCCAAAATTCTCAACGTCGTCGGGTGGCGCGTGCAGTGTCGGCACAGAAGAGAAAGGTTCGGGAATCACATCGCGATGTTCCGCGTTCACAGGATGCACGACTTCACTGCTCGTCATCCAATCGAGATACGCCCCTCGCACCGTTTTTCCGTCACCGGGCACTTCGATATCGATGGAAGAGGCGCCGGTCATCGGAATGAGCACCGAATCAGAGCTCGGCAGATTCATTCCCGCTCCAAGCGTGCCAGAGCGCAAGACGTGTGTGCCGGATTCGTCCCAGGCGATTAACTCAGGCTGTTGATCTGGCTTGTCATCGAAGAATAGGCGGAAAAAGAGAACCTGGTAGTCAGGGCTCGGTTGCCTGACGCGAATGCGAAAGACGCTTTTGGACATGGGAGCAGTTTCTGTCGTTTCAGTTGGCAGGAGGGTCAGCGCTTCAACCCAGACGGGAGCGTTCTGTGCTTTTGAATTTTGAGGCGCGTTTTGGCGCAGATCGAGCCAGGCGCTTTCCGGGATCGGCTGCTGCGTCGCGTCGGTGGGCGCGGGGAGAGCATCGGTCAATGCTTCCTGTGCGTACACGCGGCAAATCGCGGCGAACAATATCGCAAAGACAGCGCGAAGTAACATTGAGCGGCCGAGATTATTCGTGCACGGGCTTGATTGCAAGTTTTCAGTTTTAGTGCGGCCTGATTTGCAGGCTGTGTGTCATCTCGAATACGGCCGACAGAATGCTGAAAACAACCAGACCAACCAGGGCGGCGATCACGACGATGATAACCGGCGGAATCAGTTGCGAGATCAGGCCAACCGTTTTGTCGAGTTCACGCTCATAAACGTCGGCGATAGCCTGCATGGTTTCAGCGAAATGTCCTGTTTGTTCTCCCACCGCCATCATATCGGTGAACAAATCAGGGAACAATTTTTGTGCTTGAAGAGCCGCCGAGAGCGTCGCGCCATCGATGACTGCTCTGCGGACGTCGCCCAACTTGAGCTCGAGGAATCGGTTCCCGGCAATTTCAGTTACCAGATCGAGTGAGCGGAGCAGAGGTATACCATTCTCCATCAAGGTTCCGAGTGTGCGCGAGAATTGCGCGTAGTAACGGTGTCGAATGACGCGCCCGTATCCAGGAATCATCAACCGGAAACGATCCCAACCGATGCGCCCTTCATCGGTGCGAACGAGCGCGCGGAAACCGACCACGGCGCTGATCCCTGCCAGCACGCCGACCCACCAATACCCCGTGATCGCGTGATGAATCTGCAGCAGAATCCGCGTGGGCAATGGAAGCGCTCCGCCAGTTTGTGCCATGAATCCGGACAACTGCGGCACCATGAACGTTATAAAAATTGTAATGAGAACGGCGCCGGCCAGCGCGAGAAAGGCCGGATAAATCAACGCCTGTTGCACGCGGTCTCGCAGTTCTTTCGCCTGCATCAAATGTTTGACTAGCCTGAGTAGAATCTGTGGCAGCGCTCCGCTCGCCTCTCCCGCAGCCACCAGGTTTACATAGAGCGGCGGGAAAATTCGTGGCAGCTCGCTTAAGGCTTGCGAGAAACTTCGGCCATCGACTAGCGCCTGATGCAGCGCATGCGTCATTTGTTGGACGCGCGGCTGCTTCAAACGTTTTTCCAGAATTGACAGCCCTTCGTCGAGCGTCATGCCCGCCTGGAGCAAATGAGCGAGCTGCTCGGTGAAAACGAGCAACTGACCGTGCGGGATTTTCAGATTCTGCGTGGGCGACGCGGGTCGGGCGCCATCGCGTGGTGCCGCTTTGGGCTCGGGCCCCACCAGATCGATCCGGACAGGAATACATTTTTGCAATTCAATTTGTCGGATGGCGACTGCTCGATCTGCGCAATCGAGTACGCCCTCAACCAGGCTGCCCTGCGCGTCGCGAGCACGATATGCAAACTGTGGCATCGGCGTGGAAAATTAGTCGGAAACCGGAGATCGCAAACTAGAATCTGGCTTCACGAGGTGAATCGTTAAAAAGTTACGAACTCTAAAAGGTCGTTTCGAAGGATGTAACCTTTCAATGAACTACGAGTCACGTTGGCTTGCCCGTAATTACCGTGAACGCGAGAAAATTTTACTTGCCATGCCGCTTGATCCTGCTAAGAGCGGCGAACATGAAGTGTGCAGCCGTGTCCGTATTCGTCTCCATTGCGTTTGTATCGCAAACATTTGCGGTTTTGCGACCGCTCTTCCCGGCGAAGCCGGCGCCACCGTTTGGCGGCGAAGTAATTGCGATCGGGGGCGATTCGATTCGATATTCTGCTGGAGAAGCTCCCACTACAGTACCGAGATAGAACTGTGTCTAGTCGCGGGACGCGGCTCCCCTTGTAATTTGCGAGTAATAGAATGCGCAACTTACAAAGCTGCTCTCCGACGATGAGAGCGCTACGCGACTGCCGCCTTTACGGCATCATTGATCTCGGCTACATCCCGCGAGTGCGGGATTGCAGTCGTATCGCCGAACAAATGGTCACCGGTGGTGTCGATTTCATTCAACTTCGCGGAAAAGGAAAATCGATCGACGAGCTGGTCAACCTCGCGTCTGAGATCCATGAAATCACGGCCCCATCCAGCACACCACTGATTGTGAATGATCATGCCGAAATCGCAGCGCAAGTTCCCGTGGAAGGTGTGCACGTTGGACAGGAGGACGATTCAGTTCTTCTTGCGCGCCAAAAAGCTGGAAGAGATTTGATTGTTGGTAAATCGACGCACAACCTGGCCCAGGCGCACGCGGCGCAGGGCGAAGGCGCTGATTACATCGGATTTGGTCCGATCTTCGCCACGCCGACAAAACCGGATTACAAGCCAATTGGGCTGAGCGATATCGGGCAAGTTCATCTCGACGTCGGCGTCCCGATCTTCTGTATTGGCGGGATCAACATCGACAATCTTCAGCAGGTGATCGATGCCGGAGCGAAGCGCGTTGTTATGGTTTCCGCTTTGCTCAAGGCGCACAGCCTTGTTGATTACGCGCGCTGCGCAACGGATATGCTCGCGTAGCCGCCGATATTGCCAATGAAGCGATTATTTAGTTCGTCATTCGTCATTCGTCATTCTAATCATGTCTGTCCTCGTTGTTGGCTCGATTGCAATCGACACAGTTAAGACCCCGGTAGAGGAACATGCCGACTTGTTAGGCGGGTCCGCATCCTACGCTGCGTTGGGCGCAAGTTTTTTTTCCCCAGTTCGATTGGTCGGAATCGTAGGCAATGACTTTCCCGAATCTGAATTTCGGTTTTGGAAATCGCGCAAGATCGACAGCGAGGGTGTGCAGCGCGCGAATGGAAAAACTTTCCGCTGGTCGGGCGAATACTCCTGGGACTTGAATACGCGCGAAACGCGCTCCATTGCGCTGAACGTCTTCGAGGATTTCAAACCGGCGTTGCCGGAGTCGTATCGTGAAACCGATTTCGTCTTGCTGGCCAACATTGCGCCGTCGCTGCAAGCGCATGTTCTCGACCAGATGAAGCGTCCCCGTTTTGTCGTCGCTGACACGATGGACCTTTGGATCGAGACAGCGCGATCGGACCTCGATGCGCTGCTTCGGCGGGTGAATCTGCTTATCTTAAACGACAGCGAAGCACGCGAGATCACCAAGCAGACAAGTCTTATCAAGGCGGGGCGTAGCATTCGAAAAATGGGTCCAGATTACGTTGCGATAAAGAAAGGCGAGCACGGCGCCCTGCTTTTTGGCGAAGGCGATCAATTTTTCAGCTGCGGTGCCTATCCGCTCGAAGACATTCACGATCCCACCGGGGCAGGGGACACATTCGCTGGCGGCATGGCAGGCTATCTCGCGGGCACAGTGAAAAAAGTGCACTTTAATGACTTACGGAGAGCAATGATTTACGGCAGTGTTCTGGCCAGCTTTTGCGTGGAAGCGTTCAGTCTGGAGCGTTTGCGCACACTCTCGATGGAAGAAATTGGGAAGCGCTACGAGACGTTCAAACTCATAAGCCAGTTCGAGGTGCCGTTGTGAGGACGAGGCCGGAACTGGATTATCGCGCATTACTGCTTCGCGCGTTGATCAGTACGGCCTTCTGCATCGTCGCCGTATTGATCTGTTACTTTTGCATTGATCGCCCAGTGGCGTTCTTTGTCTATCATCACCATATCAACGCGTTCCCGGCTTTTCGATGGCTCACTTATCCACCGCCAGAGGTGCAGAATTGGTCGGCTCTCGTTTTGACGATCTTAATGGTTCGACGGGCGTGGGGATCATTTCTGCGCTGGCAGAAGACGCTTTTTGTCGCGTGTCTCAGCCTGATTGTTGCCGATGATTTTCGCATCTCGTTAGGCGACGTTTTCGGTCGCTATTGGCCGGAGACCTGGACTCATGATAATCCATCCCTCATCGGGACCGGGACGTACGGTTTCCATCCATTTCAGCGTGGCGATGACGTCGGCAGTTTTCCATCCGGGCACGCTGCCAGAATCTTGGCCTTTGCTACTGTGTGGCTGATCGCAATGCCCCGCAGTCGGATCGTACAAGTCGTAGCCATCATTCTCTCAGCTTCGATGCTCGTGAGTCTTGTGGCGATGAATTATCATTTCGTCAGCGACGTGATTGCCGGCAGTGTGTTGGGCGGAATCGTCGCGATGTACGCAGCGTACCTGGCGCGGCTGCAAACGCCCTAATTGTGATGTCGGATATGGTTTCCAGTTGCAGGTTCGCAGCCAGGCAATTTACCCAACTGCGCCACAAGATCGGACTGCTTGCCCTTGCAATTGCTTGCGCGGTGCCGGTCGATGTTAGCGGACGCGAGTCGAAAGATTGGATCGTCCTGAAAAATTGCCGGCTGATTTTAAATCCGGCGAATGACGGTGACAGTTTTCACGCGAGCGCAGGTGCGAGGGAATACATTTTTCGCCTCTACATGGTTGACGCGCCTGAAACGGACGAAATGAATCCGGCGCGCCTCGTTGAACAGGCGAAATACTTTGCGATCACTGTGCCCCAGGCCATCGAAGTAGGCCTGGCAGCCAAAGAGTTCACGCGTGCGAAATTGTCCGAGCCGTTTACGGTGTTTACGCGCATGTCAGATGCGATGGGCCGCAGCAAACTCGAGCGCTTTTACGCGTTTGTGCAGACTAAAGAAGGTGATCTCGGCGAGCAGTTGGTTCGCAATGGGCTTGCACGAAACTATGGATTCAAAGCCGTGCCGCCGGGATTAAGAAATTCGCGACTAGAAGTAGAAAAACTTCAACAATTCGAAGACGAAGCAAAGCAGGAGAAAATTGGAGGCTGGAGCGTTGATGCCGGGCGATTAAACGTCCACGCTCAAAAGCCAGCACCTTTTAGCGTTTTCGTAGCCGAAAAGATGGCTCGTTCCCAGGCGTCGCCGTGGGTGAACTCGTTCTCCCGTAATTCAGCGATGCCAGGATTTCGTCCTTCGTCAACGACTGTCGGTCCGGTCGACGTTAAGAAGTCGCATGCAAAGGAAAAAATCGAGCTGGGCAGGATCGACATCAACACCGCGACAGAAAAGGAATTGAAAATGATTCCTGGCGTTGGGCCAGTTATGGCTTCTCGAATTATTGCTGCTCGACCATTTCGAAGCGCTGATGATTTGAAAAAGGTGAACGGAATCGGCGACAAGAAATACGCCATAATCCGGCCCTATTTTCACTAGCGCCGCGAGCGGCGTGGCGCGCAATTAGCGAGCGACAGCTAGGAATAAAGAGCCGCGCCCGAGAGGATTCGAACCACTAACCTTCTGATCCGTAGTTTTGCCTATTGACATGTTT
>Ga0307305_10000505_pt1 | contig 14127 bp, 13 predicted proteins | sample ER_DNA_186_FD_194512 | JGI IMG/M metagenome (GOLD analysis project Ga0307305, IMG submission 194512) | Bulk soil microbial communities from the East River watershed near Crested Butte, Colorado, United States - ER_DNA_186 | ecosystem: Environmental > Terrestrial > Soil > Floodplain | place... | reverse complement strand
CCCGGATGTCTCATTCCGCATGTGCGTTTTGAAAGATCGAGGATCGATTTCAGGTTTCAGCTCATCAGATACAGACAACTCCACGAGTTCAACTCGATTTTCTACCGAGTTTTGTGCTGAATCGATTAGATTGAAAAGAAAATGAGTATGGAAACGAACGGACTACCCAAGCTAGACAATCTCATCTTTGGCGAAATCCAAGTGCTCCTCGCTGAGAAACGAACTGCGCTGTCTTCCCTGCGCACTGGGATCGCCATCTTCGCTTTGCCTTTATCGGTCCTGAGCGTGCTCATCGCGACCTCGCGGTATTACAGCATCGGCAAGGTGATGCCGCTGCTGGTGCCGCTGCTGCTCCTGAACTTTGGTCTGGTCGTGCTCGGGTCCTGGCTGGTCTACCGTTCGATCCGCCGCATTTACCACTTCGAGCACCGCATCCGAGAGCTCAGCCAGAAATATCGGTCAATCGCGGAGTTTATAGAGTAACGCCAACGAACCTGCTGCACCAGAACGTATGGCGAGCGAAGGACGGCAAGGCGGCGATTGGAATTTCGCTTTGCCCGATACGCAAACTTTGTTGTAACGACAAATCTTCCGTCAACGTGTTCTGATGCATCGTAAGCGGCTTACGATGCATAAATCAATTCAGGAAAGTTTGAGCAGCCTGCGGACGAGTCCGTCCGATTGCCGGACCGAACTGCATTACAGGCGAGGGCACGCGCTCTCTCCAATCCAATTCACCCCCAAATGGGAATGTGGTGTTCGAAGTGAAGATTTTTCGTTGCACCGCACTCCACCCGTTGCCTCTAACCTGCACGCGAGATAAGCTTCGCGGTGAAGTTGTTTCCTCAATCAATTGTCCTTCTGATCGCTGGGATTACCGCAAGCGCCGCGTCCGTTCGCGCGGATTCCGCTTCCGGATTACGCGAGCGAAAGGTGGATGCCGGCGAAGGCGTATCGCTGCGGGCAATCGAAGCCGGCCAGGCCGGCCCGGGGCCGACTTTGGTTTTCGTTCCCGGCTGGAGCATGGGCGCCGATATTTGGCGACAACAGATCGATCGCTTTGCTCCCACTCATCGCGTGATCGCTTTCGATCCGCGCTCACAGGGTCAATCGACGATAACAACGAGCGGCAACACGCCAGAGATGCGCGCACAGGATCTCCACAATTTGCTCGAACAGCTGGACGCGCGCCGTCCGGTATTGATCGGTTGGTCTCAAGGAGTACAAGATCTCGCCGCTTATGTCGAGCGCTACGGCACGCACGATCTCGCCGGCCTGGTCCTGGTGGATGCGGCAGTTTCAGATGGCGCCGATGGCATCACCGCGCGAGCACAGGAAAGCGCGGGGCAATTTCGGATGCTCGCACTCTATCAAGCGCATCAGCCGGACTATTTGCGTGGGATGATGGGCGCCATTATCACCAAGCCGCAGCCCGAGGGCATGATCGATCGACTCGTCGCCACTGGCATGAAAACGCCGCCCAGCATCGGAACCGGAATGCTGGTAGCGGATCTTTTCGGAGTGAACCGCACGGCTGCGTTGAAAAAGATTGATTGTCCGACTCTGATCATCGCCTCTGCGAAATCGGATGAACTGGCTCGCCAGCAGGCGGGCGCTGGCCAGATTCCGCATGCGCGCTTTGAAAAGATCGAGGATGCCGCGCACGCCGTCTTCCTCGATCAGCCGGTGCGCTTTGACGAATTGCTCGAGAAATTTGTGAAAGACCTGACCGCGGCTTCGGCGGGTTCAACGCCGTAGACGGCGAGCCAAAGAAACGCTGATCGCCTAAGACGGATTTGCGCACTCGGTGTGCGCTGCTCGTCCATCATAAGCGGCTTACGATGCAGTCTGCGATCGCGAGGTTACGATTGAAGCGCTCCGTGCCTGATGCACAGTAACGACAACGAATCGTGAAAGCCGCCGCCGCAGCCCAGAACTCTGGCCCGAGGAAAATAATCGTCGTCCTCGCTGTGCTGATAACGGTGTGTCTACTCTCGCTGATAATCGCCGGCGTTACGAGCCTGATCTCCCTGGCTGAGAGAATCCATCCGGTCGCTGGTACAATCGTATTCTGGAGTATTTGCCTGGCTGCTGGATTTTTCACGCTCTATTGCGTCATTGCATACGCAAAGCTTCCCGCGGCGCTTGTCCCGCCAGAGGAGGGATCGGGCCCAAAGTACGACGCATATTTGCAGGCTCTCCGCGTCCGACTCGCCCTAAATCCGCGGACGCGAGGCAAGCCCCTCGCCACAGAGGTGGAGATCGAAAATGCAGTTGGACATCTCTCAGCGGAGGCGGATTCAATCGTCCGCAGCACAGCAAGCACGGTGTTTCTTAGCACGGCCCTGATGCAAAATGGCCGGCTCGACGGGCTCATCGTCCTCTTCACTCAAATTCAAATGGTCGGACGTATCGCCCGCATTTACGTCCAGCGTCCCTCTCCTCGCGAGTTGGTGCGGCTCTATGCGAATGTTGCTGGGACAGCTTTTGTTGCCAGTGGGCTCGAATCGCTCGAGCTGGGAGAAATGGTCGCGCCGCTTGCCGTTTCTGTCGTGCCAGCGCTCAAAGGTGGAATCCCAGGCCTGAGCGGCATCTCAGCTCTCCTGGTGAGATGTGTTTCTAATGGCGCTGCCAACGCGTTCCTCACGCTGCGTGTCGGCGAAGTCGCACGGCGCTACTGCGAGCTCACGTCACGATGTCCGCCTGAGCTTATCCGCAAATCTGCTACGGCTGCGGCGGTCCAGCACCTCGGTCGGATCGTGCGTGAAAACGGCGCACTGGTTGTGAGGAAGATTTGGGAAAGTACTGGACGCGCGCTAATCGACAGCGGCGTATCAAAAGCCGAAGATATTGCAGGCGCGACGCGCAATCTTTTTGGCAGAATTTCGCCTTGGCGGCTGAAAGAAGAAGATCCGGCCAGTCTTCCCTGAAAGTGCCGGCTCACACCGGAACTTCGACATCAGCAGTCGGGACTCAGAGGTTAACAATCAATTGGCCGCCGTGGCCTTGGCGAGAACCTTCTGATTCCATTCAAGACGCAAAACTTTCATCTCCGCTTTGAGCCCGACCATGCGCGACGCGACTCCCTTATATTTTTTGGTGATCCCGTTGACCGTTCTCGTTACCGCGCCCTGATTGACCAGACCCTGAAGCTTTTCATAAGAACGCAGGCGCAGCATTTCCTCGCCGCCACTGGCAGCGTTTCGCTCCCGGAGATTGAGCAGGATAATCTCGAACAAAGGCTTGAATTCGAACGAGGCTTTGGAGGAAAGCACGGCCACCAATTCCTCGGTAATATTGTCGGGCATCCGACGTGAAAAAGAGGCACCAGACGGTTTAGACATCGAAGACTATAGGCCAGATTCGGAAAATAGCTAGGAGGTTAGGGCTTTTCGGCTTTTTGAGCGGCGCGAAAATTCGTTGCAAGAACCGCGACGTTACGCGCTTCCAAAAAGTAAAAAATGATCAGCGTCCGCAGCCGACACGGCTGCCACCACAGTTTACCAACCAAGAACCTTCGCGAAGATCAGCGGGGCCACGATTGTGGCGTCAGACTCGATAATAAATCTCGGAGTCTCAACGCTCAGTTTTCCCCACGTGATTTTCTCGTTGGGAACAGCGCCAGAGTACGATCCGAAGCTGGTTGTTGAATCGCTAATCTGGCAAAAATAACTCCAGGGGGGAACGGGCGTGGTGACGACGTCTTGATTGAGCATCGGCACGACGCAAATCGGAAAATCGCCCGCAATCCCGCCGCCGATCTGAAAAAACCCAATGGAAGAATCCTTTGCGGCCCGACGATACCATGCCGCCAGTGCGATCATGTATTCTATTCCGGAGCGCACGGTCTGGAGATCGCTGATTTCGCCCGTGATACAGCGGGCGGCGTAGATGTTTCCGAGGGTCGAATCCTCCCAACCGGGAACGAACATCGGGAGGTCCTTTTGGGCGGCAGTCATCATCCAACTGTCGGCTGGGTCGATCTCGTAGAACTGCTTGAGTCGACAGTCCTTCAAGATCCTGAACAGGAATTCGTGGGGAAAGAAGCGTTCCTTTTTCCTGGCCGCTGAAATCCACTCTTCGATGACTGCCTTCTCGATCCGGCGGATCGCATACTCCTCGGGGATACACGTATCAGTGACCCGGTTGAGATGACGATGCATCAGATCTTCCTCCGCTTGCGGACTCAGCTCCCGGTAATTTGGAATTCGTTCATATTTGCTGCGTGCCACGAGGTTGAAGAGATCCTCCTCGAGGTTGGCGCCGGTGCAGGCGATGGCGTGAACTTTGTCCTCACGAATCATTGCCGCGAGCGACATGCCAAGCTCGGCCGTGCTCATCGCTCCGGCCAGAGTGATCATCATTTTTCCGCCGCGATCGAGATGCGTGATGTAGGCATCAGCGGCATCTTTGAGGACGGCAGCGTTGAAGTGTCGATAGTGGCGATCGATGAATTGGCCGATGCTGCCTGTCTTTACAGGCGAATCCTGTGAAGGCTGCGTTGTTCGTGGGCGATGCACAGAGACTCTATAGCGTGGGGATGGAGAATTGAGCACGCATTTTTTTCGGCGAAGATGACGATTTTTAAGGCAACGAAGCGATAATCTGAGCGATCAGCGTTGTCGGCATGATGCCAAAAAAGACAACCACGCCAGCGAGAACGGTTAGCGTGACTCTCTGTAGAAAATATCCGTCTTCGCCAAAGCTACTGCGTGCCGGGGAAGTCTCAGGCTGGGGCTTTTCATCCACGAAGATCACTTTGAGTACGATGAGGTAATAATAGAGCGAGATGAAACTGCCAAGCAGCGCCAGCGCGACAAGCCAGAGCAGGCCGTGGTTGGCACCGGCGCGTAGCGCGACGCTAAACAGGTAGAACTTTCCGAAAAATCCAGCAAGCGGCGGCAAGCCAGCCAGGGATAGCAGGAAGATCGCCATGCACCCGGCGAGCGGAGGCGAACGCGACGAGAGCGCGGAAAAATTAGTGAGATCGTCGCCGCCGGTTTCGCGTCGCACCAGCCCGACGACACCAAACGCGCCGACAAGCGTGAATGCGTAAACGGTCGTGTAGAACAACGTCGCGGAAAATCCGTCGCGTCCGCCCGCGACGAGTCCAAGTAATGTGTAACCGGCGTGGGCGACAGCCGAGTAGGCGAGTAGCCGGCGAACATTCGTTTGCACCAGCGCGACGAGGTTGCCGATCACGATGGAGAGAGCTGCCAGTGCGGCGAGTACCGGCGACCAGCCGGCAATCATCGCATGCCATGCGGCGCTGCCGTGCACCGGAGCGAACCCGACGAGCACGATTTTTCCAAGCACAACGAACGACGCCACTTTCGAGCCCGACGCGATGAAAGCAGCACTCGGGACGGGCGCGCCTTGGTAAGCGTCGGGCGCCCAAAGATGGAAAGGCGCGGCGGCGATTTTGAAAGCGAGTCCAACCAGCGTCATGACGATTCCGACGAAGAGCAGTGGTTGCATAGGTTGCGTCGCGAGCCTTTGTCCGATCGCGGCGAGTCCTGTCGTTCCCGACATTCCGTAGATGAAGCTCAATCCGAAAAGCGTGAACGCGCTCGCGGTGCTGCCGAAGAGGAAATATTTCAAGCCCGCTTCCGCGGAGCGCACTTCGGTTTTGTCGAACGCGGTCATGACATAAAGCGACAGGCTCGTTAGTTCCAGCCCGATGAAGATCATAAGCAACTCTTCGGTGCCGACGAGTAGCAGCAGTCCGATCGTCGCGAGCAAGAGCAGCGCGAGATATTCGCCGGGGTTGCGCGATGAACGGTCGCTGCGAGCGAGGAGCACGGTAAAAAAAGCAAGCGCGAGACAGATGATTTTGAACAGGGATGTCAGCGGCGTGATCACCAGCATTCCGTGAAACAGCGTTGCGTGTTGCGGCAGAATCATTACCGCGCCGATCGCGAGCGCCAATCCGAGAGTCGCTGTGAAGGAACAAATGCCAGACGCGCGCGTGCTCGCGAGACCGACGCCGAGAACAGCAAGCGCGGTGACCGCGACGATCGCTTCGGGCGACGCGAGTTTGAGAAGCTCGAGGTAACTCATTGCAATCGGGACACAGGCATCTTGCCTGTGGGGCCACTGGGCTTGAAGCCCGCTGAAACAGAAGAAAAACAGGCTGGAAGTCTATGTTCCTTCATTTGAGAAACCTCATCGCTTCAACTGCTGGCATGATGCGATCGAGTAGCAGTTTGGGATAAAGTCCGACCGCGAGCGTTGCGAACATGAGCAAACAGGCTCCGCATTTTTCCGCCATGGTAATCCGGACCATGATGTTTTGTTGCTCGTTCCAATCCGAATCAACCGGCACGCGGCCCTCTTGCGTGCGGACTTCCGAGGCCGACTCACCAAAGAAACTTTTCTTCAACGCGCGTAGTGTGAACGCAGCCACGAGCACCATGCCAGTTCCGGTGATCCACACCGCGAGCGGGTAAGCCTTCCATGCGCCGATCAGAATCGTGATTTCGGCGGCGAATCCGCTGAAGCCGGGGATGCCCATCGACGCGGCTGACGCGATGACAAAGGAGAACGCGGCGAAGGGCAACGCGCGGCTCAGACCCATATCTGAAAGCGCGTCCAAGTCGCGGGTGTGAGTGCGGCGATAGACCATGCGCCCGGCCACGGCAAAGAGCAGTGCGCCAATCACACCGTGCGAGAACATTTGCAGCACAGCTCCCGAGACGCCCAGCGCGTTCGCTGTGGCGAACCCGAGCAACACAAAACCCATGTGGCTGACGCTCGAATAACCAATGACGAATTTCAGGTCGCGCTGGCGCAGCGCCACGCCCGCGGCGTAAACGATTCCGATGACGGCGAGGACGGCAATCCAGACGCGCCACGTTTGGAAGCCTTCCGGAAAAACATTCATCGCGACGCGCAGCCCTGCGTAAGAGCCGAGCTTCATCACAATGCCGGCAAGCAGCATCGAACCCGCTGTCGGCGCCGCGACGTGACCGGTCGGCGCCCAGGTGTGCAACGGCCAGATACCGGCCAGCACGGCGAACCCGACGAACAACACCGGAAACGCCCACGATTGAAGTTGCGGTGTGAATTGGAATTGCGCGAGCTGCTGAAGATCGAGCGATCCAGCCGTGACATAGGCAGCGATGATTCCGATGAACACCAGCGCGCCTCCGAAGAAGGAATAAAGCGTCAGTTTCATCGCGCCGTATTCCTTGTTCGTCGATCCCCAGATCGCGATCAGGAAATATTTCGGGACGATCACGAGCTCGTAGAAGAGGAAGAGGAGGAAGAGATCGGCGCTGAGAAAGACGCCATACGAGCCGCCGACCACGAGAAGAAGCCAAAAGAAGAATTCGTTAGGCCGGTGTTCAATGTCCCACGAGAAAAGCACCGAGGCGACGGCGACCAGGCCAGTGACGAGAGCCATCGTCAAGCTGATGCCATCGACGGCGAGATGGTAATTCATTCCAAGCATTGGTACCCACGGCAGGCGCACGATCGTCTTGAAGGTCGCAAGATCGACAATCGATATTTGAAAAAACGCGATGAGGCTCGTGACAAGGCCGGCCGCGGTAGTTGCGAGCGCGATCCAACGCGCAAAGACACGCGGCATGAAAAGCAGGAGGACCGCTCCGGGAAACGTAATGTAAATGGTCCAGGCAATCATGGGCGCTTGCGCGTCCGATAGCACGGTGCCTTTTCGCGAACGTGAAATCCAATTTCACGGCGAGGCGTTTCGGGCGGTGCCATCAACTGCCGAATCGCTTCGATGATCGCTGTGATTTCTTTGTCGTGTTTGCCGATGCGCTTTTCTAGTTCGGAAAATTTGCGCGCAAACTCACGATTGGTCTCCAGCGTCTCGCGCAGCTTCACAAACGCGCGCATGATGGCGATGTTCACCTTCACCGCGCGCTCGCTGTTCAAAACGCTCGACAACATCGCTACGCCTTGTTCTGTGAATGCGTAAGGCAGATGTCGTCGTCCGCCCCAACTTGAAATCACAATTTGTGATTTCAAGTTTCTAAGCTCTTTAACCGTAACCTGAAAAACAAAGTCCTTTGGGAAGCGCTTGGTATTGCGTTTCATTGCTTGGGTAAGAACTCCCACCGTCACGCCGTAAAGCGCTGCCAAGTCTTGACTCAAAATTACCTTTTGGCCGCGAAGTACGAAAATCGCCTGAGCGATTCGCTGGACGGGAATGATGTCCTTGCTCATTCTTCAGGCAAACAGGCGCGCCATCTGAACGACGGTTGTGTTGAAGATGTTGAGGACGAACTGCGGTGCGATCCCGATTGCGAACATGAGCAGCGTGACGGGAACGACGACGAGCTTTTCGCTGCGAACCAGATCAGGAAATGCGCTGCAGCTCTCCGCCAACGGACCACTGAAGAGCGCTTGCATCGCGCGTGCAAAAGCAATGGCGGTCGCGAGAAGACCGATCACCGCAACAGCAGTCGCCGAAGCCGCCAGAGTAAATGAACCCTTGAAGATCAAGAATTCTCCGATGAATCCGTTGAGTCCGGGCAGACCGAGCGACGAAAACATAGCGACGCTCATCCAGCCGCAAAGCAAAGGCGTTCGTTGCATCAATCCGCCGAAGTCGCCAATTCCACGAAGCCCGCGCCGTTGCTCGAGCAAGCCGACGAAATAAAACAAGGCAGCGGCGGTGACGCCGTGATTGAAAATTTGCATGAACACACCGCTCAACGCCGCCTGAGTGTCGATCAAAGGTCGCGATGTCGTTGCCATCACTGCGAAGAGACCGAGCGTGCAGTAGCCGAGATGGTTGATCGACAGATAGGCGATCATCCGCTTGAGGTCGCGTTGAGCCCACGCTGCCAGTGATGCGAAGACGATCGAGCAGGCGGCGAGCGCGAGTAGCCACGGCGCGAGGATTTTGATTTCGTTCGGGAAAAGCGGAAGCAACAGACGCACGAAACCGTAAACGCCCATCTTCGAGAGCACGCCGGTCAACACCATCGAGACGCCGGTGGGCGCCGTTTCGTACGCGTCTGGTAGCCAGGTGTGGAACGGAAACAGCGGCACTTTCACGGCGAGTCCGAGGAAGATTCCGGCAAACGCGAGCCACGCGACGTTGCCGCTGAGGAGCCCATGTTTTCCGAGATCGGCGAGTGCGGCGAAATCGAACGTACCTTTCGCGAAATAAATCCCGAGAAACGAGAGCAGCATCGCAACACTGCCCAGAAAAGTGTAAACGAAAAATTTGGTCGCGGCACGGTCGCGGTTTTCGCCGCCCCAGATTTTAATGAGCAGGAACGCGGGAATAAGGCTCATCTCGTAAAACAAAAACCAAAGGAGGAAATTCTGGGCGGTGAATGTGCCGTAGAGCGCCGATTGCATCAGCAACATCAGCGCGCAAAACCCGGGGCCTGCGCGTTGGGCGAAAAACGCGAACGGGATGATTAGCGACGTCAGCAACACGAGCAGCAGACTCAACCCATCTACCCCAACGAGATATTCAGCGCCGATCGCGGGAACCCATGCGTGGCGTTCGATCAACTGAAGACCGATCGCGGTGGCGTCGAAGTTTCGCCATAAGATGAGAGCCAGAATTGCGGTGAGCGCGTTGAATCCGAGAGCGACCCCGCGGGCACGGTTCGGCCGTGCGGCACTCACGAAAAGCGCGCCGGCGAGCGGAACGAGAATGAGCGTCGTGATCATGTGAGCCATGCGTAAAGAACCAGCAAGACCAGCACGCTCACGCCCACGGCGCGCAGGTAGGTTTGGATTTGTCCCGAATGCCAGCCGGACATCATACGGCCGAGACCGCGTGTGCCCGTGGTTGCTTCATCGACTCCGGCGTTGATGCCGCGTTCGTCGAAGTTCGTAGTGACGACTCCGAAAAGCCGACCCAATCCGCCGACAGCGCGCACGAGACCGTCCCAGACATAGCGATCCATCCAGTCGGACAGGCGCGCGGCCATTCGGCTGAAGGCGATGACAGTTCGATCGTAAAGTTCGTCGAGCCACATTTTGTTTTTGAGGAAGCGAAACAATGCGGGTTGCGCCTGTTCGAGCGGATCCGTTTCCGCAGCTTTGCGATAAATGGCAAAACCGAGTCCGATACCGGCAGCAACAAGCGTGAGCGAAACGAAAAGCATCGGCTGGATCAACCGTGCAATGTCAAATTGCGAAGGTTCTCCTGTCAGATATGCGCGGAGCCACGGCCAGGCCGGCGTAAGCACGAGACCGAAAAGAATCGAGCATGCCGCGAGCGCGATCAGCGGCATCGTCATCACGCGGGAGCTTTCGTGCGCACGCTCGGAGGCGGTGCGGCGGTTGCCGAAAAAAATGTAGATCATCTGGCGCGTCATGTAGAGCGCTGTCAGCACAACTCCGGCCAGCATCAGGTAATACGGCACGTGCGAAGCAGGCCAATGCGACGTTGCGTGCAGGATCTCCTCTTTCGTCCAGCCGCCGGAGAAGAAGAACGGGATGCCGCAGAGCGTCATCATGCCGACGGCGTAAGTAAGGAAGGTAATCGGCATGAGCCCTCGGAGGCCGCCCATTTTGCGAATGTCATGTTCTTGGTGACAGCCGTGAATGACCGAGCCGGCGCCAAGGAACAAGAGCGCTTTGAAAAAGCCGTGCGCGATCAAGTGCATCATCCCGGCCGCGACACCACCGACGCCGAGCGAGACCATCATCAGTCCCAACTGCGAGACTGTTGAGTAAGCGAGGATGCGTTTGATATCGAATTGCCCGAGCGCGATGAGGGAAGCCATCAGCGCAGTGATGACACCGATCGATACGACTACGGTGAGTGAGGGCGTCACACCGTTAATTGCGCCGAACGAGAAAAGCGGATATACCCGGGCAACGAGAAACACGCCGGCGGCGACCATGGTGGCGGCGTGGATGAGCGCGCTCACCGGCGTCGGGCCTTCCATCGCGTCCGGCAACCAGACATGCAGCGGGAATTGTCCCGACTTGCCGACGGCGCCGCAGAAAATCAGCAGCGCGACGAAGGTCGCACTGGCGCCGAGCGCAACGAGTGCGGCGCTTTCGAGGCAGCCGCGTCCATCATCGTAAAAAAGCAGCGTGCCGCTGCCGCCGTAGAGCCAGAGAATGCCGAGAAAAAATCCGAGGTCGCCGATGCGAGTGGTGATAAATGCCTTTTTCGCCGCCGCCGCCGCGCTCGGCTTGTGGATCCAAAATCCGATCAATAAATACGACGCGAGCCCAACCAATTCCCAGCAGACGAAAAGAAGAAGCAGACTGTTCGCGATGACCACGCCGAGCATCGCGCCGGAGAAAAACGAAAGATACGCGAAGAACCGGGTAAAATTTTTGTCCTCGGCCATGTAGCCTGTGCTGAAGACAAAAATGCAGAGCCCAACCAGCGTGATCATCACCAGCATCGCGGCGGCGAGCGGATCGAGCACCCATCCGATACGCAGCGCTTGTTCCCCGAAAGTGAACCAGGTGAAATTGTGAACAGCGCGGAAGCCGTGAGGTTGCAGCGTCAATAAAAACGCCAAGATCGACAATGCGAGCGCAACGATCTGACCGATGATTGCGAGTGTCGCCGCGCTTTTGCGCCGCGAGTTCGCGAGACACAGGACTAAAAGCGAGACCGCGAGTGGCACCGCAGGAATCAACCAGAGATTGGCGACGATCCCGCGAGTCATCCTTTGAGCTGGTCGAGTTGATCGACGTTGGTTGTTCGATAGTGGCGGTAAACGGCGATTACCAGTGCGAGCCCGACGGCCGCTTCCGCGGCGGCGATCGCGATGGAAAAGATCGCGACCATTACGCCGGTGGGGGGTTGCGGTTGCGGGCCAAAGCGCCAAAACGCGATGAAATTCAGGTTCGCGGCGGCAAGCATCATTTCAATCCCGATCAGAATGAAAATGGCGTGACGCCGGCTGAGCACGGCGAGAAGTCCGATGCAAAACAATGTCGCGGAAACGACGAGAAAGATCGACAATGTTGGCATCAGCTCTTTTCCTCCATGACCAGGATGAGGGCGCCGATCAGTGCGGCGGTGAGTAAGAGTCCGACACATTGCAGGGGCCACACGTAATCGATCATCAGGACTTCGCCGATTCGCTTGACCGTGAGCGCTTCGACGTGCGGCGCAGTGACGGAAAGCGTCGGTGTTTTAAGAATCGCCCAGAGCAAGCCGCCGAAGACCGCAATGGCTATGACCGCGCCGCCCCAGTTCGGCTTGCCGGTATCTTGAACGTCCCGCCGCGTTAGCAGGATCGTGAATACAATCAACACCGCGACCGCGCCGACATATACGAACACTTGCACCAACCCGACGAACTCCGCACCGAGCAAAAAGAAAAACGCCGCGACGCCGACAAACGTCACCGCGAAACTAAGTGCCGCGTGGATGAGCTTTGGAAGCGACGCAGCTGCAAGTGCGGCCGCAAGAGTCAGAATGGCGATGGCGACAAAAGCGATGTTGTTCATTCGGCGAAACGATAGGTGCGAGCGGCAAATTTCTTTCGCGTACCGATCAACCGCGAAAGCGCGATATAAACGGCTGTGAGAACTGCCAGCGACCAAAACCATCCGGCCAGGCCGCGCCCCGCGTAATGCCACACCGCGGCGGCGACGATGCACGTGAACGCCATCGGCAACATGAATTTCCAGGCGAAGTTCATGATCTGATCGACGCGCGCGCGCGGCAGTGTTCCGCGAATCCAGATATAGACGAAAAGCAGCGCCCCAAGCTTGGCGAAAAACCAGACATAGGACGGAATGAACCAGAGCGCCGCAATCGGCGCCTGCCAGCCGCCGAGAAACAGGGTCACACCCAGGCCGCTAATGGCGAACATTCCAATGTATTCCGCCATGAAAAACGTGGCGTACTTGAAGCCCGAATATTCGGTCATGTGTCCGGCGACAATTTCCGATTCGCCTTCCGGGACATCGAACGGAGTGCGATTGGATTCCACAAGACCGGAGACAAAAAACAAAATGAACGCGACTGCGCCCCACGGCGTAACTACGAACCAATGCGGCACGATGCCGAAGATGTAGCCACCTTGCGCCGCCACGATTCTATCGGGCGCGAGTGAGCCGACGACCATCACGACCGGAAGCACCGTAATAATGAGCGGCAGCTCGTAGCTGATCATCTGTGCGATCGCGCGCATCGCGCCCAACATCGAGAATTTATTGTTGCTTCCCCATCCGGCCATGAAAACAGCGAGCTCCGTAGTGGAACCGACGGCGAAGAAGAACAGGATGCCGCCATCAATCGCGAACGGGGTCATGTTCCGGCCATAAGGAATCACGCCGAGCGCGAGGATCGCCGTTGCGGCGATCAAGATCGGCGCGAGAAAGTGGACGATCTTATCGGCGCGCACCGGCACGATATCTTCCTTGATCAGCATCTTGATGCCGTCGGCCACCGGCTGAAAAAGTCCGAACGGCCCGACGCGATTTGGCCCGTAGCGATTTTGCATGCGCCCGAGAATTTTCCGCTCCAGCACGGAAATGAGCGCGAAGAGCGTGAGAAACACACCGAGCAAAGCGAAAATATTGATGAGCGCAGACACGATCTGCATCACCCAATCCGGCGCACCCGCCAGCGGCGCGAGCAGTAGCTGTTTTACGCGGATGAAAATCTGGTCAAGCGAATCGCTCATCTTCTATGAAGAAAAGCGATGCTCGATTCTTTAATCAAGGCAGATCATTCGGCCACGGATGAAAACCAATTGATGCAAACGTTCGCATCAGCGGAGTAGGACGAGTCTCCACTTAAATTTCCCATCGAGAATTTCGAGCCACGCCGCGCTTGCCGGCGAGCCACGGTTGGGTCGCGTCACGCAACCCGGATTCAGAAATAAAACGGTTCCGCGTCTTTCATTTCGCGGCACGTGCGTGTGCCCGTGTAACAGCACATCGACATCTTTCGGTGCTTGCGCCGGCGGAACGTGCTGAAGACGGAATTTCAACCCGCCGCGTACAAGATCGACAACCAGCGGCCATTCGAAGTGGCTGTCGCAATTTCCGCGAACGAGGGTCACTCGCGGACCGATTGCGCCAAGTTCGTCCAGAATCCTTTCCGCACAAACGTCTCCAAGGTGCCAGATTTCATCTGCATCTTTTGCCATTTGGCTGACGTTTTCCGGCAAACGATTATGGGTATCAGCCAGAACAAAAATCCGT